>Ga0315294_10008009_pt1 | contig 11603 bp, 6 predicted proteins | sample YL17G13_40_MG_FD_203626 | JGI IMG/M metagenome (GOLD analysis project Ga0315294, IMG submission 203626) | Sediment microbial communities from Yellowstone Lake, YNP, Wyoming, USA - YL17G13_40 | ecosystem: Environmental > Aquatic > Freshwater > Lake > Sediment | place: USA: Wyoming | collected...
ACACGGTGGCCTTCGTGGGCCTTTACATTGGAGACGGAGCCAAGGCAAGTCATCCAGGTTCAGCAGGGATTATCAGCTTCTCACAGAGGGAATCACGCCTCGCCAACTTTGTACGAAGCCATTTTATCCAGCTTTTTGGCGATTCTTTGACTTTTACGCACAGAGTAAATGAAGATGCCTTATTCTTCATGACAGATAAAATGAGACAAGCTTTGGGAAAGTTAAGAGATCAGTTGCTGGCTGAAGGCAGGACTGATATACTTTCGCGTGAGCAGCTTGAAGACTACCTTAAGCGCGACCTAGACTCGGTTATTGCGGAACAGGCTCCAGCGACGAGAATCGCCCTAGAGAAACATTCGCGGAAAGCCGCACTCCAGAAACATCGGAAGTACCTCGTTGAGTTCTTTGCTAACAGATCAATCATGAATGAGTATCTAAAGAGACTAAAATTGAAGGAATTGACAGACAGCGGAACTCCATTATCTGAAAATGATCGAATCGCTGTGAACATAAGATTGCCAGGCGTAAAAGGTGCAAGAGAAGAAGGCAAATCAAGCAGATCTGACGAGCTTGACGTCGACGGGTTGAGACAGTTTCATGCACTATTTCTTAGAATACTTAGCGACGTACAATCCAGCATTGAAAAAAATGAGGAGGATGTCAAAGTCTCAGGTTCATCTGCACCGTGGTTGATATGGGAAGGCAAACCGCATGATTGCGGCAAATTCTCCATACAGACCGTTGAATATCTGACGCAAGCAGAAGAATGTGGGCGATTTTCCCGGAGACGCTTAGTCCGATATAACTGTCGAGAAGAGGGCCAAACACTTGTCATAAGCATAGGTAAGTCTTGTTTCAAAGTACCAAAGACCTTACGGTTCACGCCACTCTTGTGCTTGTTCTTTGGTCTGTATCTGGCAGAAGGGCAAACGCCAAAATGGAAAATCTTCAAGTTAGCAAAAGAGCCAGTTGGATCGCTCAAAATAGGATTTACTGCATCAGAGCCTGATTCGGTGAGCGTTTGTATGAGGGGAATGAAGCAGCTAATAGCGGGAGAGAATACAATCCCTGAATACTGGCGAATCAAGGTTGGTGCAAAGTACTTTCCCGAGACGGTAACGATTGGAAACAAGATAGGCACAGTGGCGCTAAGGAGGGGCGAAAAAGGACAAGGTGCCGCGAGCGGTTTTGAAATTGTAGAAAACCTGCGTCATTGGGCCGTGAAAAGCATGCCAGTTCTTGGTGAGATCGAGTCAAGGTTTGATCATGTTGAATATACTGGTGCTGGCATTCCCAGAATTGACTTATTCTATCCCAAGGGGCCTGAAATTTATGTCTTCTCCCTAATGCGCGATCTGATCTCGAATCCAAGTGCATTGAATCGTTTTTCTGTAGAACTTGGAGGTGCCAATAGATGAAACTTGGTGAGCTCCAATCATTCGTTTCATCGCGGTTCGATGTTGATCCTCCTTCACTTGACAAACTAGTGGAGAGTCATGAAGCGTATTTTGGAGACATTTCCTTTTTTGACAATGCAAAGCGATATTTAAAAGCAAGATTCGATTTTCTTGTTACCGAGCTAGCCCGAGGAAGAAATGTATTTTGCCCTGATCTATTTCATGCTTTGCTAGGGTGCCTCATAACAAATCAGCCTTGCGAAAGAACACAAGCTGATGTAATCGCCAAGCATGTTCTTGGACTACGATGTCAAGGAGGATTCTTGACTGCCCCAAGGACCTATGTGGATCAATTTCCCAAGTTTCGTTCGGCTCGGACAAACCCCTCAATTCCCGAAGTATACTCATCATACTATTCCTACTATCTGCTGCAAATGCTGAATGTGCCATTCAGTGGGCAGGACATGGAGAATCTTGTCTCATGGATGGTGGCACACCAGAAAAAAAGTGGTGCGATTTACAGCGACGTCTATTCCGATACTCCTGAACCTAGACGCTTTGAGACTGAAGTCGCCTGTCAGACGTTTTTTGGAATCAATGTAATATTGTCGGCGAAAGCGAAATTGCCAGAATTTGATCCTAATGATTGTCTTTTGAAGACGAAAGAATGGGCACTGGGAAAATGGCTATCATTACGAACCGTAGCCGGCCGCTATTTCGCACTTAAGACTATCCAACTTGTATGTCCAGAGGAAGTAAGCCAATTGGGAAGTGCTGAGGCAATAGGCTTCTTGGAAGATCGCTCTGACCACCATGGTGAAGGATACTACGATTATCGACTAAGCGACAAAATAGACGAATTCATGTCGAGCTCGAGTGCAACCCAACTTGATAAGATTTCGCCCCATGTTTTCAGTACATATTACGCAGCTTCAATTATGAAGATACTATGGTCCTATGGCGCATCGATAAAAATACCACTTGACCGATTAAAACGATTGGCCACAAAAGCAGCGAATCAGGATAGTGGATTTGGAATCAAAGTCATGGTAAAGGACTTCCCTGAACCCTACGGTCCTGTTTCAACTGAACTAGAAACCCTTCTTATTCTACTACTTCCCCTCTTGACGCAGGTAGACATTTGAGAGAAGTGAGATGATGAACGCCGGGGGTGACTGGGATTTCGAAGGTGCTAACACACAGTATCTTACTCATAATTTCCATCCATTTGCTGCCAGATTCATCCCGCAAATACCTTCCAAACTAATACAGGGCTATTCACGCATTGGTGAGCGGATACTAGATCCATTTACAGGCTGCGGCACAACACTTGTAGAGTGCAAGCTCAACGGGCGAGATGGCGTGGGAGTAGATGTCAATCCACTTTTCACTCTCATTTCAAGAGTGAAGACGACCCCATTGTCGCAAAAGGAATTGGAGCGCATATCATCGTGGCGCGACAACCTTGTGCAGAAAGCTGCCTCCTTTTGCGGTCAGAGTATATTATCGGACTTCAGTTCAAAGGAACTGACCGCCACCTTGCCAAATTGGAAGAGAATTGATCACTGGTTCTCCAAGACGGCGCAGAAGGAATTGGCAGCGATTAAGAGCCAGATCAACACTTTTGATAATCAACGATCCAAGGAGTTTCTGCTCACTTGCTTATCTAGTATCATAGTGCGTGTTTCCTATCAAGACAGCGAGACTCGGTATGCTCAGAAAATACGACCAGTCAATAGTTTCAGCGTTTTCAATGCCTTTTTCCAGAAATTGAGTGGCATGATGGAGAGGATGAAGAGTTTTTCGAAAGTGTGTAGTGACAGCAAGATTGAAGTCTTCACTAGCGACGCTCGAAGACTCGATTTTCTGGAAGATGAAAGTTTTCATTTAGTCGTAACGTCTCCTCCATACATGAATGCTTACGATTATCACAAGTATCACAGGCAAAGAATGCTGTGGCTGGAAATTGATCCTCTGCCGGTTAGGAGGGCAGAGATAGGCGGTCATGATACTTATACCAAAGTAGGAGCTGATCCGGAGACATATTTCAACGACATGCGGGCTTCAATGAAGGAAATGTTTAGACTGCTTAAATCAGGCAGGCACTGTTTCATTTTAATCGGCAACTCTGTCGTAAATGGAGAAAAGATCCAGTCTCAACAGAGATTGCAGGAAATCGGGAGAGATATTGGCTTTGTCGATGTACACATGGTCGAGAGAAAAGTGGACAAGTCCAGAAAATCCTTTGTATGCGGTGCAAGACTCGAGCAAGAGCATATAGTCTGTCTGAAGAAGCCCTAGCTTCTTTTTCTGAAAATAAGTATGTACTCGTTCCTTATCATGTTGTTCGCATGTACCATGTACGCGGATGTTGGAGCCATCAGAATGGTTTTTTCCAACTCCATTCCTTCCTGAAGAATCATTTCCTTCAGCATCTCGTGGGTATTTATCGAAATCGTCTCGCAACCGCCTAGCCTGGTTTGATTATTGCCGATGATAATACAACAACGGCCACCAGTGCGCAACAATCTGTTGATCTCTCCTATACATGTTTTCATCCCAACAAGATATTTGTATAACGTACTTGGCAGATTTCTTCGCCTGAATCCAACAGTTCCTTGACTATTTGCCGTCAGGATCTTCTTGACAGTTTCTTTTCCAGGCAAATCAAGCTTATCGTATTGGTCAAGAAAATCTCTTTCAAGCTCGTCACGTTTTTCTCGATCAATGTCCCTTTCACCAATCATCAGTTCTTTAAGATCCTTCATTCTTTCCGGCTTCAGCAAACCTAGAACATACATTGGCAGTCGATCTGTGTCCAAGTAGGGTAATGCGGTCGCGTATGGGGGCGAAGTCACGACTGCGTCAAAACTACCTGTATCCAGAAACTCGAGATGTCTCGAATCATTGTTATAGATCTCAGGAATCGTGTCTGCACGAAGCCCCATCTTCTTTCTCATTTTGTCGTAAATGCAGACGATCGAAAAGTACTTTTTGAGTTGCTTCTCGAATATCTCAAAGGCGTTCACGTTTTCTCTGGGCGATTCTAGCAGACCTTGCCTAACCTGTTTTAGATCCCAGTTAGATACTCTCTTTACAATACTGCTCAGTACCAGCAAGAAGAAATCCTTCACATTTTCGTCCTCAAACTGCTTGATTAGTGAACGAATACTTGCAAGCTGTTCAAGTACGCCTTTGCTGAACCAGATTGACGCATTCGGCACAGAGTTTGTGATGGATCTCTTCCAATCAAGATTCGTTGTCGATAGATACTCCATGAGGTCTCTATCTTGAACTGCATCCTTTTTCTTGGCGCACATTTGGAGAAGCTTTTGCGTCTGTTTTGAGAGCAAACACAAATCGATCTTCATGCAGCTAGTTCGCGCGTGGGTGATGAAAAAGGCAATAGGGTTCAAGTCCACCCCAATACTGACAACTCCAGAGAAATGGGCTTCAATGAGAGTTGTGCCGCAACCACAGAAGGGATCAAGAAGTCGCTGACCAGGCTGCAAAAACCTTGTTATCAGGGGTCTTACGAGCTGTGGGTAGTATTTCCCTTTATACGAATGCAATCCATGCAGAGAATACTGTTTTTCCCTCTTTTCCAGAGGGATGCTCAGGATCTGATCCAGGGCTTGGTCTATTCCTTCTGTATCTTTGATTCTTTTAAGCAAAGGTGCTGATCTTTCGAGGGTGGCCTGATTCGTCCACAAGCGTTCGACAGAGCGCCCATGTTTGATCAACACCGTATGAAAGGAGGAAATCCTGTTCAACTGCTGACGCTGCAATTCATTTTCAGATCTAAGACATAGACCATTGGCTCCAATATCCAGACTTGCATCCGCAATTCCTTCGACTTCAAGTATCGCCAAATCCTTCTCGAATTCCTTCAATCCATATGGCCAAGGAAAAAGGTAAAAGTAGTGTTGTTCGAAGGAGTCCGCAAGCTCATCTATCATGGGCTTGTGCTCCATTTCCCCTTTCTCCTTGCTCACGTTAGTCCCATTTTGCATATTCTTCCTACTCCGTTAAAAGAATAGCGCAGTCTGAACATTGCGTCAATCCCGTTAGGCACCTTTGCTTTGCACCCAGTAGTAAAGGTCAATGAACTGTCCATACGGGACAATGGAGTCCGTTTCGTATTCGTTCAATGACACTTTCTTGAAAAGCTCCACAACATCGGGTCGTTGCCTCAGCGCATCTTGGAATTCCAGCATTACTTTCCTCCATGTCTCATAACTCCAATTATTGTCAGTCAGCCCAGAAAATCCGAATTTTGGCATGAATCCTCTGACTACTGAATCAAAAGCAAGCGTTTGACCCCAAAGGAACATCAAAGGTTTGGTAGTTGCCATGGCTGGATAGTAGCCCCCCGGATTCTTTTCATATTCCTTCACTGAGCCAAGCTCATGCCAAATCAGTTCCAGCGGTGCGTCAGGTACTCTATCGAATTCCAGCAAACTGAATCTTCTAATCTGATCATAGCTTTCACTTATTCCTTTAAGCGCGTTTCTTAGTCTCGGAGCCAGCTCAGAGAATTTGCAGGGTCGATGCCATTGCCAGATTTTGAGCGTCTGACTCAACTTGGCAAATGTCTTTTCCAGATGAAAGGTACTGAGGATGTGCCCATTTCTATCTTCCGTCTTCAATTTCCATTTCCAAAACTCGCCGAAGCAATACGGGTAGGTCCCATAATCAACCTTCTTGAAATGTTGAAATCTAGTCCTGAATTCTTCCAGGTTGAGCACGTTTTCCCCAATTAGTAGTGTTTACTTACATCCTATAATTGTAATCTGGCGCGTATATTCTGCAATGTCGTTATTGTTTTGTCGGTTTCTGGAGTATATCTTCTGTCTTAGATAGATTTCTGATTTTTCCTATGATCTCGACTATCGTCTTAGGCAACACCTTCTCAACCGGTTCACCCTTGTCAACTCTTGCCTTGAGAGCGCGTGCCACGAACCTATGTTTCAATGGCTTTCCTGAAGGGCCAAGTTCCAATCTGGCTTCCGATACAATCTTTTCATAGTCGGTCAGTTCTCTGGCCAGAACTTCTTCGAACGTGAACTCAAGCACAGCGTATCTGTCCGCTACAATCGTCTTGACATCTTCAATTTTCTCAACTGGCTGACCAGACAGTTTCAGAAGCTCAATAGTCTTGTCCGTTACAGCTTTATCTCCGCTACTCTTGTCTCCATCAAACCAAAGATATGCAGGGATTTTAAAACCGCTAAAGACGCGGAGTAGACGATCCATTTGTCCCTTGCCATCCGAATGTACAACCGAGACGTTATTCCGGTTAAAATCGTAACCCAAACACTTTGCGTAAATAGGCAACGCATATTGCTCGGATGAACCCTCTACTATTACTACTTTCTCTGCAAAGAAACCCTCGTTGATTACCGGGTTGAAGGCGTTAGAGTACTGTTCCCTCATCCCTTCTTCAGTGGCATCAATCCCCTTTCTTGCCTTGAGGTCATCAATCAACGCCGACATGAATAGCTGACTGGGATAGCTCTGGAAGCCCTTTTCTTTTTTCTCTCGCCGCATGATGCAGATCTCATCAAAATGGCCAACATCGACGAACAAGCTGGATTGCGTGCTGTATACTATCTGGTTTCTTTCAATGACGATTTCCCGAAACACCGACATCAGGGTTCTTTGAGACTGAGGATGAAGGTAGAGCTCGGGTTCCTCAACTGCGAAAATCGTAGTTCTTTCATTTGCTTTGTCTCCGGCCTTCTGGACATGTGTTAGCTCGGCATAGGCGCGTAAAATCGTAAAAATCATCGAGCGTTGCATGCCATGTCCTTTTGTCTCAATCGTGGTTCTTACTCCATCGTCTGCATAGATTTTGGCCGCACCAAGCACTTCACTCAGCCTTGGCAACCCGATCTCGAGTTCAACGTCACATTCCATGATTTCAGACATCAATTCATTCAGGCGATTCTCGAGGTTCTTGATTTCTGCAATGCGATCTGCCTCTCCTCGTCGATTCAGCCGTTTTCCTATCTCTTCCAGCTGTTTCTCAAGGGCGACCTTCTGTTCTCCGGATACTTTTTCAAACACTGATTGAATAAGTTGGCCAAAGGGATTCGTGCGCCCTACTTTGGCTTCTTCGGAAATATCCCTGACTGCACGGATAAAGATGAACTCGGGGAGTGCGCCTTTCAAGACCCCAGGGTAGCCTTTTGGGTTCTTCCGCTTTTCTTCCTTCCAAGGTATTTCATTCCCGTAATCTTTTAGAAACTGATTGGCGGCCTCTTTCCATTGCCCAACGGCTGGTTTTGATGTGCCAAGTTTTTGTCCGAAATCGTGACTATTCACCTTCAAACTGTCTCTTTTTGCCCACCAAGCAGCTATATTGTCGCCACATATCACGTCCTCCTGCAACCACTCGGGTTCTGGTATTTTTATCACGGCAATGGTGTTCACTTCGTATGAGTCTTCACCCCTGCAACATATTTCTCTACCCACCACTAGGCTGTCCCCGTTCATCCATGGTCTGAATTTCTCCTTCTCCCAGTCGCTCAGCTGCTCAAAGGTAATAGTAATCTCAATAGGCTTCGTTGTCTCGTGACTGTGAAAGCATTCATCGTCAACTAGGCTAGTTGATCCTTCAAAGAAAAATTCGAGAGCTTTCAGGACGTTTGACTTACCGCTATTGTTCCGTCCAACTAGCGCCAAGAGATCTTTAGGATATATGGTCACATCCTGCAAGGAGCGGTAGTTTCTTATCTCGATTTTCCGCATTTTCATTTGGGTCCACCCCCGCTTATCTGGTAAGAGTACTGCATGCCATCAAGCCAAGCAATAACGTCAGTTGATCTTCGAACTCCCGTGAAATGTCACTTGTTCCACTTCTGGCGTGGGCTATCTCGTGCAATAACGTTCCCGCGTAGTTTCTTAGACTCCGAAGCTGTGTTCTCTTGATGACTATCCTCTCCTCAGCAGCCCCCCACAGCCCAGTTGCTTCGCCATAACATATACATAGATGTCTGTCTTTGCAGATTAGTCTTTCTTTGAGTGTGCGCGTTGACCAATCGGCTTGACGCGCGCGCTGGTTCGTGGATGACTGTGTGACTATTGATGCGAGAAGCATCGTCTGAAGGACATGAACCAACTCGTCAGGCCCTGAAAAAGAGAATCTAGGAACATGCTAGCGCGCATGCGTGTTCCGAAAATGGTTAAAAACGGTCTTAATTCGTCTTTTGTGATTTGGGGGAAATTTTAGGCCTCGCGTCGGCTTTCGGCCTTCTTGCAGTGTCCGCCTTTTTCGAACTGTGGAGGGTTAAGCTGAAGGTCCCAGTGTAAGGCTCCGCGATGATCAGATCGGCTTGATGCCCGAATCCATGATTTTCCATCCTCAACACGGCCAAGACCTGACTACTAAACAAGCCCGAATCGGGCGTGAACAGGCAAAAGAAGAATAAAAACCATTTAAAACCAATTTAGGAACACGCATGCGCGCTATGTTTTCTGACTTGTTTGATTTTCACGCAATTCCTTTCCATAGACAAAGATGCTTTTAAGCAGATCTTCACGCCACCTCTTTTTTTTCATGTAGCTGAATGTGAAGATACTTGGATGCGATGGAATAAGCAGATAGATTATCAGATAGGATGCATTCGTAGTCAATGAATGAGAGGACATGAGTTTACCGAAATAACTCGGAACACAGCCCAGATTTCCTTTCAGAAATGTGTCGAGTTCACTGATCCTTGTAATTCCTACATCTGAGCAATATGTTACAAGTTCTGATAGATCATACTCTTTTGGTGGACGAATCTTCGCCCCACTCTTCTTGGCAACGTCGACCAGGCAGGCAACATGCTTGGATATTTCGATGTATTCCCACAGAGTTATGACATTCACTTCAAGATCAACATCTTTCTTTTGAAGTCTGTTTCGGAATTCCTCTCGAAGAGAACGCTGGGCTTCTTTGAGCGAGGAGAACTCTTCGTCGGCCAGCTCTAGAAGACCAGAGAGTCTGTATAGCCTACGTCTGAGCTGAGACGGTACGTCTGATTCTTTCTTATACCTTAAGGCGTGATCAATGGCAGCCCATGCATGTTGAAGGACAGTTCGAATTTGTATCTCTGCTTGTAGGTCTTTGAAGCCTTCCCACTCTGCTAGTCTTCTTCTGGTCTCTGACAGGGAGACGACATAATGCAGCGATCTGTATCCGAACTCGTTCGGTTTGAGTTGAGTACCTTTGTCAACCGAATTGGGCCAGTCGATCACAAACTCTTCTTCAACGAGTTTCGCGACTCTCTTGACGTCATCCAAGTAATAGACTGATACTCTCAGGCCGGCTAGGTCAGTTATCTCCTTCAATGGTTCATTATAGTTTTTGTCGGGTCGGGTTATCTTTTCTCGAAAGCTTTCGTAGCTTTTTGTCCTTGCCTCCACAAGATGGTATTCTATTCCTTCTTTGCCAATAAGATCCTCAAGTAATGTCTTGAGTTTCTTGGTGAAGCCTTCAAAAAGAGGTCTAATCTTCTGGTACGCTTGAACCCTCTCTTCCGAACCCGTGTCCATTCTTGATCACTCCAGCATTGTGCGAAATCATCATATATGTACTACTTTTTTGAGCGCGCGCGTAGGGTTTGCCGCTCCTAGGCTTTGTGTACGTCCCTTAACATGAAGATTTTTCTTTCAGTGTGCTAGGGAGCAAGTGATAAAATGCTCCTTTTCTGCCTCTCCTAACAAAACTCAATGTTCCAGCTTGCTCTTTTCCTTTTTTGACAAGAACATTGGATCCTTTGGTTCCGAGAACTTTCCATAGTTTTCCGCCGAGAACAAAGCTGTCAAGGTTCGTGTCAACGTAGCCTATCTCCCCCAGTTTCTCGCCTGTTGCGCTATCGACTACTTGATACCCTTTGTCAGTTCCAATGTTAGAATGTATCAAACCTCTGTTTGCAAGATCGAGGGTCTTCTGCGAAGGATAAATGAGACCTCTCTGGATGAGGAGGTATCCATTTTCTCTGAGATGAAGAATTATGTTGAGTGCGTCATCGTTGTTGAGACCTAATGACTCAAAGAAACCTGACATTCGCTCGGAAGGAATTCCTTGCATTCGGCCTTGGAACGAAATCGACAATGCTTGTTGGGCTGCAACTGAATAACAGGGATGCCAAACAACATCCTCTAACTCTCCTTTTTTTGCGAGGTTGAAAAGCCCGCGAAAAGTTGCTTCTTCTTCAACTGATTCTGCTAGGCCAATTACAGTCGTGTATGGCTTTCGTCTGCTTCCCCTTCCTATTCTTTGGAGTAAGGATGATACTGATGGAGGCGCACCAACTAGGACCACGGCGTCTATATTGCCTATGTCAATACCAACTTCGAGGGTCATCGTGGCTACACAAAAACAGAATTCCTTTTCTTTGAAGGCCCTCTCAGCGGCCTCACGTCTATCTCTTGGTAAAGACCCGTGATGCACTAATACTCTATCTTCTTCAAAGTAGGTCTGAAGCTTGAGGCATATCTGCTCTGCTTTGGCTCGACTGTTGCAGAAGAACAATGCTTTGCTCATTCTCTCTTTCATAAAAGCCTCGACAATCTCAGAAAGACCTGCATCGAGTTTGCTGCCATCAACAATTCTCTCGATGATTTCCCTTCCACCAATCACCTTGACACAAACCGCCTTCCCCAAGTAACGATTTCTGACTTCCTCTGGCTTCTTAATCGTTGCCGACATGCCATATAGTCTCAAGGAACCGGTCAATGCTTGAAGGCGTTTGATCAGTATTATGAGCTGATCACCCCTGCAAGTTCCATCAATCAAGTGAAGCTCATCAAAGACTGCAAACCTGACTTTTCTAAAGCACTCTGGGAAACGACATAGGGTTGAATCCAGAGACTCGGGGGTAGTCAGAAGAAAACTATCTGGTGACCGAGCGTTGAAGCTATGGTGGTCACCTGTCCAAATGCCTAGACTCAGGTTAACTTCTGCCAATGGTTCCGATAGTCTTTCGGCAAGATCATTGACCAATGCTCTAGTTGGTGATACGTAGACGCATGCAAGTGATTCGTTTCCATTTTCCAGAATCAACTCACTGATAGGCCCAACGACTGCTTCTGTCTTTCCAGTTGCTGTTGGTGCGCATATCAAAGCGTTTTGACCTGATAATATAAGAGGAATTGTGAGGATTTGAACAGGGGTCAGGCTGCCGAATCTCGAAAAGAAAGGTTGCCAAGTTCTAC
>Ga0315294_10008011_pt1 | contig 11602 bp, 22 predicted proteins | sample YL17G13_40_MG_FD_203626 | JGI IMG/M metagenome (GOLD analysis project Ga0315294, IMG submission 203626) | Sediment microbial communities from Yellowstone Lake, YNP, Wyoming, USA - YL17G13_40 | ecosystem: Environmental > Aquatic > Freshwater > Lake > Sediment | place: USA: Wyoming | collected...
CCCTCAGGGGCCCTTTTTTACGTTTCTACGTCCTTACCCCCATCTGAGCAGTCCTCGAGCCTCCTGGGCTCTACGATCTTCGCATCGATGACTTCGCCAGCAATGAGCCGAGCCTTCGCAGCCTCCAGTGCATCTGTGATGCTGATCCCGGTATGCACTATCTCGTGCTTCTGAGTTTCTGCCCAGCGCATTTGGGTTTTAGTCCACCAGATGAGCGAACCGGTATCTCCCGACATGGCCTTGTCGAACAGAGTCTTTCCGATCTTCCCGTTTGCTTTTGCCCGCCCCAACTCCAATTCCCTTTTGAAGTGAGTCCGCAATGTATCGATGTGGATGCCGTCTCGGATCATGGCCGCAATACTCTCTTGCTGCAACCCAAACCCAGATAACTTCTCCACCATCTCTCGCTCTTCATCAGTCGGAACCATCCCCGGCTTACCCGCCCCCTCTCTCATCCCACCCCACCCAAACTTTTCTTGTTTCGGGATTTCAAAATCTTCATCCATGTTAGTGCTCCCTAACTTGTTTTAAAACTAACTCAATTTCAGAATGTAAAGAGGGCCTTGTTTCTCTCATGATTGCGAAGTCCTTAGCGAAACCCAGTTGCCCTGTCGTCAAGTTCCTGACAAACCAGTAATTAGCTTTACCCTCCGCCCTGCCATCAGCCACCACCTTATAAGTTACCCAGTCCGGTGTATGTGCCTGAGACTTGCTAAACACCATCCACTTACTTCTATCCGACGGGTCTACAACCGTCTTAACGCGGCTCCAAGCCTCTCCCCCACTCGGCACCTTACCCGCATACATCTTTACCATTTTTTTAGCTCCTTGATCGATCTTAGGCCAAAGCATATAGGGTTTACAAAAACAAATCAACACACCCCCAAGCTTTCTGCATCATCTTCTTGCCCCTGCCCCTGTGCCCCTAACCCTTCTATAGAAAGGGTTTAGGGGACAGGGGCATTTAGGGGCAAGAAAACAATGCTTTGCCCCTTTTTTTGCCCCTGCCCCTTTTTGCCCCTAGGGGCAATTAGGGGCAAGAAAACACCCTTCAAAATTCCCTCCCAGAAGTCCATTTGATGCCTTTTCTGGTATAAACACATCCAAGCCGACCGCCCTCAAAAACGATGATTTTTGAGACATCTGGCATCAATTGTTTGGCTACTCTGATGCACCCGGCCATATCGCATTTATTATGTTCATCTGGTGTTCTAAGGAGTAATGTAGTTAGGTTTGTTGCTGTCCAAGAGAGGTATCTGCACTGAAGCTCATCACTCCAAGGGCAATTATCTGCATCATCAATCATTTATTAACTCCGTTGTTTTTCATAATCATCAAACTAGAAACTTGTGCCTCGTTCACGAGTACCCATCCATGCTCAAATCCTTCAATAACTTCTGCGTTTAATAGTTGAGATATAAGTCCTTCTTTCCTGGATGGATCTGTTTTGTTTCTGGCGGTTCGTTCTGTGTTGCCGTCCTTTACCAACATGTCTTTTAGGGCTGATCTACTTATGTAGGGTTGGCCGTCTCGCATTTCTGAGCCGGAGTCTTTCCAGGCTCGCTCCATGGTCCTCATGTTCTCGTCGTGCTTGCTGGGCTTTTTGTGGGGCTGTTCTTGACTGCTTTGCTGATCGTGTACTGCCACGCAAGTGGTGGCTGGCTGGCCGAATTTGGTGATGCCCATCTCGATGACTTCTAGGCGGAAGTAGATTGCTTCGCCTTTTCCGGGGAGCTCACGTTGCTTTGTGACGCTGGCCGATCTGATTCCGTCTTTCTCTGTGACTTCGATCTCTGTATCGATGTGGGCGCGAATGCCGGACCAGCCTCGGGAGCCTTTTGCCTGATCTTTGCCGTTGTGATGAATGATGTGAAGGGCTGCTTTTGTTGTTTGGGCTACTCTGTCGAATCTGGCCATGACTGGCCCCATGTCTTCGCCGCTGTTCTCGTTTGCGCCTGCGCTCATACGGGCCAATGTGTCGCCTACAATCAGGCGTACTGGCTTGCCTTTTAGCTCTGAGACGGCTTGGACCAGGGCCACCACATCATCGGCGTCTGTGTCGCCGTCGTAGAAATTCATCGGCAGTGGGACCATGACGAGGTCGCCGAGGTCGTGGCTATAAAACTTCTTCATCGCCTGCATACGGGAGCGGATAGAGCCGGGGGCCTCGCTTGCCAAGTAAACAACTAGGCCTGGATCTACTTTTCTGCCGCAGAACTCTCGGCCCATAGCGATATGAGCGGCCATTGCTAGCGCCCAGAATGTCTTGCCTGAGTTGCTGTCTCCATAAGTGACTGTGAGGCTGCCCATGACTAGCAGGCCCTCGATTAACTCATCAGGGGCTTCGTACTCTGTGCCTAGCTCATTGCCGAAGACCGCTTTGAGCTTTGTAATGATGTTGCTTTTTGGAGGCACCAGAAGCATCAAGAGATCATTCCCCGCCTGAGCGTAGTCGTTTGCATCGCCTGAGGTCGGAATTACAATCATCCTTGCACCATACTTTGCCGCCGATTGCTCTGCGTATCTCTGGCCAATTCCGCTTTCATCATGATCAGCAACAATTACTAGCTCCTGAGTCGGCATTTGTTCACGGAGCGAGCCGGTCGTGGGAACAAGATTGCTCGCACTGTACGCAACGATGCAGGGGCGATTCGTGGTCTCGTGAATCGTTGCTGCTGTGGCGAAACCCTCTGCGATGTACAACACGCCAGGCTGATCTAACGTGCCCAACATCCAGTACATGCCGCCAGTCTGACCACCGCTGTGATACAGCTTGCCACCCGACTCATCAATATATTGGAGGCTCGATAGCTCGCCGTCAGGGCTGAATAAGGGCAGCATCAGACGGCCATCGCCCGTGACTCTTGCGCCGTTTGGCTCTACGCCCTTACGCTTCAGATATGGGTGCTCGGGGCTTGCCGCTACGCCACCAGACCAGATTGTCTCTACTGTGCTCGCTGCAACAGATCGATCACGCTCAACTTCTGCATCACGTTGTTTTTTAGCAGCAGCAACGCGGGCGACGTGGGCCATTTCCTCTAGATGGGTCCACTTTCGGCCTACGTCGGCTTTGACAGTCTGTGTGATGTCTTGCTTCCAACAGCCAAAGGTCAGGCAAGGGATGCCGTCAAGATGACCCACATACCAACCTGATCGACTTAGACTCTTTGCACTAGCACCAGAGCGGAACCGATGAATTTTCCCGTCCAGAATGAGCTGTTCGGGCACATCAAGGCCGCTTTTGCGAATAGCCTCAATGAACTGCAACTCGGGCGCGAGTGGTGGCGGCTCGGCTGGTGGCGACCATGGGCCGCCTAATATCTTGCTTAAATCAGCCATGTAGCACCGCCTGGGCGCGGGCTGTCAGGTAGTCACTCAGTGCCACCATGACCCGGTGCGAGGGGTTGCATTCTGGGTTGTTGCGAATGTCCCTCAGCGTATTCGGATGCAGCTTTGTACGCTGCGCAATGACAGTGAGTCGTCGGTCCTGGAGCTGGTCTCTGATCTGTTCTAGTGTAAGCATTTTGTTGAAAATGTTGTGTTGAGGTGTTGACAATGTACACCCCATCAAGTTATAGTGTCAACACTGCTTGAACAGATTCCCTGACGAAGCAGAGCAAACGGAGAGACACATGGAACTCATTCACAAAGACGGCTTTGTCAAAGTGTACGCTGCTCAGGTCGGTGCGTACTGGTGCGTGTTCGAGACGGACTATCCCAGCCGTGAAAACATGATCGTAACTTGCGACTTTCGGCACGAAGCCAAAGAAGCGGCCGAGCTCTACGCCGACTGCATCAATAACGGAGTGGCTTTCTGATGTTGTCTTGGAACCCCTCCATTCAGTATGCAGACGCCACATATGCCGACATTGCCGACGATTGGGGTCTGTGGCGCATGAACTTAGACCCTGACGGAGAGGGCTGGCATTCAAACAATTTAGTGCTAAGTGAAGAAGAATTCTATGAACACAGCATTGAGGCAAAGATAACGATCTTGATTGAGGAATTGGGCCCTGAATGAAAGACTGGCCATTCCCCACTTACAAGGGGGTGCCGCTTCCTAAGCCCAAGCCCACCCCATTTCGTCAAGCACCACAACAGCCGGCCCCTTTGGCCCCTTTTTGAAAGCGAAACATGAGCCCCGATGCAGAACTGAGAATGAATGTTTATCAAGAGGGCCAGCGGGCTTACCGAAGTGGTGTGCCTTGCCCTTACTCTGATTGGCGCGCCAAGACTTGGGCTAAAGGGTACGCCGCTGGCGAGGCGTATTACAACAGCCCAATGTACTACAACAGCCCAATCGAAAGTGAACTAGAACCCGAGGCTGAGTGCACATTTGAGACCCTAAAGGAAGAAATCTCAGGGCTTCGTAAAGAGGTCGAACATTTGCGAGAAAAGGTTGAACGACTCGAATATAAGGAATGGTTAAAAGAAGGGCCTAGCGATTATTTTTGACAACACTATCAACAATTAAAAGGTTTTGAAATGAACGTAAAAGAACTCAAAGAATTGCTTAACAATTTCCCAGACGAAATGGAAGTTGTTGTTTGGGATAAAGACAGAGGCTACGACAGAGCGGAAAATGTCAAAGTCATATCACACCAAGAGTCTTTTCTCCGTTCTTACATAAACGGTTTGGGCCCATCAAGCTATTCGATCAAATCATTTCTGCTTATCGCCTACTAAGGAAAAACATGGCAATCAATCTCAAATCAACGGGCCAATTGGCCTCTGCTGGTGTCAAGCTGCTGGTGTACGGCCAAGCCGGAGCAGGTAAGACTTCTCTGATACCTACCCTGCCGAATCCTGTAGTCCTGAGCGCCGAGGGCGGCCTGTTGTCTATTGCCGGGGCAGATGTACCCTTTATTGAGATCACCTCGATGGAGGCCCTGAGGGAAGCTTACGAATGGCTTACCCAGTCTGACGAAGCAAAGAGCTTTCAATCTGTGGCGATTGACTCAATCAGCGAGATCGCCGAGGTGGTGTTGAACCACGAGAAGAAGACGAACAAGGATCCCCGCGCAGCATACGGGGCAATGCAGGAGCAAATGTCTGACGTTATCCGCGCCTTCCGCGATCTGCCAGGCCGTCACGTTCTGATGACCGCCAAGTTAGAAAAGACTCAAGACGAAATGGGCCGGGTTCTGTATAGCCCATCGATGCCAGGTAACAAAACCGGCCAGGCGCTCCCGTATTTTTTTGATGAAGTTTTGGCCCTGCGAGTTGAGAAAGATGGCGAAGGCAATACCCAACGCGCTTTGATGTGCGACTCGGACGGGCTTTGGTTGGCCAAAGATCGTTCCGGCAAGCTGGGCACATGGGAGGGGCCTGATCTCGGGGCGATCATTGCCAAGATCGGGGGGGAGGTATGAGCGCGTCAAGAAGAACAAAAATAACGGACAGAAAACTTTTAGAGATGGCCGCTAAGGCGGCTGGGGTGGGGATGCATCGCCTTGATGAAGACGAGTATTACCCAAAAGCATGGAACCCCCTTTTAGACGAAGGCGATGCGTTGCGGCTGGCGGTGAAGCTGGGTTTCCTCATTGAAGTAATTCACTGCGAACAGATGGTCATTGTGTGGGACTGTGGACCGGCAAACGAGGAAAGAAAGGTTCGAGTTCGGTGGGGCGACCTCACGGGGGCAGAGGTAGGCGACGCATACGCGGCAACCCGGAGGGCAATAGTGAAAGCCGCTGCATCGGTTGTGAAAATAAAGGGGGAGGTATGACAAGAGACGACATCATCAGAATGGCGCGTGAGGCTAGGCTTGGCACAACCTTGACCCATCAAGGAGGAGAGCCCCGGGTGTGGATTGAAGGCGCAGATTGGCACGATGAAGTGGAACGCTTCGCCGCCCTCGTCGCAGAAGCAGAGCGTGAGGCGTGTGCAGTTGTTGCAGACGAACATAAAGAAGACTGCTATGACGGCGATTCGGATTGGTATCAATGTCGGCGCATAGCCAATGCCATCCGAGCAAGGGGGACGACATGAAACAACTAATCGAGTGCAGCACCTGCGGCTACCCGCTGACACCTGAGGAGCGCGAAGGGCTTGTGGAGATTGACGGCAAGATGTGCAAGCCACAAAAAAGTCAAATACGTGAAGCCGCGCTGATGGCGTTGGAGGCTTGGGAGCCAAGCGACACGGCGCATCGCCCCGGAGGGCTGCAACAAGACTTCACAAAGCATGAGGTGGAATCGTTTGACGACTGGTCAGGGTGGGTCAACCCAGACCCGGAGCAATACTTTATGAAGTGCTGCGACTGCGGACTGGTTCACGAGATGCAGTTCAAAGTCGCCAAGTATTCAGAGGGTGATAAGTGCGAGTTTGTTGCTGATGCCGATCTGCAAGCCGTATTCAGAGCGCGAAGAACCACCCCACCACAGCGCAAGCCGCTGACTGATGACGAGATAGTCAAAGTGTATGACGACATGTTCAATCAGATAGTGGGTCCGAACTACCGGCAGCGGCGTACGGTGCTTTTTGCTAGAGCCATCGAGCGCGCCCACGGCATAGGGAGTGAGGAATGAACGTCATGTACAGCATTTACGACCGCAGCGGAGAGCGGTTTGACTTCTGCGAAGACGAAGACAACGAGTACCACATTGAGTACGACAAGGCGACCGACAGGCTAACGGTGCAGCATTGGAACAGAGAGCGCCAAGTGCGGAACGCACCCTGGCCCATCATTGCAACTTATTACGCGCCACGCAGGTGCATCAAGGACTGGACATTATGACCACACTACGAGAAGCCGCGCTGATGGCGTTGGCGGTACTGAAAGACATCAACAAACTCAGCCTTTCCCCCGGCGGCATTGCGCTGCCTGGGGAGATTGACACCGCGATGGATTTGCTTCGTGCAGCCATAGTACCTAGTGACTGTCCAGATAGTCACCAGCGCAAGCCGCTGACTGATGACGAGATTGGAAAAATTGCAGTTAATTCTCAAGATGGCATTTCTCCGCATGACGACACTTTACGTTTTGCCCGCGCTATCGAGCGCGCACATGGTATCGGGAGTGAGGAATGACTGACGAAGAGCTTATCAATCTGACAAGGAACGCGGGGTGGAACGGCATATGCATGGAATTGGTGGGGCCGACGCAGAAGAAAAGCATCTTCACCCCCACCTCTCTTGAGCAGATACGATGCTTTGTTGAGCTGGTCGTGAGAGCACGACGTATCACAGACAGAACCAAGGACACATGGAGCGGAGAATGAACGACATAATTTGGGTAATTGGAACGATCTTTGCCGTTTACTTGGCGGTAATTCTCTACATTTGGTGGGCGATTGACTGATGAACAAAATAACAATCGAGTCACTTGCGGCAGAGTGGGAAGACGCCAAAAACGAGGAGAGACGCGCTACGGCAAGGCGCAGGGAAGCAGAAGACAAGCTATTTGAGGCCCTAAAGCTGGCCAAGGACATGGAGGGAACTGTAAAAGAAATAACAACACTCTATGAAATAAAAGTGGCTGGACGTATTGACCACAAGATAGATAGTGCTAAACTTCAGTCACTAGCAGAGGAAGCCGGGCTTACCGAACACCTCTCAAGTCTCTTTAGATGGAAGCCAGAAATAAACATGTCTGCCTGGAAAGCTGCACATGAGTCGATCACGGCCCCGCTGCTAGATGCAATCACAACCACGGCTTCACGGCCATCATTCTCAATTACACGCAAGGAGAAATAAATGAACAGAGCAGTTATCGTAGTAGATCGTGGATGGATTTTTGCTGGTGACGTCACCCGTGAGGATGGGCGCATCAAGCTGGCCAACGCTGTTTGGGTATTTTCTTGGGAGCGGATCGGCTTTGATGACGTGATTGCCGACCCCAAGAATCCTCGTGCAAAGATCAAACCCATTCCCAACAACGTAGACATTCCCGCAGGCTCTGAGGTTTTCTGCGTACCCGTGGCGGACGGCTGGGGGCTCTGATGTTTAAACCTGTGGGCAACGGCTACGGCGACGGCCACGGCTATGGCGACGGCTACGGCAACGGCGACGGCGACGGCTACGGCCACGGCGAAGGCTACGGCTACGTCGACGGCGAAGGCTACGGCTACGGCTACGGCAACGGCGACGGCCACGGCTACGGCGACGGCCACGGCTATGGCGACGGCTACGGCCACGGCGAAGGCTACGGCTACGGCAACGGCGACGGCTACGGCAACGGCTACGGCTACGGATACGGCTACGGCTACGGCTACGTCGACGGCTACGGCAACGGCACAGTTAGCAACAAACTACGTTAATTAACATTTAAGGAATACTAATCATGGCATCACTTTCACAATCATTCAACGTCTCTGATCTTCCTGAGTCCTCTAAGAACTTCAGACCCATGCCTGCCGGGTGGTACCCAGCCACTATTTCCGAAGCTGAAATCAAGCAGACTAGGGCGGGGACTGGCGAATACATTTCGGTTAAATACATTATTACAGGCCCGACGCATCAGGGTCGCGGAGTTTACGGAAATCTCAACATTAAAAACCCGAGTCCGAAGGCTGAGGAAATTGGCCGGAAGCAACTCGGCCAACTCATGCGAGCCACCGGCCTGGCAGAGGTTGAAAACACCGACCAATTTATCGGAAAAAATTTATTGATCAAGCTGGAAGAGAGGTTAAGCGAAGAATACGGAGATGACAACGAGGTAAAGGGCTTTAAAGCTTTGGCTGGTGGGTCTATGCCTACGCCTGCCGCTTCGGCTCCTGCCTCCGCCAAGGCTGCACCACCCTGGGCTAAGAAGTAAGCAAAAAAAAGCCCCTCACACGAGGGGCTAATCAACTGCAAGGAGACCGAGGCCATTATATGCAAATTCCTGAGTTAGATCAAATAGCGCAGTTGATTGACAAACATCACGAAGAGCAACAGAGCCAACCTAGACCACACTTAGGCGCTTCAATGCTTGGCCACCCATGTGATCGGTGGTTGTGGCTGTCGTTTCGCTGGGCTGTTGTGGAGAAGTTCCCAGGCCGTATCTTGCGGCTGTTTCGTAGAGGACACAATGAAGAAGCGCAGATTATTAGCGATCTGCGGGCTATTGGCATTGATATCCGCACCTCGTCGTCTGGCCAGAGCCGGGTTGATTTTGACTTCCACGTAAGTGGAAGCCTTGATGGAATCATTGAGTCCGGTGTTCCAGGTGCGCCGAAGGCAAAGCACATCGCAGAGTTCAAAACGCATTCGCTGAAATCATTTAATGAGGTGAAGGCAAAAGGCGTGCAAGAGGCAAAGCCGATGCACTACGCTCAAATGCAGGCCTACATGCACGGCACGGGTATTGAGAGGGCGCTTTACTTTGCAATCTGTAAAGACAATGACCAGATTTATACAGAGCGGGTCAGATATGTAAAAGAAACCGCGCAAAAGCTGGTTGAGCGTGGCCGCAGGATTACCCAGTCCGACCGCATGCCCGAGCCACTGAGCACCAATCCGACCTGGTATGAGTGCAAATTCTGCCCGGCGCATGACTTCTGCCACAAGTCCAAGACCACTGAGCAAGTGAACTGCCGTACCTGTGCTCATGCCTCCGCCCTGCCTGATTCAACGTGGCATTGTGCTCGCTGGGATGACTTGATCCCGGTTGAGGCACAGCGAGAAGGCTGCGAGTCGCATGTATTGCACCCTGATATGGTGCCATGGGAGCGCAGGGAGAGCGCCAGTGAGTGGCAAGCCGTCTACATAATTAAGGGTAAAACGCTTGCAAATGGTGCGCCAGGGGATGGCGTGTATTCAAGCAAAGAGCTGCTGGCCAACTCTGATGCCTGTAGCAATGCTGAGGTGAACGAAATTAGGGCTCAGTGGCCTACGGCTAGGGTGGTTGGATGATGCTCCGCGAATATCAAACACGCACAATCGACCAGCTTTATGCCTGGTTCGAGGCGGGCAACGAGGGGAACCCGTGTATCGTGTTGCCCACCGGCGCAGGAAAGAGCCATGTTGTCGCCGCTTTATGCAAGGATGCTTTGCAGCAGTGGCCTGAGACCCGTGTTTTGATGCTCACTCATGTGAAAGAGCTGATTGAGCAAAACGCGGAGAAAATGAGACTCCATTGGCCAGGCGCGCCAATGGGTATTTATAGCGCAAGCATCGGCAAAAGGCAACTCGGCGAGCCCATTACTTTCGCCGGGATTCAGTCAGTACGCACCAAGTCGAAGCTGCTGGGTCACATTGATCTGGTGCTGATTGATGAATGCCACTTAGTGAACCATAAAGAAGAGGGAGGCTATAGGACTCTGCTGGCCGAGCTGCATGAGATCAACCCGGCAATGCGTGTTGTGGGGCTTACAGCAACTCCTTACCGTCTAGGGCATGGCCTTATCACTGACAAACCCGCCTTGTTTGATGATCTGATTGAGCCTGTTAGCATCGAGGAGCTGATCCGCAAAGGCCATCTGTCGAAATTACGCTCCAAAATCACCACGTCGCAGCTAGATGTTGATGGCGTACACAAGAGAGGGGGCGAGTACATTGAGGCCGAGCTGCAAGCTGCTGTTAATACTGATGCCAACAACATTTCCGCAGTCAAAGAAGTGATGAGACTGGCTGGCGATCGTAAAGCGTGGCTGTTCTTTTGCGCCGGGGTGAAACACGCCGAGGCTGTGGCCGAGACATTGAACGCTTACGGCGTCGGTGCAGCTTGCATTACTGGTGAGACACCAAAGGCCGAGCGCGAGCTTTTGCTGAAACAGTACAAAGCAGGCCAGATTACAGCACTGACAAATGCAAATGTGCTCACGACAGGCTTTGATTATCCTGACATTGATCTAATTGCCATGTTGCGCCCGACGATGTCGGCAAGCCTCTATGTGCAAATGGCGGGTCGGGGCCTGCGACCAAAAAGCCACACCGATCATTGCCTAGTGCTGGACTTTGCCGGGGTGGTCGGTATGCATGGCCCCATCACGAATGTGCAGCCGCCAAAAAAGGGCGGGTCAGGTAATGGCGAGGCACCGGTCAAAGTGTGTGATGCTTGCAACGAACTGTGCCCGATCTCTGCGCTGAAATGCCCCGCTTGCGGTAATCCTTTTCCACCTCCCGCAAAGAAAAGCCTTACACTACACCTCGACGACATCATGGGCGTGCAAGGGCTGGAGATGAATGTAAGAGCCTGGGCGTGGCGTAAGCACACGAGCAAGGCTAGCGGCAAGGAGATGCTGGCTGTGACGTATTACGGCGGCTTAAGCGAGCCCACAGTAACCGAATATCTGGCAGTGATGCACGAAGGTTACGCCGGTCAGAAAGCCGCTATGTTGTTTGTCACGATGGCCAAGAGCGCAGGAGTGGATAGCAGGCCGGTGGGCTTGGATGAGGCAGTTTCAGCAATGCGAGACTCCAAGCCGCCTCGGCTGATTGAGTACAAGCGCGAGGGGAAGTTTTTTAAAATACTAAGGAGAGAATGGAATGAGACCGAAAGCACCACAGTTTCTTATTGACTACCTGCAAAACATCCGTGGTGGCCCGCCTAAGTGCTGCCATAGCTGTGACCACTACGACGAGAACGGCAAGTGCGAGAAGTTTGATGCAGAGCCCCCCGTGGCGTTTCTTGGCACTGAGAACGCCTGTGATGTTTGGTTTGAGGTAATTCCATTTT
>Ga0315294_10008012_pt1 | contig 11601 bp, 9 predicted proteins | sample YL17G13_40_MG_FD_203626 | JGI IMG/M metagenome (GOLD analysis project Ga0315294, IMG submission 203626) | Sediment microbial communities from Yellowstone Lake, YNP, Wyoming, USA - YL17G13_40 | ecosystem: Environmental > Aquatic > Freshwater > Lake > Sediment | place: USA: Wyoming | collected...
GTCTTCCCTGCTCCGTTGGGACCCAGAAGCCCCACGATCTTCCCCTCCGTGACCCTCAGGTTGACATCGTCCACCACGCGACGACGCCGGTATATCTTGACGAGATCGAAGGCCTCGAGGCTCTTCATCCCTTCCTTGAGCTCGATGTGCTTGATCAGCCCGGCGTGTTCGGGAATCAAATGCGTGCCCGAATCCGTCATCGCAGCAACGGTCGTGGAAAAATCCTGCTCCCGCGCCTTGGACTCATCGACGCCCAGGTCGTTTTCGTTGGTCTCATTCATATGCTTGAAGTCGCCCGCTTGATTGTATCCCACAATCGCCCAGGGTGCATGCCCGGTCTACGAATTCCATGTACCGATTCTACCGGCTTGCCCCTCCCTCAAGAACCGACTCATCCACGCTGCCGTCCACGCTTCCGCCAACAAGTCTGATCGACCACCCGGACGCAAAGTTCACCTCGATCGATTCCGCCTTCCCCTCCTGGCCCATCACGGAGAACTCGACGTTTCCGTCCGCCTTCAACACCCTGTCCTCGTTGGAGAAAGACAGGCGGTCGGCTCTCAGGTATTGCATCCGGGGACCGTTCAAATCCACGCTGCCCTCGGCCGTCACCCGGCTGACGCCGGTATCGTCGACCTGAAACAGGATCGAGTCGGCCTCCAGCGTGAATTCTCCGGCTTCTACCGTGGTCCTTCCGGAAAGCGGACCTTCGGGCGTTTTCACCTCGCCCGCGGCAACCGATATCGCCAGTGCGTCGGCCTTCAAGACCACTTCATCAACGACCTCATCGCCGAAAAGCCTCTTGCCCAGTTTGTACCGGACCGTTACCCCTTCCGCAAGGCTTCCGGATTCCGCGTTCAGATCGTATTCGCCGGAATCCGCCGAGGCGGAGATGTCCCCCTTGCTCATGTCGCCGCCGTTTCTGAAACTCACAAGCCGGGAGTCAAACAAGTAGTCGACCGTCCCCGCTGCAACCTGCAGATCCCCTCGACTGAAACGAGCGCCGCCCTCCAGCAGAACCCTGTGCTCACGGGCGAAATAGGTTGCAGCACCCGCCTGTCCCGTTTCGCCGTCCCTCCCGGAATACCGGACTCCCCCCTTGAGCTCGATTTTGACGATGGCGCTCTCGAGCGTCGTCAGGTCCTCGCCGAGCGTGACCACCGCCGAGTCCGCACCGAGCGTGTCCCCGGAGTACGTAACCTCGATAGGACCCTGGAGCGTCAGGATCGCTCCGTTCTCCGATTCCTGCAGAACAAGACTGGACGCTTTCAGACTCGCGCCGTCCTGAGCAAAAGCTGCGCTGGAGGCTGCGAGCGCCGTCGCCGCTATACACAATGCAAGTGACGCGATTCGTGTCCAGGGTCTCATTGGACGAGAAAACTCTTCCCTACGATATCACAATCCGGTTCGCCAAGACCGAAATAATGCGCGATTGTCTTTCCGACATCGGCAAAGCTCTCCCGCAAGCCCAGATTCCTTCCTCGCAGCATCAGCGGATGATAGGCGAGCAGAGGCACATACTCCCGGGCATGATCGGTCGACTGACTTGTCGGATCGTTCCCGTGGTCTGCGGTAATGACGACAAGATCGCTCGGCTTCAGGGCCGAAAGAAAATCGGGAAGCCATCCATCGAAATCCTTCAGCCCCCCGTAGAAGCCGTCGACATTGTTGCGATGCCCCCAGGTCTGGTCGAAATCGATCAGGTTGAAGAACATCAATCCCGTCCATTCTTCCTTTGCGATTCCCAGCGCCTTACTCATGCCTTCGGGATTGCCCGCGTAATGCTCGATTCTGGTGAACCCGTGACCATTGAAGAGGGTATCCACCTTGCCGACGGAGATGACCTCCCTGCCCGAAGCCTTGATGCAGTCGAGAACTGTTTTCGCCGGGGGGTCGACATTGTAGTCCTTACGGTCGTATGTGCGGACGAATTTCCCCGACTCGCCGATGAAAGGACGGGCTATCACCCTGCCGACCGTCGGTCCCGGCGGCATCAGAATCCGGCGGGCGATTTCGCACCATTTGTAGAGCGTTTCCAGCGGCACGACACCGGTATGGCATGCGACCTGGAAGACGCTGTCGGCCGACGTGTACACAATCGGTTTTCCGGTCCGCATGTGCTCCGGGCCGACCCGCTCGATGATCTCGGTGCCGGATGCGGGTACATTTCCCAGGATTCCTCGCCCGATCTCTTTCGAGAACTTCTCGATTACCTCGGGAGGAAAGCCGTCGGGAAATGTCGGGAACGCGAATGGCGCGATAAGTCCGGCAAGCTCCCAGTGTCCCACCGTAGAGTCTTTGCCCCTGCTTTTCTCCGCCATTTTCCCGTAGGAAAACAGGGGGCGTTCCGCGGGCTCCACACCCGTAAGGGGAGCTATGTTCCCGAGCCCGAGGCTCTGCAACACGGGCAGGTTCAGTCCGCCGACCGCCTTCGCGATATTGCCGAGCGTGTTCGAGCCCTCGTCCCCATAGTCGGCGGCGTCCGGAAGCGCGCCGATCCCGACACCGTCGAGGATTATCAAGTGCACCCTGAGTGTATCTTGAATGGGTGAGACCATATCGCGTGACGACCGGTCTAGCTGAGAGCATCCCGCGCCTTCTGAACTTCGCCCTCCACCATCGCGCGGATCTCCCTGAGATGCTCCTCGGTATCGGCCTCAAAGCGCAGCACAAGCACCGCCTGGGTATTCGACGCCCTCACAAGGCCCCACCCGTACCCGGTCTGCACTCTCGCGCCGTCGATCTCGATCAATTCGATTCCCTTTCGCTTCCTGAACGCATTCTGCACCTTCTCCACGATTTTGAACTTGATGTCTTCCGGAGCATCAACGCGGATTTCCGGCGTGCTAACGAGCGTGGGAATATCCTTCGCAAGCTCTTCCAGCGGCAATGCGGCCTGGCAGCAGAGCTCCGCGAGCCTCAGGGCCGCGTAGTTGGCGTCATCGAAACCCATCCAGCGGTCCTGGAAAAACAGGTGACCGCTCATTTCGCCGGCCAGCGCCGCCCCGGTTTCTTTCATGCGTTTCTTTATCAGGCTGTGACCGGTTCTGTACATGTCCGGCTTCCCGCCTGCTTTTGCGATCTCGTCGTACAGGACCTTCGAGCACTTTACCTCGCCGACAATCGTGGCGCCGGGACGTCTCGCAAGGATATCGCGGGCGAAAAGCACCATGAGTTCATCGCCCCAGAGTATCCGGCCCGTGCCGTCAACCGCGCCGAGCCTGTCCGAGTCGCCATCGAATGCCACTCCCAGCCAGGCCTTCTTCTCCTTCACGGTATCCTGCAGGCTCTTCAGGGTCTCGGGCACTGTCGGATCCGGATGATGGTTCGGGAATGTGCCGTCGGGCTCAGGGAACAGGATTGTAGCGTCGACCCCGAGCCTTTCCAGCGCCGGGCCGATCGCGGGTCCGCTCGTTCCGTTCCCGCAGTCCGCCACAAGGTTCAATCCCTGCATCATTTCGAATCCTGCAACAAGCCTTTCTATGTAACTCGGGAGGAAGTCGATCTCTTTTTCCGACGCCGAGCCTTTCGAGAAATCCCCGGCCTCCATGACCCGATGGATCTCCTGGATCTGGTCGCCGTACAACGCCGCTCCGCCGATCAGCACCTTGAAGCCGTTCATCTCAACCGGGTTGTGGCTGCCGGTGACCTGGATCGCGCCGTCCACGTCCAGCACCTGCTCGGCGAAATACGTGCACGGCGTCGGCACCTGCCCGATCCCGATAACCTCTACCCCCGTGGATCTCAGACTCTCCGAAAGCACCTTGCACAGCCGCACTCCGCTCTGACGCACGTCGTGGCCCATGACCACTCTGGGCATGCCGGTGCCCCGACGCCTTCGCAGCATCGTCCCGAACGCCCTCCCCAGGGTCGCAGTGAAAAGGTCCGTCAGCTCAACCTCGCGTCCGTAGCCCTCCAGCGCGACACCGCGGATGTCGTACTCGCGAAAAACGTACCCGGGAAACGCTCCCGCAGGTGTTTGGCTCTGCATGATGCACGGATTGTAGCATAGAGCGACTGGAGGGGACAGACACGCCGATTTCGCCCTGGGATGCCCGTTCCCGGACAACCATCGAGAGAGTGGCAACGATCCTGCAACCGCGCTACACTGAACGCTGTTCACGATTCGGAGAAGTCAGTATGTTTCACAATCGACGTGCCGGCGATCTAATGATCCTTCAGAGCGACCTTCTGCCCGTCACGCTAAAGCATGCCTTTACCACGCGACGCCTGGTGGTCTCGCCACCGAAAACCGCCTCCCAGGGCACCGAAGGCGCCAACTTCCGCGTCGATTCCATCAACGATACCTGTAAATGGTGGGTCAAGCTCCGCGACCGCATCTTCACGCCCAAACACACCTGCTATCTCCATGAGCAGGTGCACGGCGGGAGAGTGAGGGTGGTCGATCCGGACGAGGCAAACGGCGATGTGAGCGAGGTGGACGGGTTCAGGTACAGAGTGTTGGGCGAGGGCGACGCGATCATCAGGCCATTCGGACGCAAGCCGGTTTTTCTGGCCATAACCACGGCCGATTGCCTTCCCTGCGTCGTCTATGACCCTAACAGCGGCGCTGTCGGAGTCGTGCACGCAGGATGGCGCGGCCTCGCCGCGGATATCCCCGCCAATACGATGAGAATGTTCAAGTCCGAGCTCGGCGTCCAACCCAAAGACCTTCTCTGGGCCATCGGACCCTCCATCGATGTGAACAACTACGAGGTGGGTAACGAAGTTATCGCCGCTCTGGAAATAGCGGGCTACGCCGAAAGCGACTGGCGGGACGATCCCGATTGCGTCCCTGGATGGGTGCGCGGAAGACGCAGAGACCACTACCAGGTAAACCTCGCCGCACTCGCCGCAATGCGACTCCGCTCGCTCGGCGTACCCTCCTCCCAGATCGACATCTGCGCGCTCTCCACCTTCGAGAATCCCAATCTCTTTTATTCATACAGGCGTGACGGGGAAATCAGAGGCCTTCAGGCGACCGTGATCGGATGAATTTGCTATAATCCGTCGAAGCTCATTTCGGGCAGAAGGGGAGTTCAACTGTGACTGGAGCGTTCAGTCTGGGCATCCCCGGAATTGTGTTTGCGCTGACGGCGCCTGTTGAAGCCTGCATGGAACTTTTTCAGGACTTCCGCCGTCGTAATACGTTGTTCCACTAAGCAGCCATGATACCGAAACTCTACAACTGGACTCTTATCATCTCTCTCGCCCTCCTATGCTGCCTGCTTCCATCGATCGCGGGCGCACAGGAGGAGAGCCCTCCGGTCGACACCGCGGCGGCCCCCAGATCCCTGACACTGGCGGAATGCCTCGACATTGCCGTGGAGAACAACATAGGTCTCCGGATCGCCCGCATCGGCCTCGAGGCGAGCTCGGTCAATCTCAGCCGCAGCCAGGCCGCATTCGACCCTGGCTTTGAGCTTGACCTGTCCACGCGCAACTCCGACTCCTCAGGATCGGGATCCTCCTCGCCGAACTCCCAGCTCGACCTGGCCATGCGCTACCTCTATCCCACGTGGGACGGAAGCAACTGGGTTTTTTCGATGGACGAGGGTCGTACCGCCGGCTCCTCCGTGTCCGGTGAAACGATCAATCACTTCAGGTCCTACTCATCGCAGGTCGGTGTATCATATTCGCAGCCGCTATTAGAGGGGCACGGCCAGAGGATAAACCGCCTGGGGGTCGAGCGCGCCGACCTCGGGGTCATGCGCGGCGAATCCGCGGTTAACAACGCTGCGAGAAACCTCAGGCACGCCGTTGTCCAGTCCTATGTCGGCGCGATTCTGGCCTCAAGGCAGATTCAAACCGCCGAGCTCAGTCTGCAAACCGCCGAGAGACTGGTCGAAGCGACCCAGGCGAGAATCGATGCAGGGAAGCTGGCGCCGTACGAGCTGCTCTCCGCGCAGGCCGGACTCGCCGAGCGCAGAGAGGCCCTCCTCAACGCCCAGACCGCCTTCGCCACGGCGCTGGACGGCCTCAAGGAAGTCATCGGCCTCCCGATCACCGACGACATCGCCATCGTCCCCGAGACTCTCAAGAAAATGTACCTCGATGTCGATGCCGAGGAATTCTACGCGCTCGCACAGAGAAATCGTCCCGATCTGAAGGACATCGATCTGCAGGTGCAGCAGGCGCAGCTCGACCTGATGCTCGCCAACGACAGAGAGCAATCTACGCTGACATGGAACACGACCCTGGGTCTCGCCGGCAGCGACGATGCCTTCACCGGCAGCGTGAGCGACCTCAATAACTTCTCCTGGTACACCGGCATCCAATACCGGCTCCCCCTGGGCGGAAACAGAGCTGCCAAAGCGGACGTTTCGACCGCAGGGCTCGCACTGGATCAGCTCGATCTCCAGCGCATTGATTTCCTCAGGAATCTCCAACTGAATGTGAGGACCGCGTCGGACGATTTCAGCAATGCCCTTCTGCGGATCGATGTCACTGCGCAGGGCCTCGAAGTGCAGGAAGTGAAGATGCAGAGCGAACAATTGCGCTACGAGCTCGGTCTGATAACCTCCCGCGACCTCCTCGACTTCGACCTTGATCTCGCCAACGCTCGCCTGGCCCACGACCAGGCGCTTGCCGACGCGCTTCTCGCGGTCGCCCAGCTCGAGTTCCTCGTCAACGAGCCGCTTCTGGACGATGCGATCGTGCTGGGGAACATAGCCTCCGGAGCCTGGGCAGGATCTGAGGGGACCCGGTAATGTCCGACACCCCGATCATCGTTCTCGAAAATGTCTACAGGATCTACGAGATGGGTGAGACACAGGTGCGCGCGCTCGATGGTGTCTCACTGAGCATCGAGAACGGAGAGATGTTGGCCATAATGGGGGCTTCCGGCAGCGGCAAAAGCACCCTCATGAATGTCCTCGGCGCACTCGACCGCCCCACAAAGGGCCGCTACCTGTTCAATGGGGAGGATGTCAGCCAGCTCAGCGACAACGAGCTCGCCAGAATCCGGAATCGTCACATAGGGTTCGTGTTTCAGTCGTTCAACCTTCTCAACAGGACCAGCGCTGTCGAGAACGTCGAGCTGCCCCTCGTGTATGCCGGAACGAAGAACAGAAGGCAGCTTGCCCTGAAGGCGCTGGAGCACGTCAAGCTGGAGCATAGGGCCCGCCACAAACCCAACGAATTGTCCGGCGGCGAGCAGCAGCGCGTCGCCATCGCTCGCGCCATTGTCACCGACCCCGAGATCGTCATGGCCGACGAGCCCACCGGAAATCTCGACAGCAAGGTGTCATTCGAAATCATGGAGCTGTTCTGGGAGTTTCACCTCAGCGGGAAAACAATCGTGCTCGTGACTCACGAAGATGAAATCGCGGCGTACGCCCAGCGCATAGTGAAACTTATCGACGGCAGGATCGTCTCCGATATACAGCAGGTGCCGTTCCTCGCGAGGGAATCGGCGGCCGCAACCGTATAGAGCGGGACACGAAAGAATGAGTAACCTTAACGGCACAAACATCGGTATCGAGCCTTCTCCCGAAGAGGAACAGGTCGAAGATCTGTCAATCGTCGAGAAGATCATCGGCGTCTGGGTCTCCCCTGTTGCGACCTTCAAGCGCATCGCAAGACGTCCGGATTTCTGGTCGGCTTTCATCATCGTCAGCCTGATTTGGATCGCAATCCAGATGGTCATGCTCCCGACCTCGATGCCTCTGATCGAATCCAACACCATCACACAGATGCAGAAGAGCTTCGCCGAACAGGGTCTGTCGGAGAAGGATCAGACCGAGGCCATCGGAATAATAGCCAAATCGATGCGGATACTCAGTTACGTCGGCACGGTGGTGGGGCCTCCCATCGGTCTTGCAGTCGGGTTCCTCATGATGAGCGGACTGATTTTCCTTATCTCCCTGGGCCAGGGGCTTGACACCGATTTCAAGCGGCTCCTGGGAGTCATACCATGGTTGTCTCTGATCTCCATCTTCTCGGAGGTCGCGAAAACTGTCGTGGGGATGATCCGGGGCGTCACTACCTTCGACCAGTTGACGGACATGCGCTACCTCAAGCCCTTCAGCCTTGCCGGACTGATTCCGCAAAGCGTAGAGCTGTCTCCCGGGACGGCTGCTGTAGTCCAGGTGCTCGGCATGATCGATCCATTCTTCATCTGGAGCACCATAGTCATGGTTTTTGCGCTCCAGGCAGCCAACAGGTGCACAAGGTCTCAGGCGATCGTGACTACAATTGTCTCCACCTTGATAGTCCTCATCATTAGCGCGATCCTGATATTCGGGGGAATGGCGCTGCAGCAGATATTTGCAGGTATGAGCTGAAATGGTTACGAACGGGAAAAACGAGAAGAACGAAAAGCGTGCCAGGCGCCGAAAACGAGCCCTCCTGAACTGGATTTTCCTGGCTGTGCTGCTTGCCGTTGTCGCAGCGATCTCAGTAAAGTCGTATGTGAACGTCCAGAAACAGACCAAGTGGAAGCTGCAGGAATACCAGGCGGTGGAATCCACGTATACGGGCGACCTTGAGCTGAGCATTCTTGCCTCCGCCACGCTGCAGCCGTACGAGGTGGTCCAGGTGCGCCCGGAGGCCAGCGGACGTATTGAGGAGTTTTACATCGGTGTCGGCGACTGGGTGACTGAGGGCGATCCGATCGCTCTTCTGGACCAGGAGGACCTCCTGAACGGTCTCGACAGCGCGCGCGCCGGGCTTTCCAACGCCCAGGCGCAGCTCGATCTCACCCGTCTGGGCTACACCCCCAGGGAACTTCAATCCTACACATCCGCGATCGAAAGCGCTCAGCTCGCGCTCGATCAGGCGACCGAGGATCTCACCAGGGTTCAGCGGCTTCATGACGCCGGTTTCGCTAGCGACGAGGAGCTCGACAACGCCACCTACGCGGTCGAGAAAACCCAGCAGGTACTCGACCAGGCCCGCAAAGCGCTCGATGTCCTCCTCCAGGGCAGCACGGACGAGGAAATCCGTATGGCGCAAGCCAACGTCGAGAGCTCCCGCATCGCGGTCAGGGAGGCCCAGAGAGCGCTCGGAAACGCCACCATTTTCTCTCCTATGACCGGCATCATCCTCGAACGGTTCGTCACCGAAGGCAGCGTGGTGGTCAGCACTCTCGCCAGTTTCGCGGGAGGCGACGCGATGTGCTCCATCGGCGATGTCTCGAAAATGAAGGCGTTCGCCAGCGTCGACGAGAGCGACATCGGCTCCGTCAAGGTCGGCCAGAAATGCACATTCGATGTGGACGCGTACCCAGACGAGACCTTCGAGGGAACGGTGCTGAAGATCCATCCCCAGGCCTCCGCGCAGTCCGGAGCCACGTCATTTACCGCCGAGATCGAGGTCCCCAACCCCGATCACAGGCTCATGTCCGGCATGACCTGCGAGGTCGAGATCATCACGGACACCATCAAGAACATCCTCCTCGTCCCCGACCGTGCGATCGCCCAGAAGGACGAGCGCACGTTCGTGTTCGTCGTCGATGTAAACGACAAGATCGAGGCGAGGGAGATCACCATCGGGAAAACCAACTACGAGTTCACCGAAGTGTTAAGCGGTCTCAAAGACGGCGAGAAAGTCATCGTACGAGGCGTCCCAAGCGACCTTCTCAACGAGATTGTCAAAACGAAGGGCGGAGAATCCGACGAAAGCGGAGTGCAGGTGAAGGTCGAGTAGCACGCGCGTCCCGCGCATGGTTCTTTCGCGGTAGTAAGTGAGTAGCCGAGAACCTGTCTCGTCTCGCAAACCTAGCGTCAACCTGCAACCACCGATGGAAACAGGTTCCCGGGATCGGAAATGATTGCAGTTGTTTACCACTGCCCGTCAAGCGCGCCGAACTGAAGGTCCAAGATGTACCATTCGCATCCCGCCCGGAATCCCCATGAGATAGGATCGTGTTGCGGGATCGCGATGATAAACGGCCATGTGCCGGGGAACGCGTCAGGGATATACCCATACGAATCATAAAAAAATCCCCCAAGCCAGTATTCGTCCGGATTGCCGCACGGGTGCGGCGTGAAATCCCAGTCGATTGAGCCTCCCATGAAGTCAGTCTGCACCCCGTTCCATCCCTCAAGTGGGACAACACCCCAATGTTTCATGTGGATGTGAATCTGCTCACCCATGACTTCATGAGGAGCGTCGGGATCGAGAACTCCATCCTGCCATATCTCGAGCTCGTACGGCATTGCAGAGTTCGCGATCAACGGAAAGTCGCTCGCAGGATTCGTGACAGGTGTTACGTCCGGCTCCGCCCAATGGGCGTAAACCGCGTAGCACGCCTCGATTGGACCTTGTGCGGGAGGCTTGATGATGTAGGTGCGCGTCACGGTTTTCCCGACCTCGAACATATGACGGGTTTCACTGGAATGGAATCGAATGAACGGATTCAGAGTGCCGATGTTGGCCCCCGTAGCGAATTTCCCTTGATAGTAGTCGAAGATCGGATAACCCGATTCCGTCCACATGCCGTAATACCCGTCAATCATAGGGTTTGGGGCCCACAACTCTGTCCAGCCTTCGGTGTTAGCCAGTTCCGCATCGCCTTTCTCGCTGCTCGAGAACAGGTAGAGCAGCTTGCCTTCGTAAGGTCCCATCCCTGCTTGCTCCCTCAATTCATCGTCAGGCACGTACTGAGACGCGGGGAACATAATGATGCCTCGGACGTCGAAGCCAGTGTAAACAGGATTGCTGAATGGGTGGGTTATGGACACATCGATGGAGACATTGCCTTCCGGTGTGAGATGGACATTGTCAACTCCCACACAATTCGTGCAAGGCGATGTCTCGAGTAGTTTGACGGCATTTAGGTGGTAGCCGTAGAACGCGCAAGCTGTCCGGTCAGGAATAACCTTTGCATACGATCCATCCCTGCCGATCTCGAATGTGTAGACTCCCCAGGGAAGGAAGGTGCCGAATTTGCCGGATTGACTGGCTGGCGTCAAAACAATTGCGCCTTCTCCCTGTTGGCTTGCGGCAATAGGATTATCCTGAGCCTGGCAGCCGAGAATCGCCAATACAAGAAGCAATAGAAGCCACGAGCATCTCATCTCAATCACCTCGCCGTTACTAGGGATAAATGCTGCCTTCAGAAACCCAGACCGAAGTGCACTCTTCTGTGCCTTGTATCATTGAGGCGCCAAAGACGTCGTTTATGGGTTCGGGAGGGTTGCCGACATCGTCCTGAGACGGATCCCTAAGGGAAAGAGCGGAACCTGTGAACGGCGCCTCCAATTCCCAGAATGCCGGCTCATAGTCGATTGAAGTCGTATACTGAGGTTCTATGCCAAAGAGCTCATCGTAGCTGTAGCTTCTGATACTCGTGTTCTCCCAGTCCCAGGGCATTTCGCCGTCATCGCTGCCTTTGTAGAAGCTCACGGCGAACCACTGGTCCTGATCGGGGCTGGAGCGTTCGTAGCACGCTATATCCGGCGCTATGCCGTTCACACTCGGGACTTCATAGAACGGGGCGGTGAGCAGGGGAGTCACAGTCATTTGGATTCGAGGATTGGAGAAGTGTCTGGTGTAAGGAGGGTCTTGTTCCCACGAATAATCGCAGTGCGTCCAGGCTATCACCGCCTCGCGAAACGGGTCGGGCGAGCCCGGTTGAGGGAAATTGGGGGGAGGAGC
>Ga0315294_10008013_pt1 | contig 11600 bp, 9 predicted proteins | sample YL17G13_40_MG_FD_203626 | JGI IMG/M metagenome (GOLD analysis project Ga0315294, IMG submission 203626) | Sediment microbial communities from Yellowstone Lake, YNP, Wyoming, USA - YL17G13_40 | ecosystem: Environmental > Aquatic > Freshwater > Lake > Sediment | place: USA: Wyoming | collected...
GTCATCATCTTTACCAAAAAGAATCGGTACAATCACTATTTGAATCGGCGCTATTCTGGGTGGTAATCTTAATCCTTTTTCATCACCATGAGTCATAATCAATGCACCAATCATTCTGGTTGTAAGACCCCATGATGTTCCCCATGGATATTTTTCAGTATTATCATCATCAAGATATTTTATATCAAATGCCTTTGAAAAAAACTGGCCTAAATTATGAGATGTTCCTGCTTGTAGAGCCTGTCCATCCGGCATCAATGCTTCAATTGAATAGGTTTGCAGAGCGCCAGGAAACTTTTCGCTTTCCGGCTTTCGACCATAAACTAAAGGAATAGCCATCTCATTCTCAACAAAATCAACATAGACATTGAGCATCTTAATCGCTTCTTCATCCGCTTCTTCTCTGGTTCGATGCAAGGTATGACCTTCCTGCCAGAGAAATTCGGTAGTCCGTAAGAATAAACGAGTTGACTTTTCCCATCGCACAATATTACACCATTGATTAATTAGAACCGGTAAATCACGATAAGATTTAACCCATTTTGCATACATACTGCAGATAATCGCTTCCGATGTAGGACGAACTGCCAATCTTTCAGTTAAATCCTCATCTCCCCCGCGTGTTACCCAAGCGACCTGCGGTGAAAAACCTTTAACATGTTCGGCTTCCTTTTGTAAGAAACTTTCCGGAATAAATAAAGGAAAATATGCGTTCTCGTGCCCGGTTTCCTTAAATCTTCGGTCTAACAGCGATTGCATATTTTCCCAAATTTTATAACCATAGGGACGAATGACCATACAACCACGAACCGGTGCATAGTCAGCTAATTCTGCTTTTAAAACAACTGCTGTGTACCAATCAGAAAAATTATCTTTTTTTGATGGAATTTCTTTTACCCCACACCTATTTTTACTGAGGTTTGGGGTATCATCCTTGCACCCATTTTGGTTCGACACTTTCTTGGAAATAGGTGCGGGGTTTACGCTTTCTTTATCTTTATCGTTTATCATAGAACTTAATTTACTCTAAAAATACGATTTGTCAAGATTATATCTGCCACAGAGTCACGGAGAACACTGAGAAACAAATAAAACTTTTCTTTAAATTTACTCTGTGGTCTCTGGGTCTCAGTGGCTATTTCTTGGTTTGTTTAGATAAAAGGACGGCATAGATGAAGTCATCTAAATCACCATTCATTACTCTCTGGATATCACCAGTCTCGTACTCGGTTCTATGGTCTTTAACCATCTGGTAGGGAAAGAAAACATAGGAGCGGATTTGATGACCCCAGGCAATATCGGTCTTTGAATCCTCAAGTTTCTGCAGTTTCTCGTCTTGTTCTTTCCTAAAGTAATTGTAAAGCCGTGCTCTTAAAATCTTCATTGCATTTACTTTATTCTGGAACTGTGACCGTTCATTCTGACACGTAACTACGATACCAGATGGAATGTGGGTGATTCTGACTGCCGATGAAACTTTATTAACATTCTGTCCGCCCGCACCCCCTGCCCGAAATGTATCAATCTTTAAATCATTCGGGTCAATACTCACGTCAACATCTTCTATTTCCGGATAAACAAACACGGCTACAAATGATGTATGCCTGCGTTTGTTGGCATCAAACGGGGAAATGCGGACCAAACGATGAATGCCGGTTTCGACTTTTAATAAACCATATGCGTTCTCACCCGAAACCTCGATGACCGCATCTTTTATCCCTGCCTCTTCAGCTGGCTGATAATCTAACATCCAATATTTAAAACCCTTACGGTCAAAATACTTTAAATACATCCGCAGTAATATTTCTGCCCAATCACAGGATTCAACACCGCCTGCTCCGGGATGAATTGTTAAAATCGCTTTTTTATTATCTTCTGGTGCCAAGAAAAGACTTCTGCTTTGTAGTTCTTTCAGTTCTTGTTCGATTTTATTGATGTTAGAACTGATTTCATTCTCTGCATTTTCGTCTGAGGAAAAGAGTGTCGCAATTTCAGATGTATCCTTTATCTCTTTTTCTATTTTTTGGACGGAATTGATAATCTCAGATAGCTTTTGTATCTGAGTCATGACTTCGCTTGCTAGTTTTTGGTCTTGCCAAAAATCCGGTTTTTGGCTTTTTTCGGTAAGTGTCGCTAGGGTTTGTTGTTTTTTATCAATTTCAAAGAAACTCCTGTATCGATTTCAATTTAATCGACAACTCATCGATCGCTTTAGTAAAATCAGCCATTATTATCCCCTAATATTTTTTGGGATTAATCAGGTAGTTTCTGCTGTTTCTGCTTTTTTAGGCGCAGATGTCTTTTTTGCGTAGCGTCGACGGTACTTTTCAACACGTCCAGCAGCATCAATCATTTTTTGTTTGCCAGAGAAGAACGGGTGGCAGGCCGAACAGATTTCAACATTGATTTTCGGCTTGGTGGAACGTGTTTTTACAATATTACCACAGCTACAGGTAATAACACAATCGACATAATTAGGATGAATTTTTTCTTTCATTCCTGCTCCTTTACTCACTCATTGAATTCAAGAATTCTACGTTATTCTTAGTTAGACGCATTTTATCCATGACAAATTCCATCATCTCAATTGGATTAAGCTCGGCTAGAAGTTTACGGATAATCCAGATGCGGTTAAGTTCAAATTCCGATAATAATAATTCTTCTTTTCTGGTACCCGATTTCTGAAGGTCGATTGCCGGGAATAACCTTCGGTCAGCCAGTTTTCTATCAAGTATCAATTCCATATTACCAGTACCTTTGAACTCTTCAAAAATTACATCGTCCATTCTCGAGCCAGTATCAATCAGCGCAGTTGCGATAATTGTCAAACTGCCGCCATCCTCGATATTTCTCGCAGCACCAAAGAATTTCTTAGGTTTTTGCAGGGCATTGGAATCAAGACCACCAGATAGAGTTCGTCCGGAATGCGGTACAACTAAGTTGTGTGCACGTGAAAGTCGGGTGATACTATCCAAGAGAATTACAACATCCTTTTTGTGTTCGACTAATCGCTTTGCTTTTTCCAAGACGACATTAGCAACCTCAACATGTCGTTCTGGAACTTCATCAAAAGTCGAACTGATAACTTCAGCTTTGACCGAACGTTCCATGTCGGTAACTTCTTCTGGTCGCTCGTCAATTAAGAGAATCATCAATATGATTTCCGGATGGTTTGCTGTAATACAATTAGCGATTTTCTGTAGTAATACGGTTTTACCGGCACGAGGTGGTGAAACTATCAGACCGCGTTGTCCCTTGCCGATCGGGACAAACAAATCAACCACGCGCATCGAATAATCATTCTTAGCCTCTATTTCTAATTGTATTCTTTCCTGCGGATAAAGCGGAGTCAGCTCGTCAAATGGCAGCCGGTCATGGATAAAGTTTAACGGGTCATTATTAACGGTTTCTATCCTTAAAAGTGCGAAGTATCGTTCACTATTTTTGGGAGGCCGTGCTTGACCTAAGATTGTATCACCAGTTTTCAATAGGAATTTCTTAATCTGGGATGGTGCGACATAGACATCATCCGAACTTGGCAGATAACTGTAATCCGGTGACCGTAAAAAACCAAACCCTTCTTCCAGAACTTCTAAAACACCGACAACCTGAACTGTGGCATCAGTTTTTTCCTTAACCTCTGATTCAAGAATCGCTAAAACTAACTCTTGCTTCTTTTTCTCAGTATAATCAGGAATGTTCAAGTTTTTAGCAATTTCGTAAAGTTCTGAAAGCTTTTTCTTTTTTAGTTCTTCTGGTTCCATTTTTACTCCTGTTTATTTTCTTTTTCAATGAGATACATCATTTAATTTTATAACTCATGGGATATATAATGTTAAATATTAATGTTATATTCTAATTAAAATATAGCTTTTGTCAAGCACACAAATATATTTATTCAAATTCTTTTCTCCCCTCAAACGCTTCGGATATAGTTGTTTCATCCGCCAGATCTAAATCACTACCAATCGGTAATCCGCGGGCAATTCTTGAAATTTTTACTTTTAATGGTTTTATAAGTTTACTCAGATAGTGCGCAGTCGCTTCACCTTCACGTGTTGGGTTAGTTGCAATTATCAATTCATTATATGACCCTTTTTCTAATCGTTTTATAAGTTCTTTTATTCTCAAATTTTCGGGTCCGATACTATTTATTGGCGAAAGTACACCACCCAGCACGTGGTAGAGACCATTAAATTTACCAGTTCGTTCGATTGAAAGTATATCTGATGCATCTTCAACCACACAGATTATTTTATTATCTCGATTATCATCACTGCATATTTCACAAGTTTCATCTTCGGTCAGGTTAAAGCATATTGGGCAGAAACGAAGTTTTTTCTTAGCTTCAATGATAGTTTTGGCTAGTATTTCAACATCTTCTGTTTGTGATTTTAGTATAAAAAAACTGATTCGCTGTGCAGTTTTACGGCCAATCCCGGGTAATTTTGTAAGTTGGTCGATGAGGTTGTTAAGAACCTTGGTCATGATTAAAATAAGTTGTTTGGGAAAATTCCCGGAATCGGTAAGCCAACAATTTTTTGCATCTCTTTCTGTGCTTCAGTTTTTACTAAATTCTTTGCTTCGTTGACTGCCGCAACAATCAAATCCTGTAACATATCAATATCGACTTCACCTTGCAGTAATTCGGGTTCGATTTTGACTGTAATTACATTGCCCTGACCGTCAGCCGTAACTTTTATCATACCACCACCCGAAGTTGATTCAACACGAATTTTCTGTAAAGCTTGAGCAAATTCTTCTTGAATTCTTGTCAACTCTTGTGATAGTTTACTAGGGTCGAATTTCATTTGATCTTTTTGCCGTCGGGGAAATTTTGTTTAAATATCGTATCGGTATCTAAGGAGGTTTTAAGGTCATTTATCGCTTTTGATATATCATTATTCTGTTTTGTATCAATCGGTTTGGTTTCTTTTATTGTCATTGTAGGTTTTTCCGATGTATTATAAGACTTTTCTTCTTTAAAATACAAAAAATTAACTTTAACCGGCTTTCCGATTTGATTAGTGAAATAGCGTTCAATTTCATTTCGCTCGGATTCGACATAGTCTTTATCAATTTTGTTTTTGAAAGTAATTGTAATGTTACCGTCAATTAAATTAGAGATTACTGCGGTTTCCAGATGATTAGATAGAAATGGTCGTTTTTCCGTGAATTCACTGATTAAATTCTGCCACAAAGCATTTATATCAGATGGTTCTTCGGTTTGATTGTTTCCTTTTAAGACAGGTCCTGGATTACCGAACATACTATTTAACAGGTTAAGCGATAGAATCTCGAAAAGGATTTTGGGTTCCAGCGTACGCTTGACGATTTCTTCATTATCCGCGATGATTTGCATGATAATCATCAACTGCTCGACGGTAAGTTTTTTTGCTTGACCCTCATATTTTTTAATATCACTAGGAGAAATACTTAAAACATTTTTATTGATGTCAAGTTTGACTAACTGTAATAGGCGAAAATGTTCTAATAATCCCGTGTAAAATTCTATAAAGTCGTAACCGACCGAAAATATTTTATCAATAAATTCAATAATTTGTTTTTGGTCGCCGGCAATAAGAAGCTCGGTATAACCAAAGAATATTTCCTGTGATATAACACCGAGTAAATCTTCCACATCTTTTAATTCGATGCGATTATTTTGAAACACTCGTAATTGGTCAAGCATACTTTCCGCGTCACGAATCGCACCGTCCGCGCGTTTTCCGATTGCATATAATGCATCTTCCGTTATGTCGATATTCTCTTTTTTACAAATCCAGGTTAATCGTTGAATAATTTCATCGACCCTGGCTTTTCTGAAGTAAAATCGCTGGCAACGCGATAAAATTGTTGCGGGAACTTTTTGCGGTGCAGTAGTTGCAAAAATGAATATAACATGGTTAGGAGGTTCTTCCAGTGTTTTTAATAAAGCATTGAAGGCTTCATTAGTTAACATATGAACTTCGTCAATAATATAAATTTTATACGGACACGATGTTGGCATAAACTTAACGTTTTCTCTCAGTTCACGTACTTGGTCAATACCGCGGTTGGATGCACCGTCTATTTCCAAAACATCCAGACTGGCAGAACTGGTTATTTCTTGGCATACTGAACACTCCTGGCATGGTTGTATTGATTGACCTTTAACACAATTTAAGCTTTTTGCCAAAATTCTGGCAGTGGTTGTTTTGCCGACACCACGCGGACCGGCAAAAAGATAAGCATGGGCAATCCGATTGCTTTCAATCGCTCTTTTTAATGTTGTCTTAATATGGTCCTGAACCCATATCTCATCAAGGGTTTGTGGACGGTACTTTAATGGCAAAACTTGATAGTTCTTCATTTATAAATAAGTTAGGTCGTGCAGCATATTCGCGTTACACAAAAAGCGGCTCAGACTGATTTTAACTCCAACCAGGCTTCCCGATAACTACACTTAACACAACTTACCGTTGCTACCTTCCGGTCCTGGCGGGATTTGCAGGCAAGTATATTATCGGACCCAATCTTCATCGTCAAAACCAATCAAAGTTACATCTTCTTGTGCAATTCTCAGTATGCCTTATCAACCCCGCATGGGCGGGTTTCGGGTTACAGAGGACCGCCAACCCTCCATCTAGCACGACCGATTCACAAGTATTAAATGTTGATTGCGACTGTATTTTTTTAATATTACTTCTGCTGTTTATTTAACTTATCCCATTGCTGGTAATATTCGTAAGATTTAATCTTGTCTCCTTTTTCACGATAGCAAACCGATAGATTTCGTAACGCATCAAGATTTTTTGAGTTAAGTGCGAGAACACTGTTAAACGATTTAATTGCATCATCAAATTTTTTGAGACTTATTTGTGTTCCACCAAGAAATAGCCATAAATTTTCTACTGCATCGGTAGTTAATCCGCTGATATAAATACTATCTTTATTATATTTTTTAGGTAAAATTGAATCTTGCTTATAATTCCAATAGTATAAATACCAATAACCAGTACCGATAATCTTTTTATCCGCAATTTCTTTATCGATTTCTTTAGTAAGTGTATCAGAAATTTCCAAATAACCAAGTTTCAGGTTTTCTTTGGTTATTAACTCAATTAAACTTTGTGATAATTTTTCAGAAAAAGCATTTACCGGAATCATTGACATTTGAACTAAGTCCTGGTATGTTGACTCTGCTTTTGCATCCTGTCCGGCTCGGTAATATGCCATTCCCAGATTATATCTTGTATCAAAATCTAATGTGTTAAAACGCAAAGCCTGCAGGAAATAATCAACAGCGGTTTTTATATATTTTTGCTGGATACTATCTTCTTTAACTAAATTAACTTTCTGATATGCTGAGGTTCCAGCACGAAAATTACATAAATTTAATTCTGATTGATCCATACTTAGTTGTTCTGTTAGTTTAGCAATATTCAAATATTTGGATTTTGCTTTTAAAGAATCACTGATATACATTTCCAGTTTCTTTTCTTTTCGGAATTCGATTAGTTTTACTGCAACTATTGTCGCTTGAGCAGTATCAATTTTCAGTTCCTTACCAATAACATTCTTAACAACATCCCAATCCTGTTTGAAAGCATTTATTGCTTTATCATAATAAATCATTGACGAATCCCAATCAGGTTTATTAGAGAAATAAACACCTTTTAAAATAAATGCTTGTACATTATTCGGATTAAGAACTAATAAAGTATCTGCCATTTCATTTACTTTAGTAAAACTATCGATTGCAATATAAACATTTGACAATAACAAATATCCCTGTGAATTCTGTGGGTCAATTTCGGTTGAGCGTTTATAGAATGTAATCGCAGGTCCAAATTGTGATTCCTGATCCATTTTTTGACCAGCCTTGATAAATGCATTCCAGCTTGAATATTGATAAATCGGATCTTTTTTTGCTTTATCTAACCATTCTGGTGCCTGAGTGAAGGTCGTGTCAAAGTTAACCGATGCTTCGAGAAACTTACCAAGCTTCTCCAAAGTCAAAGCTTTCCAAAATCTGGCTTCTGGGCTTCCTGGATTGTCCTTTAATGCTAATTCAAACTGCTGCAAAGCTTTCTCAAAACGTCCGCCTTGAAAATGAATTTTCCCGCCGGTAAGACGTGCACTTAGCGGAATTTGCTGAGCAAAAGTTGAAAAACAAATCAAGAAAAGAGCAGTAAAAACTAATTCTTTTTTAATCATTTATGCCTCCATAAATTTTGAAAATTATAATTGGTTTTTTTGTCAGTGTCAATACTATTATGAGTAAAGGTAAGACTTGCTTTTAATAAGATTTCAGATATTATTCATCTGACATGTCTTTATTTCTTATATTAATCGTCTCAGTAACTAATCTGAATAGTCTTGAGCCTGAAGTCGGATACTGGGCTTGCGATATAATGCGACAGGAAACAAACGTCGATTTTGTAGTCTTACCGAACTCTGTATTTATTGATTCGCTATCATATAAGACCGACACTTTAATAACTGCTCAAATTTCAATTAAAGAATTGATTCAAATAGTAAATCAAAATAGTTCTCTAACTAATCTTATACCAATCTCCGGATTCTCGATTATCTTTGATTCTTTAAGTAATATAAATATAGTTGTTACACAACCTAAGAAAGAACCATATTTACTGTTAACCACGCAAAATATCCGGGGTATTAATAATATTAAAAATAATAAAAGTATTAAAATCATTAATCAAATAATACCTGATATAATTAAAAATTATTTAATATCCGGCAATCAAATTAAATATCCGGTTTTAAATCGATATTTATATTCTGGAAATAATCAATCTATCTCGGAAAATAAACTATTGCGAGAAAATAATTCTCTAACCAAAATCAATATTAACAATGCAACACTAGAAGAGTTAATTTCTTTGCCTGGTATCGGTCCTAAAATAGCAAAAAAAATTATTAATTATCGTGCTGAAAAAGGTTTTTTCACATCAATAAAGGATATCATGAATGTAAAAGGAATCGGGCCAAAGAAATTCGAACAGTTAAAATATTTAATTACGCTTTAAGTCTTGAACACTTATTTGTTATACCGCATCAATTTTTACTTGTCCCCTTTCCATCTTGGGAAATGCTATTAAATAAGCTTTATTTAAACCAAGAAGTTTGCGGGTAAATTCTAATTCATCTTTTATATCCGCCACCTTTTCTTCTTTTTCGAAGAAAGCCACTTCGGCAACCTGTCCCTTATCAAAAACAAAGTCAAAATTATAACTACTAACTTTATGGCTTTTATAGGTAATATCATAGCTTGCTTGAGTAAAATGGATTTTTCGTAATCTTAACTCGACGCCGATTGCCGCAGTAAAGATTGCCATGCGGTCGTCACGATAAGTGAATTCTTTCCCAAAATATTCATAAACACTTTTTGCACATTCACTTATTGTTTCCTCTAATTCTTTTTTGTTTTTTCGGCTTGGTTTTACAACTGCTGTTTCTAATACTTTTTCCGGTTTTAATACCGATTCCAAAAGCACTTCATCTGCAAAACATAATACTGCACCGTTATGAATATTAAGCGAAATCATATAAACCTGTGCTTGTCTTTTATATGATTCTTGAATTTTACTGCCACGCTTTACCTCTAATACGATTTCTTTATTGGCAGGGTTACACCAGCGCGGGTTGATAATCAAATCAACAATTCCATCCCCGACCCGGTATCCTTTGTACAATATCTCAAAATTTCTCTGTCGATCGTATGATATTTTTCTGATTCTAAATTCGTGGGCAAGTGCTTCTTCGTAAACTTCTTCCTTATATCCTTCACCCAAATTATTAAAAACTTCTTGTGCAACATTTTTTATATCTTTTTTCCAATTCATAATCCCCTTTTTTCCTCAATACTCTAAAATTATCATTAGTTTTCGGTTGCAGATAATGGTTTTAAAATGTTTAATGCTTGTAATATGCTCAACCCAATTTGCGTACTGTGGAAGTTTATCCTTTCCAAATCAGAGATATAGTCCAAATGAATTGTGCTTGTATCAATACTTTCTTTAAGTCCTGCACGCAAACGCTCTAAATGCTGACTATGGAGCAGCTGTAGTCTCTGATTGCCAAATTCTCTTCGCTCGAAAACCTGCTGAGCTAATTCTTTATCCCAATTCGATAGAGCAGCAAATGCCATACGCATTGTTTCATAAACAACTTTATGAAATTCAGTAATTTCAGTAAGACCTTGTTCAGAAAATTGCAAACCCTGGTCAATCTTCTTTTTACTATAAGTCATTAGTGACTTTGAAATAATATCCCCGATATGTTCCAAATCGTCTACAATATAAAGCAGGGCAACATTTTTTCGAGATAATTCAGCCGGCAATTCTCCTGCTGACACATTGGTCAAATAAACCGTGATATTTCGTTCTAATGTATCAACTTTATCATCGTTCATTGCCAGGTCTTTTCTTCCTTCTTTATCATTATTAATAAATACCGCAAGACTCCGCCGGAACATATCAGTAACAATATCTCCCATATGCAGCACTTCGCGGTGCGCTTGAGCGATTGCCATTATCGGTGTGTCCATAACCGTTGAATCAAGATATAAAGGTTTTACACGGTATTTATCGGCTAAGCTGTCGGGCAGAAGTTTTCTTAATAATTTTTCATAAGGTTTTAAAAATGGCAGGAAAATAAGACAAGCAAAAATATTAATCAGAGTGTGTGCGTTTGCAATCTGGCGGGGTAAAGAACCCGTGGTATGAGAAAATAAATGGGTTAATTGGTTTATAAAAGGAAATATTATTATAACTATGATTAGTTTAAATATTGTGTGTCCGATTGCGACTCGTCGCGCTTCAAGACTTGCCTTAAGACTGGCAATCAACGGTGAAAAACTCGTTCCCAAATTTGCACCGAGAATAATCGGAATTGCCGCTTTCAGCCCGATTAAACCACTGAAAGCTAATCCAACCGCAATACCAACGGTTGCTGCCGATGAATGCACCAAAAATGTGAAAATCATCGATATGATAATACCCAGTAATGGTAAATTACCGAATGATATAATGGTCTGGGTAAAACCGGGAAAGTACTTTAGCGGTACCGATGAATCAAAAACCAGTTTAATCGCGAAGAATACCAAACCAAAACCGAAAATAGTCTGACCAACATCTTTGACTTTTTTATAAGTATTCATCAGAAAAAATCCAGCAATAATAATGAACAGCGCATAGTCGAATAATTTGAACGCTAAAATCTGTGCGGTAAAAGTTGTACCTATATCTGCTCCCAGAATTACTGCTAATGCCTGCGATAATCCAATTAATCCAGTACTGACAAAACTAATTAAAAGTACCGATGTTGCAGTTGAAGACTGGAAAATAGTTGTAACGAGCATGCCAATTGAAACGCCAAAAATTCGATGTTTGGTAAGATTAAAAACAATTTCTCTCAGCCCGCCGCCAGCCAAGCGCCTTAATCCCTTGCTGCCGTAGTATAATCCAAATAAAAAGAAACATAATCCACCCGCTAAGCCAAAAATAACACCCAGATACCATCGCTGTTGTAAGGCAGTCGTTGTGAAGATATATTCTGCATCACCTGATTTTGCGATGACACGGTACTCACCG
>Ga0315294_10008014_pt1 | contig 11599 bp, 10 predicted proteins | sample YL17G13_40_MG_FD_203626 | JGI IMG/M metagenome (GOLD analysis project Ga0315294, IMG submission 203626) | Sediment microbial communities from Yellowstone Lake, YNP, Wyoming, USA - YL17G13_40 | ecosystem: Environmental > Aquatic > Freshwater > Lake > Sediment | place: USA: Wyoming | collected...
AAAGCAGAAGTGATTGGAGGGCTTTGCCAGGGATGTGGCTCATGTGTCATTGCCTGTCGCAATGCAGCTTCTCAACAGCGAAATTTTGAGAAAGAACTGAATATGGCTGTCCTCGATGCGGGCATCGACTGAACACGCAAGACGCAAAGGGCATAGAGCATGGCGTCAATAATGAAACAAAGTCAAAAACAAATTTTTAAACTCTATGCACTATGCTCTCTGCTCCATGCGATTTTAAAAGGGGAGGAAAGAAATGGCAGAGTTTGAGCCGAGGATCGTAGCCTTTCTATGTCACTGGTGCACCTATACAGGCGCAGATCTTGCGGGAACGACCCGACAACAATATCCGCCTAACATCCGCATCATTCATTTGATGTGTTCAGGAGCAGTAGATTCCATCTATATGCTCAAAGCTTTGATCGATGGGGCTGATGGAGTGTTGATCGGAGGTTGCCATCCGGGAGACTGTCATTATCAAACAGGAAATTATAAAGCCCGGAGAAGGGTGGCCATTCTGAAGGGCATCCTCAACCAAATGGGTTTCACAGAGGATCGCATCTGGCTGAAATGGATCAGTGCCAGTGAGGGAAAGCTCTTTGCAGATACCGTGACCAAGATGGTCGAGGAATTGAAGAAAATGGGCCCCAATCCAATGAAACAACTTTGGAATGCCTAACCAAAAAAAGATGGGGTGATTGGGTGATGGGGAGATAGGGAGAAAAAGAAGTGCGGATTTCAACTCGAAGGTTTTTGACTTTAGGCATTTGGAATCACGGACACGAGACACGGACACGGTCACGTTATTTAATAAGAGAAAGGAGAAGCTCTGAACATGGCAAAGCGGGCAGTGGTTAAGGTTTCAGAAGGGAGAACGGAAGAGGCCATTATTGGTTTTCTGAAAACCCTTTTAGAAAAGGGAGTTGTTGAGGCCATGGTTGTACCAAAAAGGCTCCCCTCTGGAGATGGATTCGTTCAAACATTAATTCGCGATCCTGAAAAGCTAAACGGAGTATGTGTCCTTTCACCCACGATGCCAGTTCAATCTGCAAGGGTCGCTTCTCATCTCACCATTAAAAATATGGGGAAGAAAGTCGCTGCGGTATTAAAGGCGTGTGAGATAAGGGCCATCGTGGAATTGACAAAATTCCTTCAAGTCAAATTAGATAACCTTTACCTTATCGGCATTGATTGTCCCGGAACTTTTGAAGTGGCTGATTATGCAAAGATGTTCCAAGAAGGAAAAGGGGGCGAGGGATTGACGAAAGGGTTGCTCAAAGGGATGGCGAAGGGTGAAACTCCTTCGGTCGATGGATATGCCTTCCGTACAGCCTGCCAGATGTGTGAATACCCTATCCCCCAGGCAGATATTGTCCTCAAACTCTTTGGTTATCAGATAGAGCAGGAGATCGGTGTTGAAATAGGGGAGAAATTGGAGAAGGAGATCGAAGAGAAGGGGAACCTTTCCTTTTCAGAGAACGAACCTCCTTTGAGGAGCGAGGTGCTCAACAAGGTCATTGCTGAAAGGACGAAAAAGCGAGACGCTCTTTTTGAGGAATTTAAAGGTGTGGTCAAAGATCTACGATCTTTTTTGGACCGATTTTCCACCTGTATCCGTTGTCACAATTGTATGGTGGCCTGTCCAATCTGTTATTGTAAGGAATGTGTCTTCAGGACAACGGTCTTTGAGCATGACGGAGACCAATTTCTGAGATGGGCGGATCGAAAAGGGGGTATCCGAATGCCGACGGACACCCTCATCTTCCACCTTATTCGGATGTCACATATGGTCACTTCTTGTATCGGGTGTGGACTTTGCGACAGCGCCTGTCCAAGTCGGTTGCCAGTTGCAACCCTCTTTCGAAGTGTGGGAGATAGAATTCAAAAGATCTTCCAATATGTCCCAGGAAGGGATGTAAAAGAAACGCCACCTGTGGCGACCTTTAAAGAGGAAGAACTGAAGATCGAATCAGGATCCTTATAAATAATAGCATAGGGCAAAGAGCAGAGAGCATGGCGCATAGCGTATAATAACTCAACATCATGTAACTCAGCCCTTTAGGGCTGATTAATCAGGGCTAAAGCCCTGAGATACAAAACTCTATGCGCTCTGCGCTTAGCGCTAGGTAGGAGGATATCGATGGAAGCCGAAAAAAAGGAGAAGGAGGAGCTCGTCCCCATCTTTATCATGGGGAAACGATATGAAGTCCCTCACTCTCTCACCATTCAAAGGGCGATGGAATATGCTGGATACCAATTGATTCGGGGATGTGGATGCCGGGGAGGGATTTGTGGTGCCTGCGGAACGGTCTACCGATTCCCGGAAAGCTATAAGATCGAGGTGGGTTTGGCCTGTCAGACCGTTGTCCAAGCGAACATGTATCTGACACAGATCCCCTTCTTTCCAGCGACGAAAAGTGTCTATGACATCGAGAAGATAAAGCCCACCATCGAAACATTGGTGAAGGCTTATCCAGAACTCCTGCGGTGTCTCCAGTGTAATACATGCACCAAATCATGCCCAATGGAGATCGAGGTCATGGATTATATGGCAGCGGCCATGAGGGGCGATGTGGCCCGGCTGGCAGAGCTCTCCTTCGATTGTGTGATGTGTGGCCTCTGTACCTCCCGATGCCCGGCTGAGATCTGCCAGTATAATATCGCCATCTTGGGAAGGCGGCTCTATAGCAAGTACATCGCACCTAAGGCAGAACATCTGGCCTTGATGGTTAAAGAAGTTGAGAAAGGCAAATATGAGCAGATGCTCAGGGAACTGATGGATACGGATGAAGAGGCATTGAAGAATCTCTATAATGGAAGAGAGATTGAGCCTGAACAGGCCGATGAAGATTGGATCCCAAAAGAAAAAACCTATCTTTAGATAACGCAAAGCGCATAGGGCAAAGGGCATAGCACATGACGTTAGAAAGGTTGAGGTTAAGGTTTAGGTTTAGAACTTCTTAACCTCAGCCTTAACCTTAACCTGCGAAGGCTATGCCTGAGGAGATAAAGATGCCATATACGAGTGAATTGAAAGAATTGATCAAGAGGGTTGAGGCAACACGAACTGCACGGGTCGAAAAGAAGAAGAGGTGGGAAGAATTCCCCTTGCTCTCTTTGAAGGAGAGAGAAGAAAGGCTGAAAAAGTACCATCCCGATTTCAAAGAGGGGTCAAGGAAGGAGATCCGTGTCGGCCCCAATAAAGGTTATGCAATCTCTCCAGAAATTGTAGATCTGTTGGAGGCCAAAAGCCGGATAAATCCCGATGTGATTGATCTGATAAAGATTGCCTATGAGACGGATGTACTGATTATTGGCGGAGGAGGTGCGGGAACGGCAGCCGCTTTGACAGTTCAGGAGAATAAGGCAAAAGTATTGATTGCTACCAAATTAAGGCATGGAGATGCCAACACCATGATGGCTGAGGGTGGTATCCAGGCAGCCTCTAAAGGGACAAAAGATTCACCCTATTACCATTATCTCGATGTATTGGGTGGAGGCCATTTTAAAAATGTCCCGGAACTGGTCTACACGTTAGTCACAGAGGCTCCGAAGGTTCATGAATGGCTGGAAAGCCTTGGATGCATGTTTACAAAATTTCCAGATGGCAGGCTGAAGGCACTCCATGGAGGAGGTACCTGCAGAAAACGGATGCATTATTCTGCCGATATTACTGGGGCAGAGATTATGAGGACCCTGAGGGATGAGGCGAGGAATCGAGCCGAAGATATTAAGGTTCTCGAATTTTCTCCAGCAGTGGAATTGATATTGAATGAGCATGGACATTGCGCTGGTGCTGTTCTCTACAATTTAGAAACAGAGGAATATTTTGTGGTGAAGGCAAAGGCCGTGGTCATGGCTACGGGTGGTTCGGGAAGGCTCCATATCCGGGGATTCATGACCACCAATCATTACGGTGCTACCGGGGATGGACTCATTTTGGGTTACCGGGCCGGTGTTAAATTATGTTTTCTCCATACCGTTCAGTACCACCCGACTGGCGCAGTCTTTCCAGAGCAGGCAGAAGGCCTCCTCATTACAGAAAAGTTCAGGGGAGCGGGAGCCAATGCCCTCAATATCGATGGGGAACAATTCGTCAATGAGCGGGAACCGAGAGATGTGGAATCGGCTTCTTTCATCCGAGAGTGCGCTGAGGTCCGGAAGGGGATTCCAACGCCTACCGGGAAGGTGGGCATCTGGTTAGACTCCCCGATGATCGATATACTCATGGGAGAAGGCGCAGTGAGAAGGGAATTTCCTGGAAAGTTTATTCTATTTAAACGATTTGGGATCGACATCTCAAAAGAGCCCATGCTGGTCTATCCAACACTTCATTATCAAAACGGAGGATTAGAATATAACAGCCTTTGTGAAACCTCCATCCCAGGATTTTTCGTTGCAGGTGAGGTCTCGGGAGGTGTTCACGGAGAGAATCGGCTAATGGGGAACTCTCTCCTCGATGTCTGCGTCTTCGGTAGGATTGCCGGTGTAAATGCCGCACTCTATGCGAAGGAGAAGGCGAAAGAGGGGCGATTGACTTTGGATCATGTCCGGAGGTATCACAAAAAATTGGAGGAAGCAAGGATCATCACGGATCGGGTCGCCCCGATGTTACTTCCCGATTACTCCAACCCCAAAGTTCGGGAGCGTCAACTCACCACCCATTATTTAGGAACGATCCGTTAATTCTCCCCCCCCCCATTTTTTATTCAAGGATAATTGTCTTCCTTTCCTTCAATCTAAAATTTTTCTTTTTTTAGGATTATGAAATCCGTTATAATACCCCATCCTCATTTAGGTGGAAAGCATTTTAAAAACGGTTCATTGAGTTTCTTGAGTTTTTCGAATTAACCCTATAACCCACTGAACTCAATAAACTCAGTAGGTTACAGAAAGAGCTTTATCTTTTTCTTGATTTATGTTAATTTAATTTTTAGAATTTTATTACTTTTAATCTGAGAATTTTCTTCTAACATTTATATGAGCACCCCCACCCCCTCCCTCTCCCCGATGGGGAGAGTCGAAAAGACCCGACCACGGGGGGAAGGGTGAGGGGAAATTTAAAATATCTTTGTTTAGAATTTAAAAAAGAAGGTGGTTAATATGTTAGTTGAATTGAAGGGTCGATTGAAGGAATTGAGCAACCGTTTGGAGATTCTTCGAGGGCACCTTTGACGTCGAAAGTAAGAATAGAAGACTGGATGAGATTGGAAAGATGATGGCAGATCCTAATTTTTGGGAGGGGGGTGAGAGTGCACAAAAAATTTTAAAGGAACGAACCTCCATTTTGGAAAGTCTCTCGCCTTGGCAACAAAACCAGAAGGAATTGGAAGAAATGGAGATCCTCCTTCAGCTCATTGAGGAGCAAGGGGATGAGAAGGAGGCTCAGGAGTTGTTGAAAAAGGTACAGAAGAGCGAAGAGGCGATCGGCCAGATGGAGTTTAGGACCATGTTGGGGGGAGAGCACGATGAAAGCAATGCGATCGTCAGCATCAATGCGGGCGCAGGTGGAACAGAGGCTCAGGATTGGGTTGAAATGCTTCTCAGGATGTATTTGAGATGGGGAGAGAAAAGGGGATATCAGACAAAGATCATTGATATCCTTCCTGGTGAGGAGGCTGGTTTAAAAAACGTGACTTTTACAGTCAATGGACGTTATGCCTACGGATATTTAAAAGCCGAGGTAGGCATTCACCGACTCGTTCGAATATCACCCTTTGATGCAGGGGCGAGACGACATACGTCTTTCGCCTCGGTTTTTGTCTATCCTGAAATCTCTGATGATGTTGTGATCGAGATTGATGAAAAAGACCTGAGAATCGACACCTTTCGATCCAGTGGGGCAGGAGGGCAACATGTCAATAAAACCGATTCTGCCGTCCGAATCACCCACCTCCCAACGGGAATTGTTGTTCAGTGTCAGAACGAACGATCGCAGCATAAAAATAAAGCGATTGCCCTGAAGATATTAAAAGCTCGCCTTTATGAAAAGGAGCTAATGGAGAAGGAAGAGAAGCTCGGGGAACTTCACAACACGAAAAAGGAGATTGCCTGGGGAAGCCAGATTCGTTCTTATATTATGCATCCCTATAAAATGGTCAAAGATCACCGCACCAATAAAGTCATCCATCAGGTGGATCGGGTGCTGGATGGGGAGATTGATGAATTTATAAAGGCCTACCTGCTCAGCACGTCATAGATGACATACGTTTAGGAAAAGGTTTGACCCATTCGACGGCACCTAAGCCCCTTTATTATAATGGGGAAAAAGACGCCGCTCAGAGCTTGCCCTGAGCGAAGTCGAAGGGGTCAACCCTGAGTATTAAGATCGAAGGGCTAGTCCTGAGCGATAGTCGAAGGGTTGACTTTTTATGGCTGGAGAAATAGTATTAGACGAAAAGGCTGAAAAAATAGTTCTGGAAGAGGAACGAGAACCACTGAGAAACCTTGAAGAAAAGGTTGGTTATCTTTTAAAAAGATATCAGGAACTCAAGAAGGAGCGGGACGAATTGGCCGTTGCGCTGGATGCGGAGAAAGAGAAGATGATCCGGTTAGGAAAAAAAATGGAGCTCCTCTCTCAGGACAGGGAAAAGGTAAAGACACGGATCGACCAGCTCCTACATCGTTTGAAAGGTGTTGATATTTAGTCCCGCCCTGCACTATTATGGTACAGAGCCCGCCCCTTTTGGGCGTGGCGTTTGAGTGGATCGGACAGAGATGGGGAAAGAACGATTGGTCGAAATCAAGGTATTTGGTCAAACGTATACCGTCAAGACCGATGCGGAGGAGGAGCATATTCAAGGGGTGGCGCGGTACGTCAATGAGAAGATGGAGGAAGTTTTAAAAAAGACGAGGAGCGTCTCTACAATGAATGTTGCGATATTAACAGCTCTCAACATTGCAGATGATCTTTTAAAAGAGAAGGAGAGAAGAATAGCCCTTCTCCGAGAAATTGAGACGAAATCGAAAGACTTGGCTGAAAAGATCGATGTAAACTTGGGTGGAGGGAAGTTAGAAAAAGTTTCGATCACTTTGAAGGGTTGATTTGGGCCATTGGCCATCCGACATCAGGCATGTGATTTGGTATGAACACTGTCATGGGTGGGTAAAACGTGTGATGGGATAGAGGAAAGGAAAGGATTTAATCGGTCCCGATATGCTCTGTTTTATGCCGGCGGGCAGTATGCAGGGAAACAAATGAGTTCGATAACGATGATTGTATGGAAGATGATTGAGATCCTACAAAAGTTTTTGAACATGTGGAGTCGATGGAAAAAGGGGTTTGAGTTTGAAACCTGCAAGAGAGTGAAGGAATGGAGAAGGACCTTTGACTCCTTTTTTCAAAAGAACGTAGGGTTTCATAACATAAAACAGGCGAATTTGAAGTCACCATCAAAATTCCCTTCATTTTTTCTTCCATATCGGGTTCCGCTAAACCTATCCTCTTCTCTACACCATTGCATTTGATGGTCCCATCTTTTTGACCCGTTCGACGGCGCCAGAGCACGTCTTTAAAGGCGGTGGAGAAAAGCGCCGCTCAGGGTCAACCCTGAGCAACCCCAACCTTCAGGCCGGGGAGTCGAAGGGTTGATTCATGTGGGTGACTCGTAGGAGTGAATCGTATGACGAATCACGAGTCACGCATTACATTATTTTCTGCTTAAGGAGGTGAATAGACCTTTGAAGCTATCCCTTGAGATGTACATCATTATCGTTTGTGTCATTGCATTTCTCGGAGGTGTCGTTGGGTTCCTCGTAAGGAAAAGATTTTCCGAGGCCAGAATTGTTTCGGCAAAAGAGGCCGCCAAGCGCCTGATCGAGGAGGCCGAGCAAAAGGCTGAGATTTTAAAGAAAGAAGCCCTTCTCCAAGCTAAAGAAAAATTTTACCAAGAGAAGGCCGAGTTCGAGAAAGAGACGATAGATAAACGTCAAGAACTTCAAAATCTGGAAAAGCGGATCATGCAGAAAGAGTCCCATTTGGATAAAAAGGTCGAATTTCTCGAAATGAAGGAAGCGGAGATTGTCCGTAAGGAAAAGACCTTGCTTCAGCAAGAAAAAGAGATTTTGGAGCGGGATAAAAAGGTGACCGCCCTTCTTGAAAAACAACGGATCCAATTGGAGAATATTGCAAAAATGTCCTCTGAAGAGGCAAAGCAGTTGCTGATCGAATCTATGGAGGATGAGGCGAAACACGAAGCAGCCAAAAAGATTAAGAGGATTGAGGACGAAACGAGGGAACTGGCTGATAAGAAAGCCAAGGAGATCATCAGCTTAGCGATTCAGCGCTATTCTGGAGAGTATGTCTCCGAGAAGACTGTTTCGGTGGTCAATCTGCCGAATGAAGAGATGAAGGGCCGTATCATTGGTCGTGAAGGTCGAAACATCCGAGCCCTCGAAGCTGCCACAGGAATTGATTTGATCATCGATGATACTCCAGAAGCCGTGATCCTTTCAGGATTCAATCCAATTCGAAGGGAAATTGCTCGAATCGCACTGGAACGTCTGGTCAGCGATGGACGAATCCATCCTGCGCGCATTGAAGAGATTGTCCAAAAAGTAGAACAGGAGATCGAATTGACGGTCCGTGAAGCAGGTGAACAGGCCACCTTCGATGTAGGTGTCCATGGCATCCATCCGGAACTCATTAAATTAATCGGCCGACTCAAATATCGAACAAGTTTTGCCCAGAATGTTTACCAGCACTCTCTGGAAGTGGCATTCCTTTGCGGAATCATGGCATCCGAACTGGGGATCAATGTAAAACAAGCAAAAAGGGCAGGTCTTCTTCATGACATTGGAAAGGCTGTCGATCATGAAACAGAAGGTTCCCATGGGAAGATCGGTGCAGAATTGGCAAAAAAATATGGTGAACCGCCCACTGTGGTTCATGCCATCGCCTCCCATCACGAAGAAGAGAAGCCTGAATCCATACTCGATGTCTTAGTGGAAGCTGCAGACGCTCTTTCAGGGGCGAGGCCGGGAGCCAGGCGGGAGATGTTAGAGACCTATGTGAGGCGATTGGAGGAATTGGAGAAGATCGCCCAGTCTTTCCCTGGAGTGGAGAAATCTTATGCCATTCAAGCGGGGAGAGAGATTCGTATTATGGTCCAGCCTGATCGTATCTCCGATGAGGATTCTGTTGTTCTTTCCAGAGACATTGCCCGGAAGATCGAAAAGGAGATGACCTACCCCGGGCAGATCAAAGTGACGGTGATCAGGGAGATGCGTGCGGTGGACATTGCGAAGTAACTTCTCAATTACCGATGATCAATGGTCAATTAGCAATGATCAATGAGAAATGATCATTGGTCATTTTGCAATGAGGTTTAAGAGGGATGCGGATTCTCTTCATCGGAGACATCATCGGAAAAGCAGGGCGGCAGGCCATCGAAGGGGTTTTAGAGAAAGTCATTGCAAATTATGGAATTGAATTCACGATTGCAAACGGAGAAAATGCGGCAGGAGGAATGGGAATCACCCCTCCTATTGCAATAGATATTTTAAATCAAGGGGTGGATGTTCTGACTTCTGGAAACCATATTTGGGCTAAGAAAGAGATCATCCCTTTCTTAGATGAGGAGAGTCGGATTTTAAGGCCTGCAAATTATCCAGCCCAGGTTCCTGGCCGAGGATCAGGGATCTTTCCATTGAGCAACGGGAAAAAGGTCGGCGTCCTGAATTTGGAAGGTAGAGTCTTCATGAAGCATTTGGATTGCCCATTCCGTGTCGGAGAAAAAGAGATTGAAATATTGAGGCAGCAGACAAATATCATCATTGTCGATTTCCATGCGGAGGCCACTTCTGAGAAAATGGCGATGGGCTGGTTTTTAAATGGAAAAGTAAGTGCTGTATTGGGAACCCATACTCATGTGCAGACCTGTGACGAGAGGATATTGAATGAAGGGACGGCTTACATCACCGATGTGGGGATGACGGGTCCCTTAGCCTCTGTGATTGGAATTCGTAAACAGGTCGCCTTGGAACGTTTGTTAACCCAAATCCCTTGGAAATTTGATGTGGCCACAGAGGAGATCGAGCTTCAAGGGGTAGTGGTTGAAGTCGATCCTGAAACGGGGAAATCCAGGAATATCCAAAGGATCAAGGTTCCTCTGAAACAGAATTGAGGGATTAAGAAATTGGGGAATTGAGGAATTAAGGAATTTAAGTCCTTCAATTCGGAATTCCTAAATTCCTAAATTCAGAATTATCAAGGAAATGTTGGAGCACAGATGATGATGAGACGTGTGGAACATGAGAAGACGGTCTACGCTGTATTAGCGGAGAGAGGTTTTATTGAGCAGGTTACCGACGAGGGAAAACTCCGCGAACTATTAAGAGGGAAAGTCACTTGTTATATCGGCTTTGACCCCACCGCTTCCAGTTTTCATGTGGGGAATTTAGTGCCCATTATGTCGCTGGCCCATATGCAGAAGAATGGCCATCGCCCCATCGCCTTGGTAGGAGGTGGGACAGGATTGGTTGGAGACCCGAGCGGGAAGGATCAAATGCGACAGATTATGACTTATGAAGAGATTTGTCAGAATGCCGAGACTCAGAAGAAACAATTCTCTCAGTTTTTGGATTTTTCAGAAGGCCGCGCCCTTCTCTTAAACAACGCCGATTGGCTGACAAAACTCAACTATATCGATTTTCTTCGGGATATCGGCGTTCATTTTAGTGTCAATCGGATGTTGGCAACCGAATCGATAAAGATTCGTTTAGAAACGGGTCTCTCCTTTATCGAATTTAACTATCAACTCCTTCAGGCTTACGATTTCTGGTTTCTTTTTAAAAATCATAACTGTTTGATTCAAATGGGAGGAAGTGACCAATGGGGCAATATCGTGGCGGGGATTGATCTTATCCGCCGTCTTGAGGGAAGAGAAGCCTATGGAATCACTTTCCCACTGATCATGACTGCCGATGGGAAAAAAATGGGAAAAACAGAAAAGGGAGCAGTCTGGTTAGATCCCCAGCGTACATCTCCTTATGAGTACTACCAATTTTGGATCAATACAGATGATAGGGATGTGGAAAGATTTTTGGCTCTTTTCACCTTTCTTCCCATGGAAGAGGTAGAAGAGTATGGGAAGTTAAAAGGGGCTGATATCCGGAAAGCTAAAGAAATCCTGGCATTTGAGGCGACAAAGATCATACATGGGGAAGAAGGGGCAGAAAAGGCAAGGAATACCTCGAAAGCCCTTTTCTCAAAAGAAGAAGGAGACGAGGAGGCTATCCCGACAACCACCCTTCCTGCAGAGAGATTTATTGAAGGAATTCCAGCATTTAAATTATTTGAGACAGCAAGCCTTTGCGCCTCAGGGTCTGAAGCTCGGCGACTAATCGAGCAGGGAGGTGCGTATATCAATGATAAGAGGGTGGACAAGTTTGACCTCCTCATTAAATTAGATGATTTTGAAGGAGATGGGATTTTATTAAGAGCAGGGAAAAAGAAGTTCCATCGTATAAAATTACTGTTTAAGCGAAGTCAATATGTCCCCTTAACTGCAACGTGAAAATGTCCCCTTTTTGATATTGTCCTTTGGAAGAATCAAAGGGATTAATTTTAGGTTCTCGTTTAAAGTAGATTACCATAAAGATC
>Ga0315294_10008015_pt1 | contig 11599 bp, 6 predicted proteins | sample YL17G13_40_MG_FD_203626 | JGI IMG/M metagenome (GOLD analysis project Ga0315294, IMG submission 203626) | Sediment microbial communities from Yellowstone Lake, YNP, Wyoming, USA - YL17G13_40 | ecosystem: Environmental > Aquatic > Freshwater > Lake > Sediment | place: USA: Wyoming | collected...
TTGAGGAACCGGCTCACTGATATGGGGGTTTCTCCTGTTACACTCTCATCCGGCGCCGAGCATCCCCACCCATCCAGTCCTTCCGAGGTTTCCATTTTTAAAAAGATGTTTACAGCTTGTGACTGTGTGGCATAGGCAACGGCGGATGGATATTTGAGCGAGAAGGAAACTTCCCTGATTTCCAGACCGGTGATTTTCATAGGCTGAACCCGGATTTATTAGACATGATTTACATGATGAGAGAGAATATAAATCCTGTTAATCTTGTTAATCCTGTCAAAATATTGAATATCTTTGGTTAGCATTTTATTTGCGTGCGAAAAATCAATCTTTTTTTTCTTGCACCGATGTACATTGGATGCACATTTTTCTACGATTAATTCGGGAACTCTATCAAGATGATAATTATTCACCATCCGTTTCAGGCGCATGGTGAAAATTAAAATTTTTAAAGGAGAGTATTTGTGTCAGATAATCGCTTCTATGCATTTGAGGAGATTGAAAGGAAATGGCAGGCAAGATGGGAGGAGGAAAGACTTTTCAAGATTACTCCGGATGACCCCCGACCCAAATACTACGTCCTGGAGATGTTTCCTTACTCCAGCGGAAGAATCCACATGGGACATGTCCGCAATTACACCATCGGCGATGCCGTTGCCCGCTTCATGCGCATGAGGGGCTACAAGGTCCTTTATCCGATGGGGTTTGACGCCTTTGGACTGCCGGCGGAAAATGCCGCCATAAAGTCCGCCCGCGAGCAGGGCGCCGCAGTCAGCCCAGCCGCATTCACTCAGCAGTGCATAGATGACATGATAGTAGGATTGAAACGGATGGGCTATTCCTATGATTGGGAGCGCTTCCTCGCCACCTGCTATCCCGATTACTATAAATGGAATCAGTTCGTCTTTTTGAAGATGTTTGAGCGCGGTCTGACATACCGGAAAAAGGCGGCGGTGAACTGGTGTCCGGATTGCAACACCGTTCTCGCCAATGAACAGGTTATCGACGGCAAATGCTGGCGCCACACGGAAACGAAGGTTGAACTCCGTCAGCTCACACAGTGGTTCTTCAAGATAACGCACTATGCCGATGAACTCCTCACCGAGCTGGATAATCTGACAGGCTGGCCTGAATATGTCCGCACCATGCAGAGAAACTGGATAGGGCGGAGCGAGGGATGCCTCGTCAATTTTGAACTTGCAGACCCGCGTCCGGATGAGGATAAGCATATCCCCATCTTCACCACGCGTCCCGACACCCTTTACGGCGTGACCTTCATGGTCTTTGCGCCGGAGCATCCGCGCACGCTGGAGATTTCCCGCGGAACGCCGCAGGAGGCGGCTGTGCGCGATTTTGTGAACCGTATCGGTCTCCAGGACCATGGCTTCCGCACCGCCGAAGACCGCGAAAAGGAGGGCATCTGGCTCGGACGCGAGGCGATTAATCCTCTCACGGGCGAGCGCGTCAGACTTTACTCCGCAAACTTTGTTCTTATGGAATATGGCACTGGATGCATCATGGCAGTCCCCGCTCATGACCAGCGCGACTTTGAGTTTGCAAAAAAATATGGCATCCCAATCAGGGTGGTCATCCGCCCTGAAAGTGAAAACGCCATCTCACCGGCTCAGAAGGCATTAATCGAGGACTGGCTCAGCGCAGGCATGCCGGATGATGGGACAGGTATGGGGGGGGCTTATATTGAACCGGGCATACAGGTCAATTCCGGTCCATTTACCGGTATTCCGTCAACAGAGGGCATCAGGAAAATCGCCGATTATGTGGAGGAGAAAAAACTGGGGCACAAAACGGTGCAGTATAAGCTCCGCGATTGGCTGATTTCCCGCCAGCGTTACTGGGGCACACCGATACCCGTCCTTTACTGCGAGAGATGCGGAATTGTCGGCGAGAAGGAGGAAAACCTGCCTGTGCTCCTCCCCACGGACATCAATTTTGCCACAGGAGGCAACCCCATCAATACATCCCCGACCTTTGTTACCGCTCCATGTCCGCAATGCGGCGCTCCTGCCCGGCGTGAGACCGATACTATGGACACCTTCGTCGACTCATCTTGGTATTTTCTCCGATACTGTGATGCGAGGAATAATTCCCAGCCATTTTCACCTCAGAGGGTGGCTGAATGGATGCCGGTTGACCAGTATATCGGCGGCGTGGAACACGCCATCATGCACCTCCTGTATGCGCGCTTTTTCACAAAGGTTCTGCGCGACCTCGGCTATCTGAATATCGGCGAGCCGTTCAAAAACTTATTCACGCAGGGGATGGTCTGCATGGAGGCGCCATATTGCCCCCAATGCAACACGGCGATTCCGGTAGATACGCCGGTGGATGGGAAATGCCCGAGGCACGGCTGCCCGGTGGAGATGCGCAGTGTGAAGATGTCCAAGTCGCTGGGGAACATTGTTGACCCATCTGAGCTCGTGGAGAGGCTTGGCGCGGATGCCCTGAGGCTCTTTATCCTTTTTGCCTCACCGGCGGAAAAGGAACTCGATTGGAGCGACAAAGGTGTGGAAGGCGCCTCGCGGTTTTTGAACCGCATCTGGCGTTATATCATGGCAAACGGGGAAAAATTGCGCGAGGGGCGATATCTTTGTGAGGCAACACCGTTTGACCCCGGGGAGAATGCCGCCGCAAAGAGCCTCCATCGCATGACTCACATCACCATCGAGCGTGTGACAAATGACATCTCACTGCGTTTCCATTTCAATACAGCCATTGCGGCATGTATGGAATTCCTGAATGCCATCGCCGATTTTGAAATTACGGGCGATGAGGTTTCAAAGAAATCCGCATTCATTGCCGTGAAGACGCTCATTTTGCTCCTGTCCCCCATGGCGCCGCATCTGATGGAGGAATTGTGGGCGGAGCTTGCCTGCGCCGGCTCCATCACACAGCAGACCTGGCCTGAGTATGATGAAAAGGCGGCGGCGTTAGAGGAGGTTGAGATAGTCGTCCAGGTGAATGGCAAGGTGCGTGCGCACATCATGATTCCGGTGGATGCAGATGAGGCATTTGTGCGAGAAAAGGCGCTGGCGGATGAACGCGTTCGGCATTTCACAGGCGGCAAGCCGCTGCGCAAGGCAATCTATGTCCCGAAGAAGTTGTTAAATATTGTGGTATAATTGCGACAGGCATCATTATAAATTTCATTTATCACATTTGGGCGGAATTATACGCAAAAATAATACTTGAACCTCTTATGTGAAAGTAACTATTATATCATTGATTTAGATAGAAAAAATATTGACACGAGAAATGAATAAAAAACCAAAGCTTTATTTGGAAACTTCGATTGTGAGTTATTTAAAATCCCATCCATCGCGGGATATTGTTATACTGGCACATCAGGAGATAACCCGCCGTTGGTGGAATAATTGCCTTACAAATTATGATGTGTTCATTTCGGAAGTTGTTTTAGAAGAGGCGCGACAGGGTAATGCTGAGGCGGCGAAAGAACGGCTTGCGGTATTAGCCAAATTTCCAGGTTTGAGTATCACAAAAGATGTGGAACATTTGGCTGCCATATACATGCGGGAATTGACAATACCTGCTAAAGCGGCGCGTGATGCCCTTCATATTGCCCTTGCCTCGGTTCATGACATGGACTATCTTTTATCATGGAATTGTAAACATATTGCCAATGGATTTATAAGACGACGCATCAGAGAAGTCAATACACGAGAGGGATACTCAATACCCACAATCTGCACGCCGGAGGAATTGCTTGATGAAGACTAAAGTAAAAACGGATATTTGGAATGACCCCATAGTAGAAGAGGTTCGCAAGGCAGGCGAAGAAATGGCGCGTAAGGCTGGATACAATCTACATAAACTCTGTGAACGGCTCCGAAAACTCGAACGACGGCATCCCGAACGTTATTCTTCATCTCAACGTCTTGAGCGAGTAGAATCTGTTCACTGACCTTGACCCAGAGAGGAATTACATTTGTGTAAATCATTTTTTTCCCATGCAAAATCCGCATCATCCTAAAATTCAGAAATTTGATAAATTATCTAAAAGTTCCAATTACATCAGAAAGGTTCATTGTTATGGCTCCATCAATTTATGGACTCTGGCGATTTCAACTTATTAGCGATGGGCTTTTGCGGATTGAATGGGCAGAGGATGGGCGGTTTGCCGATGCCCCAACCGCTATTGTCAATTCGAGACCGGAATCATCAGCCTTGCTCACCTGCAGGAAAGATGCGAAAGGTTTTGTAATAAATGATGATACCTTTTCTATAAAGTTGGCGCGGGACTGCTCGCCTTTTGATAATCCATCGGGTCTTGTTGTGCGCTGGCGTCGTGGTGGGATGTATGGAGTCTGGCGACCTGACTCCGTTGCATCAAACTTGGGCGGTTATGTCCGGTCGCTGGACTTCTGTGGCATTGGGAACCGTCACCAGCGCCTGAAGGATGGACTTCTCTCCCGCGCAGGGTGGTTCTTGTTCGATGACAGCCGGACACCGCTCCTTGATGCGAGCGGAAATTTGATGCCACGCCCCGCAGGCAGACGCGTGGATTGGTATCTCTTTGTTTATGGGAAAAATTATGCCTCCGGACTTTCCGACCTGACGCATCTCTTCAGTTATTCGCCCCTTCCGCTCCGCAAAATGCTTGGCTTCTGGTGGTCTCGCTGGCATGCTTACACCGGGGAGGAATTCAGGGCGCTTGTCCGCCGTTTCAAAGATGAAGGGCTTCCCCTCTCCATCCTCGTCCTTGACATGGACTGGCATAAGGAGGGCTGGTGCAACTGGGACTGGGATACCGCCTTTTTTCCCAACCCTGAGAAGTTTATCAGGTGGTGCCACAAGGAGGGTCTTCTCCTGACCCTGAACGTCCATCCGCAGGAACTCCTGAGAACGGATTCGCATTTTGAAACATTTTGCCGCCGCGCCGGACTCAGGGCTGCCCCCGAACAAGACCGCATCTGTGTCAATCTTGCCGACCCGCGCCAGAGAAGAGCGGCGGAGGAATTGCTCATCGCTCCCTTCCACAGGATGGGTGTGGATTTCTGGTGGATTGATGGCGATGCCGCACACCTCGGACCGGAATTATTTCACCAGTTCTGGACCAATCATGTCTATTTTCATGCGGCGGCGGAATCACAGGGTCGCAGGCGACCTGTAATCTTTTCCCGTTGCGGCGGATGGGGCAGTCAGCGCTATCCCATCGGTTTTTCAGGCGATACAGTCAGCGAATGGCACGTCCTGCGTTATCAAATTCCCTTCACAGTCTCAGGGGGGAACATCGGTTTTCACTACTGGTCGAACGATACGGGTGGATTCATGGGCGAGCACCTGCCGGATGACCTTTACATCCGCTGGTTTCAGTTCTCCGCCCTGTCACCGATTCTCCGCATGCACTGTTCTCACGGGGACCGTGAGCCGTGGGCATACAGCACCCTTGCGCTGGAGACGGCGCGGCGTTTTTACAATCTGAGGCGCCGGCTTCTGCCATATCTTTACAGCGTTGCTCGTGAGTGCACGGATAAAAATCTCCCGATGTGCCGTCCGCTCTATCTGGGCGCCCCTGAAGACCCTTGCTCCTATGAGCACCCGGAGGAATATCTCCTCGGTTCTTCCCTTTTAAGCGCCCCGATTTTTGAGGCGCGGGTGAAAGGAGGCGGGGTGCGCACCGTGTATTTTCCAGAGGGGATATGGTGGGACTTCTTCACAGGGGATGTCTTTTGCGGGCCTGCGGCGCGGCGCGTGGCATCACCCCTGACACGTATGCCACTGTATGTGCGGGGTGGCTCCCTTATCCCCATGCTTGGGGACAGGAATGCAGGAGCGCTTGAAATCCACGCCTTCGCCGGTTCGGATGGAACGGCGGAATTTTATGATGATGACGGCGAGACCACGGATTATGAAAGGGGTAGTTTTGCCCGTCTTGAGGCACAGATTTCATTTGCGGGCGATACTGCCACACTCAGGGCGAAACCCTGGAGCGGCACTTTTGCAAAAAGGGCATCCGACAGAAACCACATCCTTTGCCTTCATACGCCGGATGGTGTTATCCGAAGAGAGCTTTCTGAACTATCGCGCGGCAGGATGGTTATAAAAAAGGTCTCAATGGGTGTGGGTTCTGAGAAGGCTCTTAAGCGTCGCCTGACTTTATCCGATTTGAGGAGGCGGTTGTGTGTGGCTCATGCCCTCGAAGAACTCTGCGGTTCTGATGAGCACATCTCAGGACAATATGCCTCCCTGATGAATGAAAAAGTGGCGGATGAGAAGGTCTTCCGCGCCTTTTTTACAAAGCGCCTCGGCGAGTTGCTCAAAGATTCACAAGCCTGTCCAACTGAAACCCGTGAGATGCTCCTGCAGGAACTGCTCGGCGTTCATGCCGAGGTGAGACTTGCCGATTCAGGCGAGCCGGATGTCCTCCTTGTCACGGAGCGTCTCTGGTCAGCCCCCACTGCCGAGAAGGGATGGAAGGCAGATTTGCGATGGAGACTGTTAGAAGACTGGCGTTGTGATGCCGCCTCAGGAATAAAAAGAGGCGATGTCATCTCCGATGAATCGCTTTTCACGCAGGTAAGGATTCATGTCCCCGCATCGTATAATGTCCTGGGGAGTGTGGAATTCAGGGCAGAGGTTAATCTGACGAAAGGGGAACGCCGCCTGAGTTTTCATCCGTGTGCCTCGTTAGACCTTGCCGGTATAAGGGAGGCTTGGGTTATTGGTCCCTTTGACGGCGATGAGGGTGGATGGGAACATATCTATGAACCTGAGAAGGGATTTGACGCCTCGGCGGAATATCAGGGGAAATATGGTTTTGTGCGGTGGCGCCATGTCCGTATTCCCGTGGATGGACGTGAAATCTGGAGTAATTTTCCCCTCTTCGACATGCGGAAAATTTTAGATACACGGGGAGGTTCTGAGATTGCCTACCTCTGGTTCCGCGTCCTGGCGGCAAGGAAGGGGCGATATAATATTATCATCAAGAATGATGAACGAGTCCAGTTTTGGGTCAATAAAAAGCCCCAGGCGCATGTTGAATCCTTTATCCGCTCCCGCCAGATAGACCTTGAGAATGGGATGAACGAAATCCTGCTGAAGGTTCACCGGACGTGGGGGGATTGGGATTTGGGTGTGGCGATTGTTTCCTTTGCCAATAGCGGACCGCCGGAAGGCTTGCAGGCTCCATCCCTGACGTCTGTATAGCGATTCAAATTTTCTTTTGTCGCCCCTCACGCACTAAAATAAAATTGTTGCATTCCTGAAAATAATCCTGTTATGAAAAGTTAATTTATAGCCAGAAATTGAACTGCTTTATAAATATCCATTCCGAAAGGATGTGATATAAATGAAAGGCTCATTTTGCAATCCGTACCCAATTGCCCGATTAAATATAAAGAGATGTCTCCTGTTGTTTATCCTGACGGGAATGATGGGGTTTTTTAATTTTGTGTATTCCCAGGAGGCGCAGCCGTCAAGCACACCGGCAAATCTGGTTACGACAACCGCCGTGGATGCCGCCATGGAGAAAATCCGTATGTTTTACGGGTTGGGGCAGTATGACAAGGTTGTGATTGAATGCAATAAACTTGAAAAGATTACCCCCGGCAACAAAATGGTCAATTATTACCGCACTCGTGCGGAATCCAAACTTGCGGAAAAGGGTTTGCTTGAAGGTTTGAAGATGCCTCCTGAACCGACTCCCACGCCTGAAGCTGCGCAAACCACAGCCGCCCCGCCTGCGCCTCCATCGGGAGCCACACCGGTCGTTATAAATCCAATCGGAGCCACGCCCGCCGCCGCAACACCCGCTGGAACCGCTCCTGCCGGCACACTATCCGTTTTGAATCCCTTTGGCATTCCACCTGCCACCACGGCAACGCCCGCCGCCGGCACCCCTGCCGCAACTTCTCCAGCGGGCCCGAATCCTTTTGAAGCGCCACCGGTAACCGCTCCTCTGGGAATTGCAAAACCTTCACCCACGTCAACGCCCAAACCCGCAACCGATGTGGAAAAGAAGGCTGAGGGAACTCCGGTTGGCGAGCCTTCCAGAGCGGAAGCGCCTGCCGCCGCCGCCCCTGTGCCGTCTGCGCCCGCCGTATCAAAATCCTTCCTTTCGGAGAATTTGCATTTAATCGTGGCGATAGCAGTCGCCGCGGTCGCTTTGATAATGGTCGCTTTTCTTATCATGCGAATCATTAAAAAGAAGGGGGCTCGTGCCGGTGTTACTGCAGAGGAACCGACGGGAGAAGTGGACGCCGGTATTCCTGAGCGCGCAAAAACCCGTATGTCATTTGCAACGCCTCTTCCGGATGAGTTTCAGCAGGGAGTGCCCGATTTGCCCGCGCCGCCCCCGGAAGTGGGAGAAATACCCGGTATCCCGACCCCCGGCCCCGCCGGTGATTTAACCGTCCCCAGAGTTACCAAACCTCGAATGGATGCGGATTTTCCAGAGCCATTCCCCGATGTCCCGGATGTGCCTGATATTGAATCCCCCGTCATCTACAAACCAACCCCTCAAGGCGCGCTGGATATTTTTAACATCCCCGATATTCCGGGTCCAACGCAGATGTCCCCCATCGCTAAACCATCACCCGTCAAACCACGCGCGCAGGCGGGCACACCCGGCGCGCCGCCCGACCTCCCATCTCTGGATTTTACCGGGGACTTCGGCACAACGCCTGATGTAGTTGAACCGGAATTGCCACTCCTGCCCTCTCTGAGGCGGGAAAGCAGCATTCCGGAACCTGAGCCGCCATCGGCTATTGAAACACCCATGCCGGAGACTGATGTAATTTCTTTTGACATTCCTCCGGCGCTTGAGCCTCTCCCATCTCCGCAGGCTGTTGCCCAGACGCCTGGATTACCTGAAGGATTACAATTAGAGGAACCACCCACGCTGGATATACCTTCTTCCCCCATAGAAATTGACAATATGGACGTCATGTCCGCCCCCACTATATCCGCCGCGCCCCCCATGCCTGAAGTCGAGCCACAGTCTCCGCCGTCAATCTCCATTGAGGAGGCGCTGGGCTTCGATTTCACCACTGATGAGAAACCGCATGAAAAGGAGACGCCCGTTGCCGAACCTTTAGAAGCCATGTCCTCCACATCGATGGACCTCGAAACCTTTCTCTTTTCCGCCGCAGGTGAGGAGCAGTCGGAAACCGAAGTTGCAACGGAACAGCCTCATGAGACAAGAACAGAAGCCCCATCCTCATCACAGCCGGTGATGGAGAGTTTTGACAGCCTTATGTTCGCCGGTGAAACGGGACAGGAGACCCAACTCGCATCACCTGAAGAGACACGCAATAAGCCCCCGGAGATGCCTCCCGCAGCCTCCAGCCCTGAGGAGAGGATTGTCCCGACCACTCCGCCAACTTCGCCAAGAATTTCCCCGGAGTTCCCGAAGTCAGCCCCGGCGGCGCCGGTCAGAGCAGAGGAATCCCAACGCACAACAGGCGCTGAGGCAACACCGTCGGAAAGAGGATTTCAGGAGTTGAGCCTTGAGTCTCTTGGACAGGTTGTTGCGGAGGGTGAGACGGCTCTTAGAAAGGGACAGGGCGTTCCCCCTTCACGTCAGAAGATTGAAGAGCGCAATGAAGCCCTCTTTGCAGACCAGTTCAAAAAGGGGAGGGAGGCATTTGAAAAGAAGGACTGGAAAAAGGCTGTGCATTACCTCTCTGTTGCCTCCGCCATTAAGCCGGAGGTGGAGGAATTAGAGGAGATGTTGTCCGTTGCCCGCCAGCGGAAACGGGCGGCAGAAAAGTGACATGACAGCGGGTGCCGTTGCGTCTAAATTTATAAGACATTTTAATTATGACTGAGATGCTTTATGCCGACCTTGCTTTGAATCTGCCAACTCCCAACACGTATCAATATATTATCCCATCCAATCTTCAGCCTGTGGCTCGCGTTGGGGCGCTGGCGCTGGCGCCGATTCAAAATCGCCATGTCGCCGGGTGCATTGTGGGCGTTTCCGGGGAAAAGAAATGTGAGTCCCTGAAGGAATTGAAACGCATCCTGAGCCCGGATTTTGCCATCGAGCCGGAGCTGATTGAACTTTCACGGTGGATGTCCCGATATTACTTTTGCTCCCTCGGCGAGGCGCTTGCCTGCGTGTCCTTCCTCGGCTTCAACGATTGTCGCCAGCGGATGGAGAAATGGGTGCGGGTGAGAGACCTTGCCTCCCTGAAGCGCCCGGATGCCCTTGATGCCTTTCCCACCCGCCAGGCGGATGTCCTCAGATTTTTTCTTCAGCGAAATACGGATTTCGAAAAACTTGGCATTCTCAGAGGGGAGACGGGTGTTTCACCTTCAACAATCCGGGCGCTGGCGGAAGAAGGAGCGATTGAAATTTTTCAATCGACCGTGGAACGCGGTGATGAATATCCCCATGATGTGCCGGCGACCGTTCCTTTTGAGCTGAATGAAATGCAGTCCGCCGCCTTTGCCGCCACCCGTGCCGCTATCTCTGAATCCCGCTATAAGACCTTTCTCTTAAACGGCGTGACGGGGAGCGGCAAGACGGAAATCTATCTCCAGTCTCTTGATGAGGTGCTCCGGCGGGGCGGACAGGGTATTGTCCTTGTCCCTGAGATTGCCCTCACGCCCCAGACGGTGGAGCGTTTCCGCGGACGCTTCGGCGACCGCATCGGCGTATATCACAGCCAGCTCACCCTGGGGCAGAAATATGATATGTGGCGCGGTATCGTCGCCGGGAAAATCCAGTGCCTTGTAGGCGCTCGCTCCGCCGTCTTTGCCCCTTTTCCCCGCCTCGGTCTTATCGTTGTGGATGAGGAGCATGAGACCACTTATAAACAGAATGATACGCCGCGCTATCACGCCCGTGATGTGGCGGTTGTGCGGGGCATGCGCACCGGCGCCGTTGTCATCCTCGGCAGCGCAACGCCCGCCCTTGAATCCTGGCACAATGCGCAAGTAGGCAAGTTCACCCTCCTGACCCTGCCGGAGCGCATCAGGCAAGCGCCTCTGCCCTCTGTGACCCTCGTTGATATGGGGGAGGAGCTTATCAAAAACAAAAATGCGGGTATTTTTTCGCTCAGGCTCATGACTGCCATCAAAAAGAGGCTTGAGGCGGGTGAACAGGTGATTTTGTTTCTCAACCGGCGCGGGTTTGCCAATTTCATCCTTTGCCCCGCCTGCCATAAGTCAATCTCCTGTGAGCATTGCTCCATCACCATGACCTATCACAAGGTGGGGGAGCGCCTCGTCTGTCACTACTGTGGGGAGCAAAAGGCAGTGCCGTCTGTCTGCCCGAACTGCGGGCATGAGAATCTTCTGAGGCTGGGTGTCGGAACTCAGCGCCTTGAGGAGGAGCTGGCGGAAAAATTCCCCGCCGCGCGCATCCTCAGAATGGATGCGGATTCCCTTGGCTCGCGCAAATCCTTTCTGGAAAAGTGGAGGGCAATAACGAAGGGCGAGGTGGATATCCTCTTCGGCACGCAGATTCTTGCAAAGGGGTTCGACCTTGCGCCCGTCACTCTCGTGGGAGTCATCTCCGCCGACCATGCCCTCTTTCTGCCGGACTTCCGCAGTTCGGAACGCACCTTTTCCATCCTGACGCAGGTGGCTGGACGCGCCGGGCGCGGAGATAAAC
>Ga0315294_10008016_pt1 | contig 11597 bp, 12 predicted proteins | sample YL17G13_40_MG_FD_203626 | JGI IMG/M metagenome (GOLD analysis project Ga0315294, IMG submission 203626) | Sediment microbial communities from Yellowstone Lake, YNP, Wyoming, USA - YL17G13_40 | ecosystem: Environmental > Aquatic > Freshwater > Lake > Sediment | place: USA: Wyoming | collected...
CTCCGGAGGAGCAGCGGGACCAGAAGTTACGAATGACGTAGAAAGCCGTTTAGGCAAAACCCCGGTAAAAGAAAATAATCAGGGGAGCCAAGATATAGTCAAGGAAGATTTAATCTCGGATTATATAAAATTTATCCGCAATTATATCGATTTCAAAAAAATAAGGAATAAAAGGTTTAAAGTTTTAGTTGATGCTATGCATGGTTCTGGCAATAGTTTTATTGCTCAAGTTTTGAAAGGAACGAGCATTAGGTTAGAGTTTATGCGTAATACTATTAATCCTTCTTTTGGAGGAATACGGCCTGAGCCAATTGAGGAGAATTTAGAAGAGCTTAAAAAGAGAGTTAAAAAGGAGAAATTTGATTTAGGAATAGCCCTGGATGGCGATGCGGATAGAATTGCTGCGGTTGCACTTGGCGGCATTTTTATCCATCCCCAAAAAATATTAGGGCTTTTAGCCCTGCATCTCAATCAGGATAGGCGCTGGTCAGGCGGGATTGTCAAGACCATTGCCGGAACAACCATGATTGACCATATTGCTAAGTTCTTGAGAGTTAAACTTTATGAAACTCCGGTAGGATTTAAATATATCTCTAACCTGATGGAAAGCAAAGACATTGTTGCCGGAGGAGAAGAGGCAGGAGGCATGGGAGTAAAAGGCTATATCCCTGAGCGCGACGGGATCATGGCTGGGCTATTGCTGATTGAAATGATGGCCTATCGCAATAAGAATATTTTAAAGATTTTAAATGAGACGGAAAAACAGTTTGGTAAGTATTATTACTTAAGGGAAGATTTGAGCCTTACGCATCAAGTCGCTCTTAAAAAAGAAGATTTACCTAAAGACTTATTAGGGCAAAGAGTAATCCAGATTAAAGATTACGACGGATTAAAATTAATCTGCCAGGATGAGAGTTGGCTTATGTTTCGCGGCTCAGGCACAGAGCCGATTATGCGCGTCTATGCTGAGGCCAAGAATTTAAGCCGCGCCAAAAGGATATTGGAGCTTGGAATTAAATTAGTCAAATCTATTTAGGTTTTAATTATGCTTTATTGGGTTCTTCGCTTTTTAGCAATGTTACTATGCAAGATATTCTTTAGATTCCAGGCCAAGGGAAGAGAAAATATTCCTGAAAGAGGAGGTTTTATTTTAGCCAGTAACCACGCCAGTTACCTGGACCCTATAGTATTAGGGGTTGCCTGTCCGCGCAAACTAAATTTTATGTCTAAGCAGGAATTATTTGTTAATCCTCTTTTTTCTCGGATACTCTCGAGAGTGGGGGCATTTCCCGTGAAGAGAGATTCTGCAGATTTATCCGCGGTAAAAGAGGCGATGCGCCGGGTCAGGAAAGGCATGGCCTTAGTTTTGTTTCCCGAAGGCAGCCGCAAATTTGACGGCACCTCGCAGCAGCCATATCCGGGTATTGGTTTTTTAACCGCAAAACTTAATGTTCCGGTGGTGCCTGTTTTTATCCGCGGCACAGAGATGGCTCTACCGAAAAAAGCCAAGTTTATTCGGCCGACCAAGGTTACCCTCTATTTTGGCCAGCAAATTTCTATCGAAAGGAGGATGCCTTATCAGGATATCGCTCAACTGATAATGGAGAATATCAGGCATCTTTCATGTTAGTCAGATTAACCCATAGAACACCGTCTTTCCTAAGCATCGCCACTCAAAGATTAAATAATTCCCAAAATAAAATTAATAATAGATATAATCTGTTTTCATTCTTTAAAAATTCTTGTTGAAGGAGGTGTTTTTTAAAAGGTTGCACAAGGTTACTTTAGATTACAAAAGTTAACAATACTATTATTTAAGAAAGGGGAAATTAAAAATGACAGAAGTCAAATCAGAACTGGAGCAGCTTTACCATCAAAGCATCAAAATAATTCGCGAAGGTCAAGTAGTAAAAGGTAAAATTGTTTCAATAAGGTCAAAAGAGGTATTGGTAGATGTAGGTTTTAAGTCCGAAGGGATTATCTCAATCATTGAATTTAGCCAGCAGGATCTTGAAGTAGGAAAAGAATTAGATTTTTTGATTGAATCCATTGAAAACGATGCCGGCGTAATCGCGCTTTCGCGGGAGAAAGCAGTACGTATCCAAGGTTGGGATAAGATAGTGAAGTTTTCTCAGGAAGGAGATTTGGTAGAAGGAAGGCCGGTTAAGAAAGTTAAAGGCGGGTTTCTGGTTGATGTTATGGGCATAGAAGGATTTTTGCCTTTGTCCCTTTCGGCTTTTAAAGGTATACCAGAAAAAGATATCCTTAACAAGGCCTTTAAATTTAAAATTGTCAAGATTAATAACCTCAGGCGAAGCATCATATTGTCCCGGCGCGAGGCATTGCAGAAAGAAAAGGAAGAGGTTAAAGAAAAGTTATGGCAGGACTTAAAGATTGGCCAGGTTTGTCCCGGCACGGTTAAAGCCATCACTGATTTTGGGGCATTTGTGGATTTAGGCGGCGTAGACGGCCTGTTGCATATTACAGATATGTCCTGGTTTAAGATAAGCCATCCGTCGGAAATAGTGGCTTTAGGGGACAAAATTGAGGTAATGATTCTGAATTTAGATAGAGAATCAGGCAAAGTCTCCTTGGGTTTAAAACAAAGATTGCCTGACCCCTGGCAGGATATTGAGACAAAATATAGCGTGGGCTCTAAAGTCAAAGGCAAAGTGGTCAATATCCTTCCCTATGGCGTATTTGTGGAGCTTGAGAAAGGCATTGAAGGGTTAATCCATGTCTCGGAGATTTCCTGGACTAAAAGGATAAGCAATCCTAATGAGATGTTTGCTATCGGAGATATTCTTGAGACTCAAGTTTTAAGCGTAGAAAAGGATTCCCGCAGGATATCTCTGAGCCTGAGGCAATTGGAGCAGAATCCCTGGTTAGAGGCTGAAGCCAAATATCCAATCGGGGCAAAAGTTTCCGGAAAAGTAAGAGGATTTACGGATTATGGCGCGTTTGTGGAGCTGGATAGTAATTTAGAGGGAATGATTCATGTTTCGGATATGTCCTGGACAAAACGTATTGCCCATCCTCAAGATGTGTTAAAAAAAGGACAGAAGATTGAAGTGATAGTGCTTTCAGTGGATAGCCAGAATCGGCGCATTGCTTTGGGTTTAAAACAAATGCAGGCTAATCCCTGGCCGGAGATAGCTGCTAAATATCCTTTAGGCGCTGTCTTAGAGGCAGAGGTATCTAACATCACGGAGTTTGGCGCATTTGTGAAAATTGCCGAGGATTTAGAAGGCTTGATTTATTCCAGCGAGATAGATAAGGATATGGTTTCGAAATTAAAACCTCAAGATAAGATTCAGGTCAAAGTAATTAAGATGGATGCGGAGCAGGCGAAAATTGGCTTGTCGGCGAAGATATAGCGATTAAGGTTACATAACAGGGGTGGTAAAATGAGAGTAGATGATATCAATAAACAGCTGGAAATCATCAAACGCGGTGCAGTGGAGATAATCTCAGAAGAAGAACTGAAGAAAAAATTAGAAGAAAGCGCTAAACTTAAGAAGCCGCTGATTGTCAAGGCAGGATTTGACCCCACTGCTCCTGATATTCACCTGGGCCACACTGTCCTTTTAAGAAAGATGCGGCAGTTTCAGGATTTAGGGCATAAGGCTATCTTTCTTATCGGTGATTTTACTGGCCGTATCGGCGACCCGAGCGGAAAATCCGAACTGAGAAAACAGCTTTCTCCCCAAGAGATAGCTAAGAATGCCCAGACTTATAAGAAACAGATCTCCAAGATTCTGGACATGAATAAACTCCAGGTTGTATTCAACAGTAAATGGTTTGATAAAATGAAAGGCCTTGAGTTTGGAAAGCTGCTTACGCATTATACAGCCACAAGGATGCTTGAGCGCGATGATTTTTCTTTAAGGATAAAAGAAAGGAAGCCGTTGTATATGTCAGAGTTTATTTATCCGATACTACAAGGTTATGATTCTGTTGTTCTTAACGCAGATATAGAACTCGGCGGAACAGACCAAAAATTTAATCTCCTTGTCGGAAGAGATTTGCAGAAAGATTTTGGGCAAGCTCCGCAGGTAGTGATTACTATGCCTCTTTTGGAAGGGACTGACGGCGTGCAAAAAATGAGCAAGTCTTACGCTAATTATATCGGAATAAACGAGGCTCCTGACGAGGTGTTCGGTAAGATTATGTCGATATCCGATGAACTGATGTTTAAATATTACGACTTACTGACTAATGAGGATTTAGGCAAAGTTAAAACCATGCATCCTAAGGAAGCCAAGCTTGGATTAGCCGAGATTATTGTTGAGCAGTATCACTCCCAAAAAGATGCCCATGATGCCCGTTTAGCTTTTGAGCGCGTGTTCAGCCAAAAAGAGCTACCCGAGGATATGCCCGAATACAAAACAGACGGCAAGCAGAATATTGTAACCGTGTTATTAAATAGCGGGTTAGTCAAAAGCGGCAATGAAGCGCGCAGATTGATAAAACAGGACGCAGTCCTATTCGATAGCCAGAAGATTAAAGATGAAAATTATATTATTGATAAAGAAGGCATTCTTAAGGCCGGCTCAAGAAGGTTCCTGAAAGTTTTAAGAGGTCTCTGAAAACCCCCCAAAATTATATCAGAGACCTCTGATTGCACAGATTTTAAAATGATTACACAGATTTTTCCGACGAAGCTTTAATCTGTGTAATCTGCCTTTTAATCAGTGTAATCATAAAGATAGAGTTTTTAGAGAACATTAAATGATTAAGTATATAAAAAATATAGATGCCTTTGGAAAAAATGTAATTTTAGTCTTTTTAGGGACATCCGTGGCGAATTTATTCAATTTGCTCTTTCAACTTTTGATTGCCCATCGTTTAAGCCTTGTTGATTTTGCGGCCTTTAATTCCTTGCTTTCCATTTTTATGATTATCGGCACTCCTTTAGGCACTCTTCAGGCCGCATTAGCTAAGTACAGCGCAGAATTTAAGGCTAAAGAGCAGCTGAAAAAAGTTAAATCTTTGCTGAGTAGTTTTTTCATCAAGGCTGTAATTTTAGCCGTCCTTACTTTTTTTATTTTTTATTTTGCCCGTTTTTACATCACCGATAAACTTAAGATTTTTTCTGCCACCTCCGGCTACATCCTGGCTATATTAGTTGCCGTTTCGTGGTTTTCTCCTATGTTCTCAGGAGGCCTGCAGGGCCTGGAATTATTTAAATGGCTGATGGCGGTTGCCCTGATAACCGGCGCCTTAAAGTTAGTATTGGTTTTTATATTTATTCAACTCGGCTTCAATGTTTCTGGAGCGTTGGGTGCATGGTCAATTAGTCTTTTGGCAGGATATGCCATAGCCTACTTTCCATTACGGAATTTCCTTTCCTTTAAGCGCGAGCAGGATCAGGTCAATTTTAAAGAGATTTTGCTTTATTTATTGCCGGTAGCAATCAGTTATCTGTGCTATGCAAGCCTGGTAAACATGGATATGGTACTGGTAAGATATCTTTTTACTGCCCAAAACTCAGGGCTATACTCACTGGCCCAAATGATGGGAAAGATTTTCTTATTTTTACCCGGGGCAATAAGCATTGTCATGTTTCCTCGGGCAAGCGGCCTGAACGCGCAAAATATAGATACCGGTTCAACCTTAAAAAGGTCGCTTCTTTATGCGTCTATCCTGTGCATTTCTGCCGCGTTAATTTATAATCTTTTTCCTAATCTTGTTTTAAATATTCTCACCGGCAAAACATCCGCTGAATCCATTGCCTTGGGCAGGCTATTTAGCGTATCCATGAGTTTCTTTGCCCTGTCATTCATTTTAATTAATTATTTCCTATCTTTAAAAGATTTAAGATTTATCAAATATTTAGTTCTTTTTACGTTGGCCCAGCTTTTAGGGATTATATTCTTTCATCGCTCTCTTGTTCAGGTGCAAATGATAATTGTCGTCAATGCAATTTTGCTTTTCTCGGCGCATTTAATATTAGCCTACAGGAGAAATACTCAACCGCAGAATCTATCTGTGTAATCTGGATTTTAATCTGCGTAATCATACCTTTATTTATTTGAAAAAGCATAATAAAGGTAAAGAAAGGAAAATCAGATGAAAGGGATAATTTTAGCAGGTGGTAAAGCTACTCGGCTTTACCCGGTTACAAGGGTTATGTGTAAACAGCTCCTCCCTGTATATGACAAACCTATGATTTATTATCCATTGTCGGTTCTCCTATTGGCAGGAATAAAAGATATATTAATAATATCTACGCCTGAGGCTTTGCCTCGGTTTAAAGAGTTATTGGGAAACGGCTCCTCCTTAGGTATTAAACTTTCTTACGCCGAACAAAAAGAGCCCAGGGGTATTGCCGAGTCGCTTATTATAGGAGCAGAGTTTATTGCTAAGGACAGAGTTGCTTTAATCTTGGGGGACAATGTTCTTTTCGGACATAACTTATCAAGTTTATTAAAAAAGGCAGAAAGTCAGAAAGACGGCGCTACAATTTTTGGCTACTATGTCAAGGACCCCGCAAGATACGGGGTGATTGAATTTGATAAAAACTGCAGAGTAACTTCTATTGCCGAAAAACCTAAGAAACCCAAATCAAATTATGCGGTCACCGGGCTTTATTTTTACGATAACAAGGCAGTTAAAATTGTCAAGAATTTAAAACCTTCGGCGAGAAAGGAATTAGAAATTACTGATGTGAACAAGGCGTATCTGAAGATGCAGAAACTAAAAGTTAAATTATTGGGAAGAGGCTATGTCTGGTTGGATATGGGGACTTGCGACTCTCTTATTGAGGCGTCTATCTTTATCAGGACCCTGGAAGAGCGGCAGGGCTTAAAGGTCGGCTGTATAGAGGAAGTTGCTTATAGGATGGGTTATATCAATGCTTCTCAATTAGCGCGGCTTGCGGATTCTATACCTACAAATTATGGAGCATATCTAAAAGGAATATTAAAAGATGAAGAGAACACTCATATTAGATGAGGGTTTTCTCGGAAAATTAACCACTAATAAATAATGTATAGTAATTTAGTTATAACTAAATTATAATACATAATTGTTATGAAGGTATTTAGCCCGCTACAATTAAGAGAAATATTTCATTTAGAGTTTTTAAGATGGTTAGGCAGAAAAGTAAAAGCAGGGCATTATGCTCTAAAAGGAGGGGTAAACCTGCGTTTTTTCTTCCATAGTGTCCGTTATTCGCAAGATATGGATTTAGATATTCAAACTATGAAAGTAGGGGCCCTTAAAGACACAACGATGAAAATACTATTGTCTGGTTCTTTTCAGGATAACCTCAAGCCTTTTGGAATCGAAAGAATTATTCCGCCTGATATTGCAAGGGCAAAGCAGACTAAGACGACCCAGAGGTTTAAGGCTCATTTAATAACTTTTGCCGGCGAAGGCCTTTTTACAAAGATTGAATTTTCCCGAAGAGGGATTAAAAAGGGAGTGGTAGTTCAGCCCGTTTTAGATAGCATATTGCGCACATATAAATTGCCGCCCTTATTAGTTCCTCATTATAATATTCAGTCTGCGATAATCCAGAAAATAAATGCTATCGCCTCAAGAGCTATAATCCAGGCAAGAGATATCTTTGATTTGTATATCTTATCTTCCCAATGCGATGACTCCTGGATAAAAAATAACGAAGGGATAAGCAGGAATAAATTACTAAAAGCATATGAAAATGTATTTGAAGTAAGTTTTGAACAGTTCCGGGCTACCGTAATTCCATATTTACCTTTGGAGGAACAATCCATATACGATAGTTTGCCTTGCTGGGACGAAGTTAAACTGAAAGTAGCTAATTTTATCGGAGAGGTAAAGAAAAAATATGACTAAACAGCCTCTTTTAAAATTCATTAAACAATTAGATAGGCCGGTGTTTACCACTCACGAATTATCCGAATTCTCTGGAAAATCCCTGTCTACTACCACGCAGGCGCTCGATTTTCTGCAAAAACATGGTTTGGTTTTTAAAGTATACAGGGGCATTTGGGCTGAAAGCGGAAATAAACACTTAAGCCCCTACACAATTATTCCGTTTTTATTCTCCAGACACCGTGCTTACGTTTCTTTTATAAGCGCATTACAACTGTATGGAATAATTGAACAGATTCCCCAGACAATAACCCTTGCCTCAACGGCGCATACAAAGATAATCCGTACAAAGATAGGAATTTTTTCGGTTCATCAGATAGGCCCGCTTTTTTTTGACGGTTTTGACTGGTATAAAGGCGAAGGCAGTTTTTTAATCGCGGAACCGGAAAAAGCATTGGTTGATTGTTTATATTTATCGGCCCGGCGAAAAAAACAATTCGGTTATTTTCCGGAATTGCATTTTCCTAAGTCATTTAGTTTCAAAAAAGCGGAAGAATGGGCAAAAAAGATTCCCGATTTCAGGATTCGCTTGTGCGTGCAAAGGAAATTAGATATGACCTTTTCAAGATATAAATAGTTTGAGATGAAAAATAAAATCCTTATTCTGGGAAAAGGTTTTATTGGGAGCAGATTGCAAAAAGAACTGAAATGTCCGGTTTCGGATAAGCATATATATTCTTATAAGGATGCGCAAGAATTGGTAAAGAAATTTACTCCCAAGATAATTATTAATTGTATCGGGTATACGGGGAGAAACGTGGATGATTGCGATAAAGATTTGGATAAAACCTTAATGGCAAATACCTTTGTCCCTATTATTTTAACCGAGGTAGCCTTGCGCAATAAGATTAAACTGGTGCATATAAGTAGCGGATGCATTTATAATTTTGATTATTCTTACGACAGGCCTATTGATGAAGATAAAGTTCCTGATTATTTTGCGCTTTTTTACAGCCGAAGCAAAATTTATACTGAGCGGGCAATGGAGGTATTAACCAAAAAGTATCCGATTTTGATTGCCAGAATTCGCATACCCTTAGACAATCATGCACACGACAAAAATATCCTTACCAAATTGATTAAGTATAGAAAGGTTATTGATATTCCTAATTCAATTACCTATATTCCCGATTTCATCCAGGCCTTAAAACACCTAATCAAAATTGACGCCAGGGGCATTTACAATGTGACGAATAAAGGCGCTTTAAAATACCCTGAGCTTTTAGAGGTTTATAAAAAATATGCCCCCGGATTTGAATATGAAATAGTAAGTTTTAAAAAACTGAATTTAGAAAGAACCAATTTAATTTTATCTACTAAAAAGTTAGAGAAGACAGGGTTTAAGATGAGAGATATACATGAGATATTGAAAGAATGTGTTCAGGAGTATCAAAAATGGACAAAATGAAAATACTAATCACAGGGGGAGCAGGATTCATAGGGAGCGCCTTTGTCAGACAGGTAGTTAAAACAGGCTATAAAGTCACAGTTATAGATAAATTAACCTACGCCGGTGACTTAGAGAGGTTAAAGGAAGTCGAAGGAAAATACAAATTTTACAAAGCAGATATTTGCAATAAAGCGCGCATTGAGTCAATTTTTAAAAAAGAAAAACCGCAAATAGTGGTCAATTTTTCGGCTGAAACGCATGTGGACAGAAGCATATTGGATAGTGCGCCTTTTATCAAAACAAATATTACTGGAACGCAAATATTGTTAGATGCGTCTCGAAAATATGGAGTAAGCAAAGTAATTCACATTTCCACGGATGAGACTTACGGAGATATTAAGAAAGGAAGTTTTTCTGAAGACTCGCCGTTACATCCTAATAGCCCCTACGCTGCCTCAAAAGCCGCAGCAGATTTACTCATAAGCTCATATATAAGAACCTACAATTTTCCGGCCATCATTATCAGGCCATGCAATAACTACGGCCCCTGGCAATATCCGGAGAAACTCATACCCCTAGCTGTTTTAAAAATCTTAAGAAAGGAAAAAATACCTATTTATGCTAAGGGTGAGAATGTAAGAGAATGGCTATATGTAGGGGACTGCGCAGAGGGCATACTCCAAGTCTTAAAAAAAGGCAGAATCGGAGAGATTTATAATTTAGGAAGTAGCCAGGAAAAGCAGAATTTAGAAGTGGCCAAGATGATTTTGAGTATGTTAAATGCCCCAAGAAGTATGATTCAATTTGTTAAAGACAGGCCGGGCCACGATATAAGATACCGACTTAATTCCCAGAAGGTCTTTAGAGAAATAGGATGGAAGCCAAAGATAAGATTTGCAAAAGGCCTAGAAATCACTATAGATTGGTGCCTGAAGAATAAAGACTGGCTTTTAAGTAAATGGGAGAAGATAGCTCCTTTATATGAATGAAGGCGCAATATTCTCTTGACTATTTTCTACTTTAGAGTAGAATAATGTTCAATGATTGAACAACCTCCCAAAGAAGAAATCTTACATATTATCAAAGAAATAGAAAGCAATCCTGCCGCTACCCAGCGCGCCCTTTCCGGGAGGCTGGGTATTTCTTTAGGCAAAACCAACTACTTCCTTAAAGAGCTTATCAAAAAAGGTCTGATCAAAGTAAAAAACTTCTCAACCAGGCCCGGGAAATTAGGAAAAATCAATAATTTAAAGCAGGAATGGGAACAACTGGTGAATGATAAAAGTAGGGCTTTATTCCGCTCATCAAACGGTATTATATGATTTCGCTGCCAGCTGACAGCTGACGACTGAAGACTGATAGTTGAGGACTGTTACATGAGAACCAATAAAAATGTCTATATAATCGCTGGGGCCAACGGTTCAGGAAAGACTACCTTTGCCAAGAAATTCTTGCCTGACTACGCCGAATGCCCGAATTTTGTAAATGCTGACCTTATAGCGCAAGGGCTTTCTCCGTTTTCTCCTCGCAGTGCTGCTATAAAGGCAGGCAGACTTGTCCTAGGGCAAATTCATGAATTTGCGGAAAAGAGGGTTGATTTTGGATTTGAAACTACACTGTCAGGTAAATCCTACGTTAATCTTTTTAAGAAGTTAAAAGAGGAAGGATATAAATTACACCTTTTCTTTTTATGGATACCTAATCCGCAGCTGGCCATGGAGCGTATTAAAGGGAGGGTCTTAGAGGGCGGTCATGATGTCCCGGCTCAGGATGTGCGGCGGCGTTTTGGCAGATCTATGTTAAACTTTTTTAGGTTATATCAGCCGTTATTGGATTCGTGGATGATTTTCAATAACGCCGGCATTGTTCCTGCCTTAATTGCAAAAAGTAAAGATGCTAAGCTGATTGTTTTTGATGAGCAGCTATTCAATAAGATTGTCAAAAATGGAGCATAAAAAATGAAAAGGCGAGTTACTCTGCAGGACAAAGCAGAATTGGCTATGAAAAGTGCGATACGCGAGGTAGTTGAGAATCATAAGAAATCCGGCCGGCCTTTGGCAGTATGGAAAAACGGCAGAATGATACGGATTTCACCAAGCAAACTTTAATTATTCTGCGGCATCAGGCATCGCTGCCAGCTGACGACTGACGACTAAAAGCTGAAAGCTGATTATACGGTTGGCCGGTATATCAGTATTGAACGGCTTATTGAGGAGTCAAAAGAAACGTATTATGAAGCCTTGCAACTATCGTCTAAGGGTTGGCAGGAAGGCAAGCATAGCTTAAAGCCATGGTGGGAATATTCGTTTGGTGTTTTGATTGGAGCTTATCAGGAATTTGAGAGGCG
>Ga0315294_10008017_pt1 | contig 11596 bp, 8 predicted proteins | sample YL17G13_40_MG_FD_203626 | JGI IMG/M metagenome (GOLD analysis project Ga0315294, IMG submission 203626) | Sediment microbial communities from Yellowstone Lake, YNP, Wyoming, USA - YL17G13_40 | ecosystem: Environmental > Aquatic > Freshwater > Lake > Sediment | place: USA: Wyoming | collected...
GCAGGTCAAGCGGTCACGCAATCGTACTCGTGGTGCAGACCACCCAGCACCGGTCGAGCGATGATCCGGCCCGACCCCTGCGGGCCAGCCCGGATCGGCCAGCGCGTGGTTCGTCCTGACAAGCGCGCGAGCGAGGGAAACCGTGCACGCGGGGATTGTCAATCAAGGCGTGGTAGCCGGAGAGGTCCCGTAGACGGTACCCCCCAGCCTCGTGGCTAGGCCAAATTGCTCAGCGGGTCAACCCTCCAGATACGGATGACATTTTGGCACCCCACAGGCGCGGAAACTCCCGGTCAAGTGAAGGCGGAGGGGGGAAATCGGTCGGTTTCGTATGTCCGCGTCGCCTTTGCGATAGAGATATCCCCTTCGAATCGGGACCTCGCTGCACTGCTCGGCTACAGGGAATGCATGGAAGCCAAGCGGCTACAGAAGCTCATCCAGAATAGGACTTAGCACTGGGACTTGACACTAGTGCGAAGGGCGGGTATTCTACCGACTAGTTAGTCCAATGCCTAGTCGCCGAGACCCCAGTCAACACATCCTCGAGGCAGCCCGCGTGCTGTTCGCCAGCCGGGGTTACCACTCTGTCAGCATCGAGGACATCCTCAGAGAAAGCGGGTGTACAAAGGGGACCTTGTACTACCACTTCTCGTCCAAAGAGGAGCTGGGCTTCGCTGTTATCGACGAAGAAATACGGCGACTATACGAAGAGGGCGCAGCCGCCCACCTGCAAAGTGGTGGGCATCCCATCGACCGCCTTTCGAAGGCGCTTGATGCCTTGCCTAACTTTACTAAGCTGGGAACGATGGGTTCTACTACCACTGACATTGCTGTCCGGATGGCAGCCGTACACGACGGCTTCCGAAAGCGACTGACAGGGCACCTGCAGGCGTCGCTCGAGCAAATCGAGGAGATGGTGTGCAAGGGCGTTGCCGACGGGCAAATCGCGGACAGTGTAGAGCCCCATCGGTTGGCCCACATGTTTGTCACCTTGAGTGCGGGGATTCAGTTCGTCGCGCTATTCTGGGAGCAAGATACCATCTGGGACGACGCACGGCAGTGGCTAAAGGAGTACTTGAATTCGCTGCGAAGGTAAGTATGATAGAGACGCGGGTTACCGCCTGCGCCAAAGGTAGAAGAAAGGGAGGACAAGTCTGATGACCACACGACAGAAAAAAGCAGGGCCGGCCAAGCTGGACGGTGCCAGGGGCATGGCTCAGTGGGTGACGCTGTATCAGGCCCACAACGCCATCTTCAAGATGGCAGAGCTGGCTCTCCTGCCACACAATCTCTCTCTTCCCCAGCTCCATCTCCTGGCCATCCTGAAGAAAGCGGACGGGCTGGTCACCACCGGCGAGATAGGACAGGCAATGGTCAAGGCCAGCCAGACGATAACTGGGCTGGTGGACAGGGTGGAAGAACCGGGCTTGGTGGAGAGGGTCTTCGACAGGAGTGACCGCCGCAAGACCTGGGTTCGCCTGACCGAGAAGGGCGAGCAGAAGCTTGCTGAGGCCTACCCTGTCGCCAACCGCCTTGCCGAGGAACTCTCTGCTGTTCTGACCGACCCAGAGCTGCAGGACTTGCAGGCCAAGCTAGAGAAGCTACGGAGTGCCGCGATGGACAGGCTTGAAGCGGCCTTCGCCTCAGCTGGCATGCCGTTCCGGCGTGCGTAGGGAGAGGCTCCAGCCAACCTGCATCTACGTCTCTGGCTACCGGTGAGCAGCACCCTGTTCGTCGTTGATGGCGCCACTGGCAGCGTGATGGGCGCAGCGGCCGTGAGGAGCAGCCCCGGGGGCGTGGCGATGAATCCCAACACCAATCGCATCTACGTGGCCAACGCGGGCAGCAACAACGTGTCCGTCATTGAGGACCCCCTCCTGTTGACGGCATAGCACAACTGCCGCATGTCTCCGATGCGGCGGCACGCTACGTCGCGGTGGCTGGACCGGCGGCAGCGCTGCTCACCCTCACTGCAGGCGCCTGGTACGCCAGGCGGCGGTGGGAGAGGTAGGGGTTCTTGGCCCACCAGCCCCTGGAGTGCGCGTCTCGACGTCACTAACATTTCTCGAAGGGGGCCTTGGTCACCCTGTACCACGACCCGGGGACAATACCCGTTGGCTCCCGAGCCGGCGGGCGCACCAAGAAGCCGGGCTCAGCCCGGCTTCTGATGTGTCGAGTGCTTGGGGGCGCCGGCCCGCTGTTTCACTGACAGCGAGCCGGTGCCCCTTTCTTTCGCCTAATCTGTTCGCGTCGTCCTGTTACGGCGCGTGGGTCACCGCGTTCAGTGCGTTGACCTGCCCATGGCCGTAGAAGGAGTTGTAGGCGCCCCCCTGACAGCTCGCCGGCCAGAGGAAGGGCGGGCCTGGGTTGAACTCGGCCGGGCAGGCCATTGGGTCAGCGGTGCTGGTCATCATTGCCTGCACCGCCCCCTGCGGCATCTTGCCGAACTGGCTCAGGATCAACGCGGCCACACCGGCTGCGTGCGGCGAGGCCATGGATGTCCCTTGGGCCAGCGCATATCGATTGCCCGGATAGGTTGAGAGGACATACCCCATCGACCCGTCGCCGGGGTCCTGGAAGCGACGATCGCCACCTGGTGCCGTAACCTGCGCCACTCCAACGCCGTAGGTGGAGTAGTAGGATTTCTGTAGATTGGCGCCGTCCGCGGTCACGCCGATCACTCCTGGGATCTCGACCGGGATGACGACGCAGGCATTGGTTACCTCGCGCGATGGCGGGTTTGGATCAGTATCGGGGCTGATGGTGTCAATGTTCTGCTTAGAAAGGTCGATGTTCTCATTGCCCTGAGCTGCGACAACCACCACGCCCTGCTGCATAGCCCAGCGGATGGCCCGCTGCTCCGCCTTCCAGATGGCGCGCTGCTCGGGGTCGTTCCGGCAGTTGAACAGCCAGGGGTCGGCGAAGTAGCTGTTGTTGGTGACGTCGATGTGGTGTGAGCCTGCCCACATGAACGCGCAAACGACCGCCTCTGGGAAGAAGTAGCCGTCAGCATTGCCGGCCTTGATGCCGGCGATCTTCACGTTGGGGGCGACGCCGATGATGCCAATGCCGTTGGCGGCAGCGGCAATGGTCCCCGCGGTGTGGGTGCCATGCCCGTTGTCGTCGTCCCAAGCAGCGGGGTCCTGGTTCGGCACACCGCCGACGCAGGAGACGCTGTTGGCGAAATCGACGTTGGCGGCCAGATCGGGGTGCCTGTAGTCCAGGCCGGTGTCGATATCACCGACGACGACGGACGGGCTCCCGGTAGTAATGTCGTGCGCCTCAGGGACGTGGATCTGGTCCATGTCCCACTGCGCGTAGGACAGCGGATCGCCCCAGGTAGCTAGCGTGCTCGATGCTATCGCACTGGCGTCCGCTACGACCATTTCGTCCTTCAACTGGACGCCGAACCCAGCGGTTGATGAAACGCCCTCGACCTTCCTGTCGGCCACTACTTTCGCCCGAAACGAGGCACTGGCCGACTGGGCGATGGCGACGCCGATGGCGTCGTAGCTGTAGACCAGCGTCCCACCCGCCTTCTGGATCGCGCTCGCAGCGTCCGCTGGAACCGCCTGCTGCTTGTAGAGGACGATGTACGTCTGGGTCGTGCCCGCCTGAGCGCCCTTGGCGGACTCGAGCACGCCCGTGGCCAGGATGAGGGCTAGCACGGCGAGCCCGACGACGCCTGCGGCTGCGATCAAGCCACGAGTGGCTACTGGTCGCGCAACGATGCGGCTGAGCATGGGTCCCTCCTTTCCACCATCTCTACCTAGAGCCGATTGACCGATTATAGGTCGGCCCTGTAGGGTAGTCAAGGGCAACCCTCGAGGACCGCCTACGATAAAGAAGTAACGCTGGGTGGGGCAAAACGATGCGGTACGCTAGGAGGCGGTGGGGGAGGTAGGGCTGCTTCGCGCCCGCGCCTTGACACTCTCAAGGCTATCAGGCATGATGCATGAGCCACCCTGACCTTGGCACGGGGCAGCCTGATCAAGTCATGTGGAAGCTCGCACCGCTCATCGTCCTCACCTTCGGGATGATTACCCTCGCTTCTGCCTGTGGCGGCGAGGGGCAAGAAGTACGGCCTGCCCCGACTGCCACTACAACCCCCACGGAAGTGCCCACCCCTACCCCGAGCGCTGCCGCCACGGACAGGATCGCCTTCAAATCGCTCCGCGATGGGGACTGGGAGATCTACGTGATGAACGGCGACGGCTCCGGCCAGACCCGTCTCACCAACAACCCCGGCGAGGATGGCTTCCCCGACTGGTCGCCCGACGGCAGCCGCATCGCATTCGACCGAGAGCGCGACGGTCAGTCCGAGATCTGCGTGATGAACGCCGACGGCACAGACCCGCGCTATCTCACCAACGATGCGGCCCAGGACTGGGACCCGGCGTGGTCGCCCGACGGCTCCAAGATCGCGTTCAACTCCAAGCGCGATGGCAACTACGAGGTCTATGTCATGAACGCCGACGGCACAGACCCGCGCAATCTCACCAACGATCCAGCCTTGGACCTCGGCCCCGCCTGGTCGCCCGACGGCAGCCGCATCGCCTTCACCTCCCAACGCGATGGCAACAACGACGAGGTCTACGTCATGAACGCCGACGGCACAGACCCGCGCAATCTCACCAACCATCCGCGCCCCGACTCCGGCCCCGCCTGGTCGCCCGACGGCACCCGCATCGCCTTCACCTCCTACCGCGACGGCAACCCCGAGGTCTATGTGATGAACGCCGACGGCACAGACCCGCGCAATCTCACCAATGATCCGGACCTTGACTTAAGCCCCGCCTGGTCGCCCGACGGCACCCGCATCGCCTTCACCTCCGACCGCGGCCCCGGCGTCATGGGCGACAACGAGGTCTACGTCATGAACGCCGACGGCACAGACCCGCGCAATCTCACCAACAGCCCCCGCGAGGATGGCTTCCCCGCCTGGTCGCCGGCGCCCTAGGGGCGACCCCGACTACCACCGGACGCTGAGGCGCATGGCCGCTAACACGCCACAAGCACATCGCTAACACACCTGACACCCCAGGAGACGGTGGCTGGGGTAGGCCATCCCGATCCTGCTCGCCCTCACCGCCGGCGCCTGGTACGCCAGGAGGCGGTGGGAGAGGTGCGGCTATCTGAGCCGTCGTCTTGACGCCTCGGAGGTCTTCTGCCATGATGCGGGCGCTGGTCCTGGGGGAAAGGGGAAAGCCATGAAGCGACTCACGTTGGCCATCTGTCTCCTCACCGCCCTCGCCGTGGGGATATTCCTGGCGTCGCACCGCCCCGGCGCCCAGGCCAGCCCCGACGTCACCATAACCGTGAACAGCACCGCCGATACGAACACGCGTGACAGCGTGATGACCCTGCGCGAGGCCATGCTGTTAGCCACCGGCGGCATCGTGGTCACCTCTCTGTCATACTATGAGTGTCAACAGGTCTCCGGCGCTTATTGGTCGCTCGAGTGGTGCATGAGCCCGGTTTCGATCGGTGACGGCACGCCCGAGAGCATCGTCTTTGCTACCGCCGTCTTTCCGCCCGGCAGTCCGGCCACTATCGCCATCGACGATGACCTGCCCGTCCTGAGCACCGGTGACGACACCATCGACGCCTCCGCCGCGGGGGTTATCATCGAGCTGGTGCCGGCCGGCCCCTATGACTGCTTCCGGATCACCTCCGACAACAACACGGTCAAGGGCCTGGAGATCCACAAATGCAGGGTTGGTGTGAGGATCGACGGCGGCGCCCAGAACAACGCGATCGGCGGCAGCGGCCCCGGCGAGCGCAATGTAATATCTGGGGGTGGTGTGGGGGTGGGAATCCTCGGCAGCGGGACCGATGGGAACGTCGTGAAGGGCAACTTCATCGGCACCAATGCTTCAGGCACCGCCGCGGTTCCTAACAGCGTCGGAGTGCAGATTGTCTCTGGACCGCAGGGCAACATCATCGGCGGCAGCGGTCCCGGCGAGGGCAACGTCATATCCGGCAACCAGTCCGAGGGCGTCAGGATATTCAGCAGCACCAGCAACAACGTCTTGAAGGGCAACTACATCGGCACCGACGCCTCGGGTACTGCCGCCGTACCGAATGGGACACGCGGCGTGTGGATCTCCGGCAGCCAGAACAACACCATCGGCGGGACGGGGGCCGGCGAGGGCAACCTCATCGCCTACAACGAGGACGACGGTGTCTGGGTTTACGGCACCGCCACCGGCAATTCCATCCGCGGCAACTCCATCCACTCCAACGGCGACAAGGGCATCGACAACACGGTCGGGGGCAACACCGAGCTGGCGCCGCCGGTCATCACCGGCTTTGGTTCGGTGATGGGCACCGCCTGCGCGGGATGCACCGTGGACATCTACTCCGACGACGAGGACGAAGGCGAAGTGTACGAGGGCTCCACCACCGCCAACGCCGCCGGCAACTGGAGCTTCTCCGTCTCCCTCGAGGGGCCAAACATCACCGCCACCGCCACCGACGCTGCCGGCAACACGTCCGAGTTCTCGGCCCCCGTGGCGGTCCCCGAGCCCACGCCTACGCCCACGCCTACACCGACGCCTACGCCCACCCCGAGCCCCACGCCGACGGCGACGCCGACCGGCACGCCGACGCCTGGCACGACGCGGACGCTCGTGTTGGGCCCCGGCTGGCACAACGCCGTGTGGACGGGGGCGGACGGCACGTCACCTGGGGAGGCCTTCGGTTGCGCCGAGGACAAGTACGCGGCCGCCTATCGCTTCACGGACGCGGGCCTGGAGCGCTACTTCCCCGACCGACCCGACATCTCCAACATGGGACCGCTGGCCCAGTACGACGCCTTCCTCATCCTCGTCACTCAGCCGGTCACTTGCACCATGCCGGTGACTGCCGCCTCCGGCTCGAGCCGCATCCTGCAGTGGGGCGTCGGCTGGCACAACGAGGGCTGGTCCGGCGCCGACGGCACGGCGCCAGAGCAGGCCTTCGCCTGCGCGGCTGGCAGCTACGCCGCCGCTTACCGCTTCACGGAGACGGGCCTCGAACGCTACTTCCCCGGCCGCCCGGACATCTCCAACATGGGGCCGCTGAACAAGTACGACGCCTTCCTCATCCTGGTGACCGCGCCCGTGTCCTGCACCATGGCTATCGCGCCATAGCGCGCTGCAGCCTCCTCGTCCTCGCCGCAGGCGCGTGGTATGCCAGGAGGCGGTGGGGGAGGTAGGGGGGTCAGGCGTATTGACGGCTTCGAGACTTTCTGGCATGATCCGCGCGCCAGCCTGGAAGGAAGTGTCTTATTATGAAGCGACTCACGTTGGTCATCTGTCTCCTCACCGCCCTCGCGGTGGGGATATTCCTGGCGTCGCACCGCCCCGGCGCCCAGGCCAGCCCCGACGTCACGATCACCGTCAACAGCACCGCCGATACGAACACGCGTGACAGCGTGATGACCCTGCGCGAGGCCATGCTGTTAGCCACCGGCGGCCTTTCCATCGGCGCCCTGACGCAGGAAGAGTGCTACCAGGTTTCGGGTGCAATCTACCTGAAGGCGGGATGTCTCCGGACTCCGCCGCCCGGTGCCGCCTCCCCCGACACCATTGCGTTCGATCCCGCCATCTTCCCACCCGCCAACCCTGCCACCATCAGCCTGAACTCCGGCCTGCCCACCCTCAGCACCGACGACGACACCGTCGACGGCACCTCCGTCGGGGTGATCGTGGACGGCGTGAGCAAGACGTTCGATTGCTTTTCCATCACCTCTAACGGCAACGTCATCAAGGGGCTGCAGATCCGCAACTGCTACGTCGGCGTGAAGATCACGGCTGGCGCGCAGAGCAACACCATCGGCGGCAGCAGCCCTGGCGAGCGCAATGTGATATCCGGCAATGGCTGGGGAGTGCGGATCAGTGGCAGTAGCGCCGCCGGCAATACCGTCATCGGGAACTACATTGGCACCGACGCTTCAGGCACCGCCGCTATCCGCAATGTTTTCGGCGTCGTCGTCGCGGACGGCTCCCAGAACAACACCGTAGGCGGCGGCAGCGCTGGCGAACGCAATGTGATATCTGGCAATGAGCTCGGCCTGCTGATCACCGACGACGACACCGACGGCAATATCGTCAAGGGGAACTACATTGGCATCGACGCTTCAGGGATGGTGCCCATCCCCAACCTCGGCCCAGGCGTGATGGTCCAACTCAACGCCCAGAACAACACCATCGGCGGCAGCAGCCCTGGCGAGCGCAATGTGATATCCGGTAATCACGGGACTGGTGCTGTATCCATCGTGAGCAGCGGCACCAGCGGCAATGTCATCAAGGGAAACTACATCGGCACCAATGCTTCAGGCACAACTGCAATTCCGAATCATTACTTCGGCGTGTACCTTGCCGAGGCTCCGGACAACACCATCGGTGGCACCGCCGCGGGCGAGGGCAACCTCATCGCATACCACACGGAGGACGGCGTGTATGTGAACGGTGCCACCACCACCGGCGATACCATCCGTGGCAACTCTATCCACCACAACGGCGGCAAGGGCATCGAGAACACCAACGGCGGCAACACCGAACTGGCGCCTCCTACCATCACCGGCTTCGGCTCTGTCATGGGCGCCGCCTGCCCCAACTGCACCATCGACATCTACTCCGACGACGAGGACGAGGGCCGAGTGTTCGAGGGCTCTACCACCGCCAACGGCGCCGGCAACTGGAGCTTCTCCGGCTCTCTCAATGGCCCCAACATCACGGCTACCGCCACCGACGCCGAGGGCAACACCTCCGAGTTCTCGGCCCCGGAGGCCCTGCCCGAGCCGACGCCCCCCGCGTCGCCAACGCCGTCGCCTACGCCATCGCCCACCCCGAGCCCCACGCCGACGGCGACGCCGACCGGCACGCCGACGCCTGGCACGACGCGGACGCTCGTGTTGGGTCCCGGCTGGCACAACGAGACCTGGAGCGGCGCCTCCACCCCCGCGGAGGCCTTCGCCTGTGCGGCGGGCAAGTACGCGGCCGCCTATCGCTTCACGGACGCGGGCCTGGAGCGCTACTTCCCCGACCGGCCCGACATCTCCAACATGGGCCCGCTAAGCAAGTACGACGCCTTCCTCATCCTGATCACCCAGCCGGTCACCTGCACCATGCCGGTGACTGCCGCCTCCGGCTCCAGCCGCACCCTGCAGTGGGGCGTCGGCTGGCACAACGAGGGCTGGTCCGGCGCCGACGGCACCGCTCCCGAGGAGGCCTTCTCCTGCGCGGCTGGCAGCTACGCCGCCGCTTACCGCTTCACGGAGACGGGCCTCGAGCGCTACTTCCCGAACCGGCCCGACATCTCCAACATGGGGCCGCTGAACAAGTACGACGCCTTCCTCATCCTGGTGACCGCGCCCGTGAGCTGCACGATGGCCATTGCGCCGTGACTACATGACCCTGGCCGGAGGAACCGCACAGCAACCGTCCTCGCTCTCGCCGCAGGCGGCTGGTATGTCAGGAGGCGGTGGGAGAGGTAGGGCTATCTGAGCCGTCGTCTTGACGCCTCGGAGGTCTTCTGACATGATGCGGGCGCTGGTCCTGGGGGAAGGGGGAAAGCCATGAAGCGAGTCGTCTTGGCCATCTGTCTCCTCACCGCCCTCGCGGTGGGGGCGTTCCTGGCGTCGCACCGCCCCGGCGCCCAGGCCAGCCCCGACGTGACCATCACCGTCGATAGCACCGCCGACACCAACACGCGTAACAACAGGCTCACCTTGCGCGAAGCGATAATGCTGGCCACGGGCCGCCTCCACGTCTCCGACCTGACCGAGGAAGAGTGCGACCAGGTCTCCGGCACGTGGTGGGTCAGCCACCCTCAGGCGCTCTGCCACACCAATGATGAGTCCTTCATCTACTCACCCGAGACGGTCGTTTTCCACCCTTTCGTCTTCCCGCCTGCCAGCCCTGCTACCATCACCCTCTCCGATGAACTAGGTGAACTACCCAGCCTCGATACGGGTAACGACACGGTGGACGGCTCAGGGGCAGGGGTCGTCGTCCGGGGCAGCGGACAGGGCGGCGGAGTGGCCTGCTTCGTCGTCGAATCCGACAACAACGCTATCAAACACCTGGTGATCCAGCGGTGCTTTCCTGGCGTGTTCGTGTGGGGCGGCCGGAACAACACTGTTGCGGGGAACTACATCGGCAGTAAAGCCAGCGGCGACTCCCTCGGCAACGGAAAAGGCATCTGGATCGGCGCTGGCGACGAGAACGTCATCGACCGCAACGTGATCTCCGGTAACGGGGACGGGGTGTCCATCAGCGGCGGTGAGGGCAACATCGTTGCGGGGAACTACATCGGCACCAACGCCGCCGGGGACGCCGCGATCCCCAACAGTGTGGGTGTAAGGCTCGAGCTTTTCGCCGAGAACAACACCATCGGGGGCACAACGGCCGGTATGGGCAACCTCATCGCCTACAACAGCGGTGCCGGCGTTCGTGTGGAGGATGCCGGCGCGACCGGCAACACCATTCGCGGCAACTCCATCCACTCCAACGACCTGAAAGGCATCCAGAACTGGGACGGCGGCAACACCGAGCTGGCGCCGCCCGCCATCACCGGCTTCGGCTCGGCGATGGGCACCGCCTGCCCCAACTGCATCATCGATGTCTACTCTGACGATGAAGACCAGGGCAGGGTGTACGAAGGCTCGACCACCGCCAACGGCGCGGGCAACTGGAGCTTCTCCGGGACGCCTGAAGGGCCCAACGTCACCGCCACCGCCACCGACGCCGAGGGCAACACGTCCGAGTTCTCGGCGCCAGTGGCGGTTCCCGAGCCCACGCCTACGGCCACGCCTACACCGACGCCTACTCCATCGCCCACCCCGAGCCCCACGCCGACGGCGACGCCGACCGGTACGCCGACGCCTGGCACGACGCGGACGCTCGTGTGGGGCCCGGGCTGGCACAACGAGACCTGGAGCGGCGCCTCCACCCCCGAGGAGACCTTCGCCTGTGCGGCGGGCAAGTACGCGGCCGCCTATCGCTTCACGGACGCGGGCCTGGAACGCTACTTCCCCAACCGGCCCGACATCTCCAACATGGGCCCCCTCAGCCAGTACGACGCCTTCCTCATCCTGACCACCCAACCCGTCACCTGCACCATGCCGGTGACTGCCGCCTCCGGCTCCAGCCGCACCCTGCAGTGGGGCGTCGGCTGGCACAACGAGGGCTGGTCCGGCGCCGACGGCACCGCTCCCGAGGAGGCCTTCTCCTGCGCGGCTGGCAGCTACGCCGCCGCTTACCGCTTCACGGAGACGGGCCTCGAGCGCTACTTCCCGAACCGGCCCGACATCTCCAACATGGGGCTGCTGAACAAGTACGACGCCTTCCTCATCCTCGTGACCGCGCCCGTGAGCTGCGCGATGGCCATTGCGCCGTAGCCAGATGGCCTTGGTGCAATCTGGTCAAGGAGGTCGATTGACATGGGTGGCACGACAGAAGAGCAAGAAGCCGCCTGGAAGCTACTCGCCACTGAGGTCGGCGGCGAGCTGATCACAAGAAGGGAACGAGGACGGCGGTTTCTGGGGCGGCATATGCAGCTGGCAGTCGTAGCGAAGGCGGGCACATCCCCCATCGCGCTCGATCTCAGG
>Ga0315294_10008020_pt1 | contig 11595 bp, 10 predicted proteins | sample YL17G13_40_MG_FD_203626 | JGI IMG/M metagenome (GOLD analysis project Ga0315294, IMG submission 203626) | Sediment microbial communities from Yellowstone Lake, YNP, Wyoming, USA - YL17G13_40 | ecosystem: Environmental > Aquatic > Freshwater > Lake > Sediment | place: USA: Wyoming | collected...
GCACTTTTAGATAGTTGCTCTTTGCTGTATTCGGTAATGCTGGTCGACTTGATAAAATCGTTTGCGCTAAGTGCGCTGAAGAATCTTGCCGTTCCTCCGGTTGGCAGGGTATGACTTGGCCCCGCCCAGTAGTCACCGACAGCCACAGGCGAATAATCCCCTATAAATATCGCACCGGCATTTTCAATTCTATCGGCAATCTTTCTGCTCTCGTCCCCGCACTGTATCTCCAAATGCTCACTAGCAAGTTCATTAGACCACTTAATCGCCTCATCCATATTTTCAAACACAACAACACCACCAAATTTTTTCAGGCATTCCAGAGTTTCCTCTGAACGGTCTAACCGGTTTACCTGTTTCTTAAGTTCTTCAAGAACATACTCCGCAAATTTTTGCGAATCAGTGAACACAATTGCACTGCCCGGCGCGTGTTCTGCCTGACTTAACATATCCGCTGCAATCCAGGCAGGATTTGCCTTGTCGTTTGCTATTATCAAAACCTCACTCGGCCCAGCCACCGAATCAATGCCAACATGGTCGCCAAATAAAAACTTTTTTGCGCTCTGCACCCACTGATTGCCTGGGCCGACAATTTTATCTACTTTGCCAATAGTATCTGTTCCCCGTGCCATAGCGGCAACCGCTTGTGCACCGCCGATACGATACACTTCCTTGATTCCTAATTCGTAACAAACAGCCAGAGTTGTCGGATGAATACTGCCGCTGTGTTTCGGGGGAGAAACAACCACGATTTCTTTTACTCCTGCTACCTGTGCAGGCACAGCGGTCATTATTACAGTTGAAGGCAATGGTGCTGATACCCCCGGCACACAAATTCCAACTCGTTTTATCGGCGCATATTTTATTCCGGGGTGAATATTTTTGTCCCCGATAAAGATTTCCTTTTGATACTTCCTGACATTTTCTATCGCCTGTCGTATAGATGCCAGAAGTTTCCTGTCTATGTTTTTATGTGCCTTTTCCAAATCTTCTTCTGAAATCGAAAATTCCTCTGGTCTAAGGTCAACCCCATCAAACGTCTTAGTATATTCTGCTACAGCCTCATCCCCGCGTTTCATAACATCCTGAACAATTTTCCTAAGCTGTTCATTTTCTTTGCTGTCTATCTTGAATCTTGCTGCATGTACTACTTTGAACCGCAGTTCTATCAATCTGTTTTCGAAATCTTTTTGTTTGTGAGAAAGCAGGATTTGGTCGAGTTCGTCATTCACAATTATCTTTTACCTTTTTTAGTTTCTCTGTGTCCTCTGTGTTCTCTGTGGCTAATGATTTTTATTTATCTGTCGAAATTGCCGTGGCCGTAAGCAGGTGTCGCCCGCTGCAGCAGCAGGTAACTTTCGCCCTTGAATCTGGTAACAATGCCGGAGATTCTAAACCGCAGTGTTTCCGGCGAGAAGGCCTGCCTGTGCTGTGCCTCCTCCAGCGCACCGCACGGCAGCAGCTTAATCGAATCCCGCTCGACCTTGAGGCCCAGCGCATCGAACGCAAATATATAACTGCCGTCAGGCTGCTTAGTCAAAACCGCCGTCCTGTCGGCCAGTATGGAATCCGTCTTCAGTTCGAGTCCTTTTGTCACCTCCTGAAAGCCCACTATCTTTCTGCTCGACAGCTTCGCCACCACTTCTTCCGGTATGGTCAGCAGGTCGTTCGGCTCGTTGATAACCGCCTCGGTGCTTTGCTGCTGCGGTTGCACGCCGCCGGCAGGCTGAACCTTGCTCATAGGCAGAAAATATATCGGGAACACAAAATTCTTGTCCCAGCATTTCGTAATCCTGCCCCACAGCCTGTAACTGCCGACAGCCCGTCCCTTCGCATCAGCCAGCATTTTTTCCAAGCTCGCCGACGGCAATAGCTCCAGTTTTGCCCCGGCGCCGGCAAAACTTCCCAGGTTGTCCCTCACTTCCGCATCGAGTTCAAAAAACCATTTGCCGCTGTTACTGTCACTGACTAATTTGCCGTCGCTGCCGGGCAGCACAAACCCCTCCGGCAGCAGCTTGGTATTCTTCGATTTGTCGCCTTGCGCCGCAACTGCAAACATCGCCGCCAAAGCCAATATCGCCAGTTTTTTATTTGTCATCATTTTTTAAGCTATCAACCAGAAAATCTCTCGCCTGTTCCGGCTCGGCAGCAATCCGTATATGCCGCAGGCTCTCAAGGTCGTCCGATTCAATCAGCCTGACCAGCGGCTTCCAGAACTCGCCTAAAAGTATAACAGGTTTTCCTGTTTCGAGAAAGCCTTTGTTCTTTAATTCCCAGACCATCGCCAGCTCCAGCAGCGTTCCCGTTCCGCCAGGCAGCACAACGTATCCTCGCCCCAATTTTATCAGCTTATCGAGCCGCTCATCCAGTGAGCCGGTAACGATTTCTCTGCTGACATATTTATTTGCCTCCCGTCCAAAGACTGAGCAGGTAACGCCGATAACTCCTCCGCCGGCCTCTGCCGCCCCTTTGGCCGCTGCAAGCATTGTTCCGCCGTATCCGCCGTTGGCAATTGTGAAACCCGCCTGCGCCAATAATTTACCTGTCTGCTCGGCCAATTCGTAAACCCGTTCGCCCTGCTTGGCCCTTGCGGTCCCGAAAATGGTTATCACCTTTTCAGCCATTCGCTTTTTTGCGCGTGTAATTCAGCAGCCCGCCGCAAAGCAGAATTTCCCTGTCCCGTGCGGCCAGATTCAGCCTGCCGACAAACTCAAATCCGCCTGTCGTGTTTTTGATTCTGACGGTATTGCCGCTTTTTATCGCATCGAGCAGATTGTCAATTCGCAACTGGTCGTCCGGCTTGATTTTGTCATAGTCGCCAGACTCGGCGAATTCTATCGGCACTATGCAGAAGTTAATCAGGTTCGCCTTGTGGATTCGCTCGATACTTTTTGCCAGCACTACCCGCACGCCTAAATACACCGGGCAAAGCGCAGCGTGTTCTCTCGACGACCCCTGGCCGTAGCTCTGGCCCGCAACGATTACTCCCGCAAGACCCTGTTCCTTCAGCTTCAGTGCCCGTTCGGCAAAAGTAGGTTTCCCTTTTTCGTTGAAACAGTGAAAAACTGCCTTGGCGTATGCCGGCACATTTGACCGCAGCTTCAGAAAACCCCCCGCAGGCATAATATGGTCGGTGGTTATCTTGTCACCGCACTTAATCAGCACCGCACCGCTCAGTTGTGCAGGCAATAGCGGCGGCATCTCCGGCACTACTATCGTAGAGCCTCGTATAACCTCTGCTTTTGCTGCTTTCTTTTCACTCAAAGGTTTTTCTATCATACTGTCATCGATTATAAACTGCCTCGGCATCTTTATTTTGGGATATTTGATTTTAAGCAGCCTTGGCAGGGTACGCGGGTCGGTGATTCTTCCGGTAAGCGCAGATGCAACCGCCGTTTCGGGGCTGACCAAGTAGACCTTATCGTTGACCGTTCCGCTTCTGCCGGCAAAATTCCTGTTGAACGTTCGCAGACTGGCCGCTCCGTCAGCCGGCGAAAACCCCTGTCCTATGCACGGCCCGCACGCCGACTCCAATATCCTCGAACCAGCCGAAATCATATCCGCCATCGCCTCGTCTTTCGCCAGCATATTCAAAACCTCTCTGCTGCCCGGTGCGACCGCAAACTCGACCATATTGTTTATGCGTCTGCCCTTCAATACCTTTGCAACCATCATCAAGTCCGCAAAACTCGAATTTGTGCAGCTTCCCACCGCAATCTGCCCTATTTCTGTGCCGGCTATTTCAGAAACGGTCTTGACGTTGTCCGGCGAAGACGGACAGGCCGCCATCGGCTCAAGCTTCGACAAATCCAGTTCGATTATGCGGTCATATTTGGCATCAGGGTCAGCGGCCAGCGGCTTATAATCTTTCACTCTTTTTTGCGCCGCTAAATATTTTCCGGTCTGCTCATCGCTGGGAAATATGCTCGTCGTTACGCCAAGTTCCGCCCCCATATTTGCGATTGTTGCCCGCTGCGGCACCGAAAGCGTTGATACCCCCGGCCCGAAATATTCAACTACCCAGTCTACATTGCCTTTTGTAGTGAGTATGCTGAGCAGTTTGAGGATGACGTCTTTCGCCGCTACCCACTCTTTCAATCTGCCGGCCAGCCTGACCCCCACGACCTTCGGGCAGGTAAGATAAAACGCCCCACCCGCCATAGCCGCCGCCACATCCAGCCCGCCGGCGCCGATAGCCAGCATCCCCATTCCGCCGCAGGTCGGTGTATGCGAATCGCTCCCAAGCAGTGTCGCCCCAGGCCTGGCAAACCGCTCCAAATGCACCTGATGACAGATGCCGTTGCCGGCCCGTGAATGATAAACGCCCGCCTTGGCCGCAACAGTTTGCAGATATATATGGTCGTTATGATTCTCAGGGCCGAACCCCGCCATATTATGGTCGATGTAGCTGACGCTCAGTCGCGTTTTGACCCTCCTGACACCCATCGATTCAAACAATAAAAACGCCGTTGTGCCGGTTGCGTCCTGAGTGAGGGTCTGGTCAATAACAATGCCTATCTGCTCGCCGCCGGCCGGCCTGCCGTCAGCCAGATGACCTGCCAATATCTTATAGCAGAGCGTTTGTCTCAATTTTAGACTCCATTAGCATTCGGACCTTATAATTTAGCAGAAGTATCCGGTAAAGACAAATTTTTCGGACTGACTATTTTTGAGATTTTAACTGCCAACAAAAAAGCAGCCTCGCACCATCGTGCAAGGCTGCTTAGAAAACTCAACCAGCAAAATCAATTCCTGTCAAAAGTTGTTCTCACACATCAAAACAGCATCCTCTACGTTCGCCTATGTGCATATAGCTTGTTACGTCCCGTTCCTTTCACATACCAAAACGGCGTCATCATTACTCAGCGGTGCCACTGCTGGGTCACCATCTAATTGGGCGGCACGCTCGAGAGGGTCTTCTCCGGGTAGTGGCTTCACGCCCTGCCTTTCCTCATCTGTAGCATCTTCCTGGCACCGGTTCGAGGACCACCATTTCCAGATATGGTCGTTACGAATGCCTACATTAGGATACTTCTCAAATGTGATGTGACCGTCAACAAACAAAATATTTTGCCCTTCCCTCTGGTGTGACGCACTGTTGCCTTTTCTGTCTTCGTCAGAATAACCTCCACCTACAGTTTGCCATATCGGGTTCCTCAAATTCCCATCTTTTACATAAGATTTAGCGTTGATGTCCAATCCCGGGGGGCGGTCGGAGCAGACCGGACTGCCGGGCTTGCTTGTACTGGTGATACCACGGTTTGTGTAGAACCCGGTACAAGGGTTTTTATGAGTAAATGGATACTGATACGCATAGCTGACAGACTTGCCCGGCTGGCCGCCAGTAGAACTAGAACTGACGGGATCCTTGCCGCCAAAATCCCAGCACTCTTCCATCTTCTTTTCGCCGGTTGGCGGAGGATTGCCATCGGTTAACCTGAAAGCCTTGGTACCTGAATCTCCCTTGCAAACAAATTGCTTTGTCGGCGATTCTTCATACCTTATCAACTTGAAAAAGCTGCATCCAATAGTCGCTCTACTCGGAGGCGGACCTAATGCTCCGGCCTCGCTGTCATTTGCATAGTCCATTATGTATCCACTGGTGGACCATGAGCTCGGGGCTTGCGTTCCGGTCGCTCCCCACCCCCCGCGCGGGAAATCTTCATTGTAGTCGCTGGAGTACATCAACATCGCTTTACCGATGCCAGATAGATTCGTGCCGCAGGTCAGTCGATAGGCAATCGCTCTTACCTTTGCCAATGCCGGCATCAGCACGCCCATCAGCAGGGCTATGATTGCTATCACCACCAGCAGCTCTATCAATGTAAAACCTTTCCTTCTTTTCATTGTTTTTCTCCTTACAAAAATTTTCCGGTGATTCGCAGGTCCGGTTGCCCTCAAACACACTCTTCAATTCTTAACAATAAATACATCCGCATCTTCTATCCTGCGGGTTTTAGCGGCTTAAAATAAGCCTTTTTATCCTGCGAACCTCCTTTTGATTTACCGTTCTTGCCCGAGAACAACCTTCTAAATCCGCATACACAATTTCAGCTTCTTTGAGAAATTTGGAATCGCTATATCTGATAGCGAAACTTCCTGAACTAAAAATCGTTGCTGCGCCTGTAAAAACATCCTTTTTGAGGCAAGTAGGCTTGAATTATGAAGGGAAAAAATAGTATGATAGCGTTTCCAAAATATAATAAACTTTTTAAACCTGCTCACCTTCCTGTTAGATTATATAACATCAAAAGCATTCTTGTCAACTAATTTTTCGTCAAATTCACAGATATTCTTGAAAATTTGGTTAATTTGTTTAATATTTTTTTCAAAAACGATTACTTTATGACTATGGACTCTGAAAAAATTCCGGAAAACACCCAAAAGCTGCTGAAAAAGCACAACCAAAGCCATTTATTGCGGTTCTGGGAGCAGCTTGATAAGAATCAAAGGCAAAACCTGCTTGCACAGATAAACCAGCTTGATTTTTCAAAGATAGACCGCTGGATAGCTGATATTGTGAAAAACCCCAGTCCTGCGCCCTTACCCGCCGATTTTACACCTGCTCCGGCTTACCCTCCCGCACCGGCTGATGACCAACAAGCCCGAAAATACGCTCAGGCACGCGACTTGGGCAGGAATTTAATATCAAATGGCAAAGTTGCCGCCTTCGTCGTCGCGGGCGGTCAGGGAACAAGGCTCGGTTTTGAAGGCCCAAAAGGCGATTTCCCCGTCAGCCCCATCAAAAATAAGACCCTGTTTCGAATCTTTGCAGAGTCTATCACGGCAGCCTCGAAAAAATACCATACACCCTGCCCCTGGTATATTATGACCAGCCCCGTCAACAACACCCAGACCATCGAAATCTTCCGCAAAAATGACTATTTCGGCCTCGACAGAAAAGATGTCTTCCTGTTTCAGCAGGGAACTCTCCCGAACTTCGATTTCGACGGCAATATTCTCTTGTCTGACAAATCAACCATAGTCTGCTCGCCGGACGGCCACGGCGGCAGCCTCAAAGCCCTCTACAAAAGCGGTGTTATAGCCGATATAAAAAAACGCCGCATAGAATTCTTAAGCTATTTTCAGGTCGACAATCCTCTAATAAACATCTTTGACCCCCTTTTCATCGGCCTGCACGCACTTGATAAGGCCGAAATGTCCTCGAAAGCCCTGACAAAGTCTGTACCAACCGAAAAGGTCGGCAATTTCTGCCTGGTCGATGGCAAAGTAACCGTCATCGAATACAGCGACCTGCCCGATGAGCTGGCCAAAAAGCGAAATCCTGATGGCTCTTTGGTCTTCGAGCTTGGCAGCATCGCCATCCACATTATAAACACCGACTTTATCGAAAAGCTCAACGCCAAAAGCTTTCAACTGCCGCTGCACAGGGCGGTCAAAAAAATATCCTGCATCGACCAGCACGGCAAACTTATTGAGCCGCAGCAACCGAACGGTATAAAGCTGGAAAGCTTTGTCTTCGACGCCCTGCCTCTGGCCTCTAAGTCGATAATTCTTCAGACACGGCGAAGCGAGGAGTTCAGCCCCGTCAAGAATGCCACAGGCATCGACAGCAGTGAAACCGCCGCAAAAATGATGATTGCACGCGCCGCCGACTGGCTCGAATCCGCCGGCGTCACAGTCCCCAGAAAACCGGATGGTTACCCCGACTGCATTACCGAAATAGCGCCGGCCTTCGCATTGGAAAAAGACGATATTAAGACAAAACTGGACCGCATACCCAAAATCAGCCCCGGCGACAAAATCTACCTCGAATAATACCCGGCAGGCTCACCGGCATTATACTATCAGCATCGCATCGCCGTAGGAATAAAACCGGTATCGCTCCTCAATGGCATAGCGATATGCAGCGAGAATCTTCTCCAGCCCCGCAAATGCCGCAACCAGCGCAAGCAGCGTCGATTTGGGCAGGTGAAAATTCGTAACCATACCATCAACCATCTTGAACTTGTAGCCGGGCCTGATGAATAATTCCGTTGTGCCGCTCGCAGCCTTTACCTTGGAATCTGCTGCGACCGTCTCCAGCACACGCACCGATGTTGTCCCCACGGCGATAGTCCTTCCGCCGCTGCCCTTGGTCGCATTTATTATCCGTGCATTTTCCTCATCGATACCGAACCATTCCCTGTGAATCTTGTGTTCCTCAAGATTTTCCGTCCCCACAGGCTTAAATGTCCCCATCCCTATGTGCAGCGTTATGCGGGCAAAACCAACGCCGCCTTCTTTCAGCCGCCCGATTAAATCATCCGTAAAATGCAGCCCCGCCGTCGGCGCCGCAACAGAACCGTCTTCGCACGCATAAACCGTCTGATACCGCATCCGGTCCGCATCCGCCTGCTTAAGATTGTCGCCCCGCTTTATATACGGCGGCAACGGAGGAAATCCTGTTTCTCCGAGAACGGCTGTGTGATTTTCACTTGTCTCTATCTTCAGCCGGTATACGCCCCCGCTCATTTTATCGACAATTGCCGCTTTATATCGTGCCGCTTTACTCTCATCCCTGTTCTGCAGCCATATAATCTCATCGGCCTTTACCTTGCCGGCATTTTTCAACATCACTTCCCAGACACCGGGTCCGTTCTCCGCCAGGAAAAGCCCCTCGATTTTGCCGCCGCTTGCCCGCCGACCGAAAAATCGGGCCGGCAAAACCTTAGTGTCATTAAGAACCAAACAATCCCCCAGATGCAAAAATTCGCCAATACGGTCAAACCTGCTGTCGACAATCTCGCCGCTGGCACGATTAAATACCAGCAGTCTCGACTCGCTTCGGACCTCGCAGGGCTGCTGCGCTATCAATTCGACCGGCAGGTTATAATTTAACTCATCAGTCTTCATAGCCAAAGGTTATCAGACCGTCCGCAAAACGCAAAAAAAAATTTATCTGATAGCAAGGCCGTTTGAGCCTTTGCAGCACATCTTCAAATCACAGTCAAAAGTCTCCTGCCTGCTCGGACGATATTGAAATCGGAGCCGACACAAAGTATTTTTTCAAAGGCACAGATTATGATTTCAAAAGAATGTTTTGAACAGACAACCACCTCACTTGCCTCACTCGGCAAAACTGAACTCAAAAAGCGAATCAAAAATTTCCAGGGGCGGTTCAGACTTGACTTCACCGATACTTATCTCGAAAACCTAAGCGCCGACAGGTTAAGGCACATCCTCCTCGCAGCCCTAATCAACGCAAAATCGCCACCAGGTTAACAAATAAAAAAGGCCGGTCTTGGACCGGCCTTTTGTTTCGCAAACCTTCGTCAAAACTCTTGGTCAGATATCATCCACGTAGGCCATACGGCTGTTGGGTCTTGCTTGGCGCCGCCGCATATTGTGTACGAATTACATAAATCCCACGTCCGGTGCCACCTTAACGACCAGTTCTCCTTAAGAGGGACTGGTCTGACCGTCCCGTCAAAGAAAGTCATATTCGTCCCTCGACTGTGCCTGTTGAGCACAAAGCGGGTTATATTATTTGCGCTGCCGGGTGGTACTGCCGAGCCACTAAACCAGTGGCCGTCGTACTCCGGCGGAGTAAGAGACGCTCCATCATCTGTATTAGGTTTGCCGCCGATGTGCGCACAATCCCCAACCAGAGGTACACTGTTCCCGTTTGCAACGTTTATAGTATTCCAAAACTTCTCTTTATCCTTCACTTCATCCAGACCGTATGTCGACCAGGTATTGCTGCCATAACTTCCACAGGCCCCATACACCTCCCAGGTGCCAGGCGAGCCTCCATTCGGGTACACCCCCCAGGCTATAAATGCGCTTTGAGTTTGGGGAGTTTTGCCGTTACCCTCGTTACTCCAAAACTTCGTGGACGCCATAGGACACAACAACAGCTTTACTTTTAGAACCGGCTGTCCGTTGTTCCATCTGTTTTCTCCGGGCGAATAGTATGGCCGCAGCCAGTTAAACCACTTGTCATACGGCGAATTTGCACCCTTGCCGAAATAGCCGTTATAATCGGAGCAATATAGGGTGAACATCACATGCCATTGCTTTAAATACATCTGGCAGGTAACTGCCCTGGCCTGCTTCCTCACTTTTGACAGAGCCGGCATCAATATTGCCATCAATAATGCAATAATTGCGATAACCACCAAAAGCTCTATTAGCGTAAAACCTTTTCGCCTAACCATAAATTACACTCCTTACTTCTAAAACAGATTTACCACCTTACACAAAATTACAAAAACCAGTTTATCCAATTTACCAAACAATCCTCGACAAGTCAAGCATTAAAAATACCTATTTTTTTCGATACTTTTGCAGCATTTGGCTCTGCAGGCTTATCAGTTCTTCGGCATTTACTGTCTTTGCGCTTAAATCCCCGAAAATCACCTTGTAATCGCCGTCGGCAAGCCTCCAGTACATCAGCACCGCTTCTTTTTGACCGATGCTCCCGTCATAAAAGACGGCATTCATCCCTTTGCTGGATAGATGTCCGTAAAATTCCGACACCGCGCTCCACAAATTCGCCTCCTCTGCATCGCCGCCGAAGAAATGTTTAACAATCGCCCTGCCGTCCTGATACATATTCCCCGAAAAGTCCCCGTTTCCGAAAAAATGTGCCATAAGAGCCATAGCGATTATTATCACCGCCGCCGCCGCAAATTTGCTCACCCGCAAATCTACCATAATATTAATCGTATTCGTCCCGCTTTTATGAAGCGCCAGCCTCGGCGGTATCTGCTGCTTTATGTCACCGGCAAGGCCCGGCCGGACAGCCTCCGCCGTCGCATCCGTCAGTTTCGCAAGCAAATTTTCTATTTCTTCTCCCATTACTGCTCTCCACCTTACCACATTACCTGTCCTCTGAGTATCTCCAGCGCCCGGTTGAGTCTTCTTTTGAATGTCCCTTCTCTTACACCTGCCGCCGCCGCCGCATCCGAAATCACCAGTTGCTGCATATAGTGCAAAACCACCGTCTCTTTTAACTTTATCGGCAGATTCTCAAGAGACATCTTCAATCGCTCAAGCTGCTCATCTAAGCTTACATTGTCAGACGCATCGTTAATATCCGGCACATCCTCGCTTTTCAACTCCGTTGTCTCATAATCCTTGTGCCGACGCTGGTAAAGCCTCGAGATATTCGTCGCTATGCCGTACAGCCAACTGCTTAACATACGCCCGTTTCTCAGTTGATTTATACTGCACCACGCCTGAAAAAAACTCTCCTGAGTCAAATCTTCACTTATCTGTCTGCTATGACCCAGCCTTCTCATATAGCGGTATATCTGCTGATAATACATCTCGACAAGCTCTGCCGCCGCTGTCCTGTCGCCGGCTTTGAGCTGGGCCACAAGCAAATCTCGGCTTTCATCCACGTATCACCTTCTTCACAAAGGTTCTGCCGTCAACCTATATGATGCGCAAAACCGCCTTCCTGTTCCCTCAATTTTACAATTTTTTTCACTCTTTTGCACCCTAATCCTAAAAAAACAGCATAAATCTGCGTCTAATACCAATTGTGTTTATTTACTGCGCTGATGGTTGTCATTGCGAGCGAAGCGAAGCAATCTTTTTACCGTTTGTTTTTGAGATTGCCGCGGCCTTTTTCAAAGGCCTCGCAAT
>Ga0315294_10008021_pt1 | contig 11594 bp, 12 predicted proteins | sample YL17G13_40_MG_FD_203626 | JGI IMG/M metagenome (GOLD analysis project Ga0315294, IMG submission 203626) | Sediment microbial communities from Yellowstone Lake, YNP, Wyoming, USA - YL17G13_40 | ecosystem: Environmental > Aquatic > Freshwater > Lake > Sediment | place: USA: Wyoming | collected...
TCCGCAATTTGAGAAAAACCTGAGGTCCCGGGATCTATTGGTCCTCAATCAGAGATTTGAAGTCCGGTGCCGCCTCCGGCCATTCACTCCGGAGGAATCCCTGGGTTATGTCGAACACAGGTTGAACATCGCAGGAAGCACCACCTCCAGAGTCTTCACTCCGAGGGCTGTGTCCCTGATTACCCAAACCTCCGGGGGAAATCCAGGGACCCTCAACCGGATCTGCCGGGAGGCGCTCTCGGTCGGATACAGCCAGTTGAAGAAAAGGATCGATCCGGCCAATGTGAGAGAGGCCCTGGCCAATCTCGGAATGGAAAAAGAGCGCGGCTGGCTACTCTCCCCAAAAACCCTGCCCTGGATAAAAAAGGGCCTGGGAAAATCCTGAAATATCCCTCCATTTCTCTGGTTTTCAAACTCCATTGGAACGGATCAAAGGTCTTTGGGTGGATGGGGGGTCAGGCTTGACTTCTTGCATAATGACATCACCCCCACCCCTCCCTCCCCCGTCCAAGGGGGAGGGGGATAAGCGGTAAGATCCTCTGTCCAAGGGGGAGGGGAGAGAGATTCACGGCGGGCGCACGGCCGTGCGCCCCTACACACCTTTTGAAGGGCGAAGTGTGAAAGGGGGTCAGGCTCGACTTTTCACTTAGAGAGATTTCCGATTGGGGAAATTTCTGGAACCTTTAAAGAGAAGCTTGGGGATTGGCGAGGATTCGCATTATTTAAGCGTCTCTCCCATCGTTAGAGAACCTCCCGTCTCTTCCAATATTTGACAATACCCTCCGGTTGGTTTACCCTACGGTTTAATTGCGACGCGCTGCCATCTATTCCCTGCCCTGCTGACTCGAAATAGAATACGGGCGTTCTCCGCCAGAGCGATATGGAGGTTGCCATGAAAAAAAGGTTCGTTTTGGTTATCATCTGTCTGGTCCTTCTTCTGAATTTCCATCCCGCGGAGGGGGCCCCCAGGGACACGGCAGTCATCGCCCAGGGGATCGACGCCACCACCCTGGATCCCCATATGCGATGGGACACCGCGGCGATCAATATCCTGATGAACATCTACGATTTTCTCCTCACCCGGTCCCCGGACCTCAAGATCCAGCCCCTCCTGGCGACCTCCTACCGGATCGTTAACGACACCACCTGGGAGCTGAACCTGCGCCAGGGGGTGAAGTTTCATAACGGAGAGGATTTCAACGCCGCCGCGGTCAAGTTCAGTCTGGAGCGCCTGGCGGACCCGAAGAACAAGCTGCAGCAAACCGCCCTGCAGATTATCGAGAGGGTGGACATCATCAACGAATACCGGGTCCACGTGATCACCAAGAAACCCTTCCCCTACCTGGATGCCCAGCTCACCAACGTGGGGGCGGTGATTCCCCCTAAATATTTCCAGGAAAAGGGAGCGGCCCATTTTTCCCTGCACCCGGTGGGCACGGGTCCCTACAAGCTGGTCCGCTGGGCGAAAGACGACCAGCTGGAGGTGGAGGCAAATTTAAGCTACTGGCGCGGGGTTCCCCGGATCAAAAGGGCCATCTTCCGCCCCATTCCCGAAGACACCTCGCGGGTGGCCGGTCTGCAAACCCAGGAAGTGGACGTGATCGTGAACATTCCCCCCAACCTGGCCAACCTGATAAACTGGAAAGGGCGCTCCACGGTGGCTAAAATCCCCAGCGCGCGGACGGTCTTTCTGGTCCTGGAGAATACCAAAGGAGGTCCCACAGCCGATGTCCGGGTTCGCCGGGCCATCGCCCAGGCTATCGATCAGGACAAGATCATCAAAAACATCCTGGAAGGGAATGCGGTCAAGCTGGCTTCCCCCTTGTCGAAGTACCAGTTCGGCTACGACCCCTCGATCAAACCCTACGACTTTAACCCCGGCGAAGCGAAGAAGCTTCTGGCCGAAGCCGGGTATCCCAACGGGTTCGATCTGCCCATCAACTCCCCCAGCGGGCGTTACCTGAAGGACAAGGAGGTGGTGGAGGCGATTATCGGGGACCTGCGTAAGGTGGGGATCAACGCCTCCATTCGAGTCCTCGAATGGGGGTCTTACATGACCCAGCTGTATGCCCGGAAGCTGGGGCCGGCTTATCTCCTGGGGTGGGGCGGGTTGACCTTTGACGCCGACGGGACCTTCTATCCCCTCTTCCGCACGGGCCAGGCCCTTTCCAACTTCAGCGGTCCCAAACTGGATGCCCTGCTCGACCAGGCCCGTTCCACCATGGACCGGCAGAAAAGGCAGAAACTCTACGCCGAGGCTTCCCAGGTCATCAAGGAAGAGCTTCCCTGCGCTTTTGTGTATCAGCAGGTGGATATTTACGGGGTCAGTGAGCGGCTGAACTGGAAGCCCAGGCCGGACGAGCGGCTGTTTGTGTTTGATATGGATTTTAAAAAATAAGTTTCAAGTTTCAAGTTTCGAGTTTCGGGTTCCGGGTTCCGGACTTTAAATTGCCACTGCCGCTTTGTCCGCTTTCAACCCGAAACTCGAAACAGTTATTTTTTACGGGCGGTCCTTCAGAATCCGGCCCTCTTTCATGACCAGGAGAACCTTCTGGAGCCCTTTTTCGAAGAGGGTCATATCTTTTAGCGGGTTTCCATCTACAACGATCAGGTCAGCCAGTTTCCCCGCTTCCACAGTCCCGATCTGATCATCCAGGAAGAGAAGTTCGGCATTCGTGCGCGTGGCCGAGACGATGGCCGCCATGGGCCCCATCACCTGGGCTTTCAGGGCCAGCTCCCGGCCTTTCAGGTATTGGAACGGACCGATGATGTCCGTGCCGGAACCGATCTTGACCCCTGCCTTCCAGGCCAGCTCCAGCGCGCGGAACATTCCTTCCCTGACGAAATCCAGCTTGGAAAGGATGAAGGCGTCCAGGCCCGATCCTTTCCCCTCTTTGGCCAGAACATCAAAAACCGTCATGGTGGGAACCAGGTAGGCGCCTTTTTCCGCGATCATCCGGGCCGTCTCCTCGTCAAGAAGGTTCCCATGTTCCAGGCTGCGCACCCCGGCCTGCAGACAATTCTGCATGGCCCTGGGGGTGTAGGTGTGGGCCATGACATAGGTGTTCGCCGCCTCCGCGGTTTCCACCGCGGCCTTCAGTTCTTCCACCGTGTATTGCCACTGCCCGGGCTTGTCCGAAGGAGAGGCCACCCCTCCATCAGCCATGACTTTCACCTGGTCGGCGCCCCGCCGCAGAGCCTCCCGGGCGCCTTTGCGCACCTCATCCGGCCCGTCGCAGACCTCCGGGTACATCCCGATGCTGTTCCGGGGAGGTTGTTGTTCCCTAGCGCAACCTCGTTTATCCCCGTGTCCCCCCGTCTGGGTCACCATGTTGACGCTGAGGAGAACCCTAGGCCCGCGGATGAGGTCCTGTTCGATGGCCGCCCGAAACCCCCAGTCCAATCCTCCCGCATCGCGCAAAGTGGTGAATCCCAAATCCACATCGGTCTCCAGATTTCGCGTGGCCAGATGGACATACACCGCCGGGGGAAGCGCGGCAGTCCGCTCCATGACCACCTCGATATTCCCCGCGTGCACATGGGCGTCAATCAGTCCCGGCATCAATGTTTTTCCTTTCAGATCCATGACCCGGGCATTGGATATTCGGCTTGCCTGCCCCGGCCCCAAAATTTCCTGGATTTTCTTACCGGCGACGACGACCCCCGCATCGGGGATAGGTTCGCCCCCTTTACCGTCAATCAGAAAGGAATTTTTGAAGATCACCGTTTCGCTCATTGTCAGTCCTTTCTTTATAAGAATCTTTTTTTATCCGTGTTTATCCGTGTCCCATTTGTTTATTTTTGAACTTTGGATTTTCCAGGGCCTGAATCCGCCCGGCCCGGATCTCCCTGATCAAATCCTCTTCATTCTTCACTTCGTTCTCAAAGAGGGTGAGGCATATGCCGATCTCATGAACCTGGTGGGCGTCACTGCCCCCCGTTCCCGGAAGGCCCAGTTTCTCCATGGCCTGGCGGACTTTGGAGAGGGCTTCTTCGTCGTGATCCGGGTGATAGAGTTCAATCCCATCCAGTTCCAGTTCATAGATCCGGTCCCCTGCCCCGTAATACCGGTCCCTGCCGAAACGGGACCATTTGTACGGATGAGCGGCAATCAGGATTCCCCCCTCCCCGTGCACCCTTTCCACCAGTCCTTTGGCGGAGAAATCCGAGCCTAGGCTCTTCTTGATGCCGAATACCAGGTACTCTCCCTCACTTCCGTTCTTGGGGCTGTAGGTCTGGACTTCCTGGGCATCGATCAGAATGAGCCCATGGGGCTCAGCCAGCCTCCGGACAAAATCGAATTTATCATCCGGCCAGCGAATGCCGTGTTCGGTGACCGCTATCCCGTCCAATTGCAGGGTAACGGCTTGCCGGATCAATTCTTCCGGGCTGATGGCCGAGCAGCTGGAGTAGTAGTCGGTGTGGAGGTGGAGGTCAAAAAGCGTCATAACCAGAGTGCCTAAAATGCCTAAAGTTGTAGGGGCACGATGCATCGTGCCCCTACGGGCCCCTATGAAGGATATTTCCTTCATACCAACATGTTGGTATGAATGAGGCGCTAAGCACCTAAAGTAAAGAAGCCGAAACGAGTAACCAGTAGCGAGCAACAGGTAACTCGAAATCCGAAACTTTTCTTATTCTTTTATACCCAAAACCGTGGTAAATATAAACCGTTATTCCTTTCGGCTGCCGAAATTTCCAGGATTTGAGACCTTTTGTCAACCCGGGTGAGGTGCCGGAAAGCATGAAGTGGAAAGCCTCCGACATCCTCAGGTTCATGGTCCAGATCACGGTCATGATGTTCTTCGGGACCGGGGTCATGATTGTGCTGGCGCAGACAGCAGCCGAGGGGGTTCGCTGGGCCTTCGATATTCTGGCGGCCTTTCTCCTTCTGCTGATCTTTTTCTGGCTGCTTGTCCAGGAGGAATCCCTCAAGCAGGGGAATTGAAAGCGGGTTTGAGGCCGAAGGAAGATTTAAAGGGAAAGGCTCAAGGAAAGAGAAAAGACCGAAAGGGAAGCGGCTTAGAGCGGTTCCAGGTCCCGATGGCCGCACTCGGGACAGCGCAGAAGGTCCACGTCAAACTCCTCCAGATTAATCTCCCCCCAGGCCAGGGAGGAGTCGTCCCGGGAATTATCAAACTCAACCAGCATGAAGTCAAACTTGCCGCCGCAAAAAGGGCAGAGGAGTTCAGCTCCGATGCCATAGACTCCTTTTTTCTCTCCTTCTTCCCCCAGAAGAACCGGTTTCCGGTATCTCTGCCGGCCCGCCATCCGGGTTGGGGGGGGGTCGGAAGATTGGCAGGGAGGAAAAGACCGGGTTAATTCATCCAGATCATAGAAACGGGCCATGGGAAAGCGGTCCTCCTCCTTTCAAATATGACATGAGTGGTTGGGAAAATGACCTGCCCGGCAGGTTTTTCCCCACTGACCATAGAACCTAAAGGGACGGGCTGCCCCCCCTCGAACGACTGAATAACCTTCGAACATCTTCTTGCGAGCCCCTATCTTCATCAAAATTGCTGTATTGCCTGCTGCTCCCAAAAGGCTAGATCCATAAACCAACCATCTGCCCTATTTAATATGCTAAAACTATGCCAATCCAGCCTCAGCACCATCCCAATGAAACTCATACCCTCCCTTTCCCCGATTTCTCATGGCCCTAGTGGAAAATTTGACAGTCCCCGGCAGGGGGCTTTCTTCGGGGCTGGAAGTATGGTAGTAAGGAACCGATGGGGAAAAAGGATGGGGATGCTGGCTCGTGCGCTGTTTGATCACCTCAAGGAAATAGCCTGGGCTCTCCTCCTGATCTTTCTTTTTCTTGTCTGTCTTTTCGTGATCTTTGGGAGGGAGTTGGGGTTTGACTCTGTGCTGTGGGTCTGCCTCGGCTTTGCAGCGATCGTCCTTGGCCTTTTCGGGATGCTCATCCTGGGCGAATTGCTCTGGATTGTAATAGAGAAGGTGTTTAGGCGGCATTTTCCTAAAAATGAATAGATCTCGTAATCCCCGCTGGGTGGTTAACCCAATCAGAAAAGAGACTAGGATGATGACCATTGAGACAATTAAAAAGAGGTTTTCGTGCCGGACCTATCAACTTGGTCCGATGAAAGAGGGCGATCAACAAAAGCTCAGAGATTTTCTCCTCGCCAATGTCCGGGGACCGTTTGGAAACCGGGTGAGATTTGAGCTGATCGATCTGGCGATAAAAGATCGGGATGAGATCAAAACACTGGGAACTTACGGATTCATCAAGGGTGCGAGCATGTTTATCGTGGGAGCAGTGGCGAAGGGCGACCGGGCCATGGAAGATTACGGTTACGGTATGGAAAAGAATATTTTGGCGGCAACCCATCTGGGACTGGGAACATGCTGGCTGGGGGGTACATTCAACCGCAGCGCCTCGGCTTTAAAAATTAACAAACGGGAGGATGAGGTCATCCCTGCCATCACCCCCGTCGGGTATCCGCAGGATAGAAAGTCGATGATGGACAGCGCCGTGAGATTCTTGGCTAAATCCAATACGCGGAAGGCCTGGGAGGAATTATTTTTCCTCGGGAACACCAAGAGTTTTCTCCCACGGAATATGGCGGGAAAATATGAGGTGCCCCTTGAGTGCGTGCGGATCGGTCCCTCTGCGAGTAACCGGCAGCCATGGCGTGTCGGAAAGGAAACAGATAGGGATGTCTTTCATTTTTACATCGGCAGGACACCGGGGTATGCCGAGAAGTTCTTGGGTGTGAGTCTTCAGGACATCGATATGGGAATCGCCATGTGCCATTTCGAGGTTGCCCTCCAGGAAATGAAGCAGAAAGGAAGCTGGCAAAATGGGCAGCCTGCGCCCCCGCAGAAAGGCCTCGAATATGTTGTGAGCTGGGTCGGAGGAGTCAATCAGTGAAAGAGCGCAATCCTCCGATGAAGATGCGTGAAGCGGGAATGGAGGAAACGGAAATTTGTTCATTCAATAAACTGAACCCCTATAAAAAACCTAGCGGGACACCGATAAACACAGATGAATACAGATTTTTCATTAAGAAAAGACCCAAAGACAAAAGACTAAATGGGACGCGGATGAACGCGGATAAACACGGAGGAAGCTTCAAGGACAAATAATTATCGCACCAATGAAAAAGTCCCGAATCCAAAGTCGGTGCACCAGAAATATTCGTCTTTCCCTTCGTACGAGCCTCCCGGGTACCGGAAAATAGTTGCGCAGTATTCAACTCCCCTAAATCTTTTTTGGTACTGCCAACAGATCGTATCGCCTTCAATCCGGCTCTTGCCGGTATCAGAAGAAATCGGCCCGGGCCCGCGCCAGGCGACTTCTCCACTCTTTTCAAAATTCATCCAGAATTGCTGGGGATAAAAAATGTACCCGATGATCTTCGAACCGAAGAGCAGGCTTTTGATTTCTTCTCCGGTCAACTGGTTTTCTTTGAACGCGGGGAAATATCCACCGGGTATTTTGGCCGGCGGAACACCTGCCTTGCGGAGGCCTTCGACAAAGCGCTCGGCGACTGCGCGATCCTTGTAGGGGGCGCTATTCATGAAATATCGCAGGTTGATCGTAAACGGGCCGGCGAACATTTCTTTCTTCGCAGACTCAATCAAGGCCCGGGTTTCCTGATCCCGGCCAAGGAGGGCGTAATACGCTGCAAGCCCGCCCGCCCAGGAGGGCGCATTTTCCGGGTTGAGTCTCATTGCTTTTTCGTGTACCCCGACTGCCTCTTCCAATTCCCCCATGGAAAAGTGGGCCCGCCCGAGCCCTGTCAAATACCGCGATGGATTGTGGGGATCGAGCCGCATCCCTCTCTTCAGAAATTCAACGCCCTCCTTTGGCCTGCCGGCATAAGTTAGAGCGTTTCCCATATGATAAAGGGAAGTCGGATCGTTGGGATCGAGGGCGAGGGCCCGCTCCATTTCCGAGATCGCCTCTTGATGCTGACGCCTCCAGAGATACCTTTGAGATCTGACGGAGTAAGTCATTTGACCCTGCGTTGCCTTTTCCAGGTATTGAATTGACCGCGCCCGGGTTTCCTGCCAGGAGGCCCCCAAACCCTTGGCCAATGCCGGCATCAATGAGGCATCCCAATAAACCGCAGACAGGGCTGCATAAGCCCGTCCGTAATTCGTATCCAATTCAATGGCTTTCTTAAAGGAATCGACGGCCTTCGCAGAATCTTCGGGCGTGAGCCTCAAGTAATACCCCAATCCTCTCAAGAAAGCATCATAGGCCGCAACATTGTCAGTCCCCTTCTGGGTCACCAGTTCTTTTTCACTTCCTGCCAGCTTCACCGCCAGGGCAGCGACAATCTTCTGGGTGATCTGATCCTGCAGGGCAAAGACCTTGCCCATGGTACCGTCATATCGTTCCGCCCACAGATGATGGCCCGTTATGGCATCAATAAGCTGGGCATTGATACGGATTTCATCACCGGCCCTGCGTACACTGCCTTCAAGCACGTATCGCACGCCGAGTTCCTCGGCTATTTCCTTAACTTGCACCGTCTTTCCCTTGTAGGCAAATGCTGAATTTCGAGCGATCACAAAGACACCGGAAATCTTGGAGAGATCCGTAATCAGGTCGTCCGTCAAGCCGTCGATGAAATATTCCTGATCCGGGTCCTTACTCATGTTGACAAAAGGAAGCACGACGATGGAGGGCTTGTCGGGAAGCGGGTATCTCATTCTCTCGATTGAAGCTACCTTGATCGGGGCAGGGCTCAAATAGGTTCTCCAGGTTGCGACTGCTCCCGCCAGGATTCCGATCGCGGCAATCAGCACGACCCAGCGGTTCTGGGTCAGCCAGGCGAATTTCCTTCTTTGCGGGGGAAGGAGTGTATCCGGGATTGGTTCTTGAACCTCATTTTTTTCTTCGCTTTCCGATTTTTCTTCCTCCTTCTTTTTGAGGCTGGAGACAAATCGCTTCCAGGCTTCATCGTCTAAGGAACCCTCAAAGATAATTGAGGTTTCATTCAGCCCGACTCCCATTTTATCGATCGCCAACTTCAGCCTCACATTCTCATCGCTTCCCATGTACTCAAAGAGATTTGCCCACCCGTCTTTTTCCGCATCGGTAAATGAGTAGATTTTGCCGAGTCCTCCATCCCCATCTTCCCTCTTCTTTCCAAGCACTTTGAAAAGTGGGGCCTCCTCCAGGTTCGGGAGGGCGTCCTTCCATTTCCGGTAAATTCTCGGCAGCAGATTTTCCTTGTCGGAGGACCCGGCAGCGCCCCCGATAGATTCATTCAATAATGCGAGCAATTCGAGATGATCTCGAAGGGGGACGGATTTGATTTTGCCCAATTTTTTCATCTCGTGAACGACCAGGGCGATGACCGAGAGATAAAATCTTCGGGAAGGTGAATTGAAATGAAGCGTTAATTGGATTCTGTTTTTGAGGTGAAGATGGAGTTTGAATTCACTCAAGTCAATTTGTATGGCATTTTTGATCATTTTGCAGCCATCCAACTTCATTTGAAAAACTTTATTATTTGGAATGGTTAGGGGGGATTAAAAAATTATGACGGTTCGGACGGTGAAGTTTATATGGCCATAGTAATATTTTAAGAAATACATGTCAATCATCAGCGAGTCTTATTCATAGAAGACTTTATTAGTGGTTGAATTGTACCCGGAAAAAAATAATTTATTAAATAATATTATTGAGTTATTAATTAGGTCTTTGTCGCCCTGGAATTCAGATTTTTCACCATTCGGGATGTTGGTGATCTCGCAAAAAGACGTCACTCCTATGAAAAGGGTGGAGGATTCATCCCCGCGTGGAGGAACTATGAAAGGAAGAAACTGGAAGATGCCCAAACGATAGGCTTCAGAGGGGTTCTATTTCCCTTTGGAGCCTTCCTCATTATCTTTAAAAAATTAAAAGGAGGGTAAAGCAATGAAGAAGATGGTTTTTCTAGGATGGCTGGTTATGTTTCTTCCGGCAATGGTATTTGGGCAAGAAAAGGTTGACGCCCCGGTCTGGAATGTGGGGGACAAATGGGTTTTTACCGGTGAAGGAACGATCGAAGTTTCAAAAATTGACCCAAATGGTTACGTTGTAAAATTCTCAGATAATATCTGTTCTTTCGAACGGCAGGGTTTTCATACGACAATATTTGATAAATCCACTCTGCAAAGGATTTACACTCTTGAAGGAGACAAACAGAGAAAGTATATATTGGGGCTAAAAAATATTTTCAATTTCCCTCTTAGCCCTGGGAAGCAATGGGAACATAAGTATTCTGCAAGAGCAGAATTTCCCCGGCCAGTCCAAACCAGTCGGGGCGTACCCACTTATGATTATTATGAAAAAATGAAAATATTAGGATGGGAAGATATAGGGGTTAAAGCAGGGAAGTTTAGGACGTTAAAGATTGAGTTTATTAGAGGCAATGAAGCCCAGCAGATAGGCATGTTTCCTGGTCCTGCTTCTGAAGGTAAGGGATATTATTGGTATTCGCCGGATGTAAAATATTTTGTGAAATGTGAATATGATAAATCTTGGGTTGAGCAGCCTAAGGAAATTTTCAATTGGGAATTAATTTCCTTCCAATTGAAAAAATAGGAATTATTACTGCTCCCTGATTTTCGAGCCGAACGCCAAAAAGCCAGTGGAAGGGGCAACGTTGTTTCCTGCGTTGCGTAACCTTCTCACTGGCGGGGGGATACCTTGTGCCCAGGGCAAATCTCGGATGCTTTTTCCGCTAAGAGCCCGGCATCAGGCGGGACTCGACGAAGCTGCAGTATCCTTCCTTTCCGACGATCAAATGGTCCAGGACCCGGAGGTCGATAGTCCGGGCGGCTTCCATCAGGGATCGGGTGAGGTTCTTAACCTCCGGGGATGGCTGGGCGTCCCCGCTGGGGTGGTTGTGGACGAAGATGATCCCGGCCGCACGCCGGGCCAGGGCCTCTTCCACGATGCGGCGGGGGTAGATCACCGCCCGGTCCACCGTTCCTTCCTGCATAATCTTATGATCCAGAACCCGGTTTTTGGAATCCAGAAAAATGACCAGGGGAGGGGACGTTGTTTCTGAGTGAACTTACGGATTTCCTTGTTTCCCGGGAGAAATTTTAAGTCCTTTTTTCACTAGGAGCCTGGCATGAGGCGGGATTCGACGAAGCTGCAGGGGTGCAGGCTTGCAGATGATCCGTTCCCCATCCTGGATGCGACCAGGCTTCAATGGCCTTTCTGCCACTTCTCAAGGTAGCTCTTCCAGCGTCTTATATTTCCCTTCTTTATATTGCCGCCTTGATTCTGCGATACGAGACAGAAATTTTTCGTCTTTCAGCAGACGATATTCCAGCCAGTCATCTTCATCTTCGAATCCCACGATCACCGCGGCGGGGCGGCCATGGATGGTTACAATTACTTCCTCTTTGCGCGCCTTCTTGATGAACTCAGAAAAATTATCTTTCACTTTTGAGAGCGGTACTTTAATCATCTTATCCCTTGCTCCTCTAAGAACCCGGCATGAGGCGGGACTCGACGAAGCTGCAGTATCCTTCCTTCCCGACGATCAAATGGTCCAGGACCCGGAGGTCGATGGTGCGGGCGGCGTCCATCAGGGATCGGGTGAGGTTCTTATCCTCCGGGG
>Ga0315294_10008023_pt1 | contig 11593 bp, 1 predicted proteins | sample YL17G13_40_MG_FD_203626 | JGI IMG/M metagenome (GOLD analysis project Ga0315294, IMG submission 203626) | Sediment microbial communities from Yellowstone Lake, YNP, Wyoming, USA - YL17G13_40 | ecosystem: Environmental > Aquatic > Freshwater > Lake > Sediment | place: USA: Wyoming | collected...
CCAAAATCATGCGCCTGGATGGCGAGATTGGCAAACGGCGGCGGGTGGCAGCCTACATGGAACACCTGATTGACGGCTTCGCGTGCGAAGTGGTGTGCGAATTTGACGCGGAAGCCAACGTGCACGTGAAAGCGCATTTTCGGCAGGCGCTGCAATACGGTTCGGCGTACGACAATGCCACCGACCGCGTGCTGCGCGAGTGCCTGAATCCGTTGCTGGATGAAGCGCGCAACTTCCTGCAAAGCACCAGCGGCAACAGCATTGACATGTTTTGCAGCATTGCCGTTCCCACGGTGGAAATTGTGGACATGACGTATGCCGCGTATTTGACGAACACGCCGATGATTCAGGCGAACGGCATCATGGGATGCATGTCCGCCGTTTTCACGGTGGTGGACGAAACCGCCGCGGAACTGAGCATGCGATACAAACGCGTGTCCAATTATGACGAGCGATTCGGGGCGCAAGCATACATTGCGGACCGCATGCGCAAAGACGCCACGGTTGCCAGCATCGTGTCCGGACTCGTTAAAAATCGGCTGGCCAAGACGGAAGAAGCGGCCATGAAAATCATCGCGGATTATCAGTTGGATGAGCAAGTCATGGAGAGCGCGCACCGACACAGCCGAACCCGGGTCAAACAGCCCGGATTTTTGACCGTTGTGCGGCGCGAAAACATGGACCTGCACATCGAAATCAGCGACATCACCAGTGTGTGGTACATCCGCCTGCTGGAAATATATTTGGATGCCGTCGTGCGGATTGCAATGTATCGAGACCGCAAAGGCGAGCGAACCACGCGCGTGCCAATGTCCGTGCTGCAAAGCATGTGTTTCAAACGCAAAATCACCAAGGTGAAAGAAATGAGCGGCGCAGACGAGGCAGTGAGCGCGAGTCCCGCATTTGTCTCCGACCTGGCGTTTGAAGACCGAATGGCTCTGGAGCGCGCATTGGAACGAGAAGCGGAAGGTATCGCATTAGAAGAAGTGAAAGAAGATGAATACGCGGGCCTGGGTGATGTGCTGGATTTGATGGGAGACGATGGAAGCGGAAGAAGCGGAGAAAACGAGAGCGAGAGCGAGAGCGAGAGCGAAAGCCAAACGGGTGGTGCACCCAAGGCAAAAGCAAAGGGTTCCAAATCCGACTCTGACTCTGGGTCTGAAGAAGAAGAAGCAGAAGAAGCAGAAGAAGCAGAAGAAGCAGAAGAAGCAGAAGAAGCCAGCATGAAGTACGCACCCCAATCATTGAAAAACCCGAACCCGTTTGAACACAAGCTGCAAAAGAGCGAACCCATCCTGTTTCTCTCCAAAAAAACGGGGAATTATGACACGTATTCCACGAATTGCCAGTCCAACATCAAACGCCAGCCGGTGGTGCTGTCCAAGCGAGAATACGATGAGCTGCATGCCGACCCGGAAACGCGACCCATGCTGAAGGACGCGCTGGAATACGGGTCCGACCCCGACAACAAGTACTACTACATGTGCCCCCGGTACTGGAGCTTCAAAGACCGGCGGCCCATGACCGAACAAGAGGTCAAAGACAAGCACTTGGAACCGCACATTATCGGCAAAAAGGAGAAGGAAGTGACGCGGGATAAATACATTTTCGAGTTCAATGATTACGGCAAGGAGCACATGGGCGCCAAGGGATACATCCCGCATTATCCCGGATTTTTGAGTTCGAGTGTGCACCCAGACGGCCTGTGCGTGCCGTGCTGCTTCAAAAAAAAACAGCAGTTTGCCGATTTGAAGGTGTGCGAGGACAAGCTTCGCACTGCCAAAGGTCATGCAGTGGCGTCAGAAGCAGCAGCACCTAAACCCGTGGCAGCAATGGCATCAATTGCATCAATGGCATCAATGGCATCAATGGCATCAATTGCATCAATGGTACCAGCAGCAGCAGCAGCACCAGCAGCACTCCCAGCAGCAGCAGCAGCACCAGCAGCACTCCCAGCAGCAGCGGCACCTAAACCCGCGGTCAAGGCTCCCGATGACTATATCGTGGGTCCGGACAAATTCCCGATTCCGGCGGGGCGTCGCGGGTATTTGCCGCAACCCGTGCAACGGTTTTTGAACTACGACAACAGCACGTGTCAGGTCAGCCAGACAAACAAAACCCTGAAGAAGAACGTCAAGTGCTTGCTGCGGCAAGGGGTGCAGGAATGGGACCGGGACGCGATGGGCCGCGACGAAAAACCGTCGCAGCTGAGCGAACTGCAGTCGTTCATTGCGTGCATGGCCGCCCTGCGACAGGACCCCCAACCCAAAAGCATCCCCGAAATGAAACAAATCATTCTGGACGGCATCACGCTGGACTCGTTTTTAACGTATCAAAACGGCACGCTGGTGGATGCATTCAAACCCGCACCCGGCCAGGAAAAGGAGGTCCATGCATCCGCATCCATATACAGCAAGACCAATTACGTGCAGAAAATGAAGGCGAGCATGAAGGACAAGGGCGCAAAAACGCGCGAACGGACGACGGCTGCAATGAATAACACCATAAATGCGTACGAGAATTACAGAAGTTTCATTGCAAGCAACGACACCGTGATTGACCACACCTACATGTGGGACGTGTTCACCACCCTCAATCCCAAAATATTCAACGCACAAAAAGTGGGATTCAACCTGATTGTCCTGGAAATCCCGAAAGACGACAACAGCGACGCGCTCAACATTGTGTGCCCGTCCAACCACTATTCCAACAACTTTTTCGACGTGCACAAAAAAATGACCGTGATATTGATTAAACAGTACAACTACTACGAGCCCATTTTCCAATTCACAGACAATGATGATGCCAAAAAATCCGACGTGAAGAAATCGTTCAGCATTAACGCTCCGACCCTCATGCGCAACCTGAAGGTCATGATAGAGCTGATAAAGGACCACATTCTGCCCGGGTGCGGCCCAGTCAACGTGCCCATGCCAGGCACCAAACCCTACACGTTCAAATACAACATTTCGGCGGGTGAAGCGATGGCCATTCTGAGTAAAGAGAAATTTACTGTCAACCGGCTGGTGCTGAATTACGATTCCAAAATCATTGGATTGGACGTTGAAAAACGGACCGCCGGCCGCCTGTATTCCGGAATTGTCATGACCGCGGCATCGCCGCTGGACTCGAACTCATTGGAGATAGACATGGACCTGGTCATGATGGATGACCCCGACATTTGGAGTTCGTATGCGGACACGCTCATGTTCCTCGCGTTCGTGAGCAAAGAAACGAAAGCGAAGATTCCGTGCCTGCCGCGCATCCAAGTCATAGATGACGCTCATCTCATCGGCGTAATGACGGAAACCAACCAGTTCATGGAAATTCGGCCGCACATTCCCGAACCGCTGATTCCTGCCGCCGCCATTCCGGCTGGAATGAAACCGCTGGATGTCATCGCTTACAACACGACGAACCCGAATGCCGCCGACGCGGAAGTGCAGACCGGCGCTGGAGAAGATGCTGCCCGGGTGCGGTATGTCCGGCGCATTCAATTGGAAACCGAAATGTATGAACTGTTTCGCAACTCCATGCGCATCATGCTGAACAAAATAAAGAACATGGACAAGAAGAAGCAGGTGGAGGACATCATTCGCTCCAACGATGGTGCCGGACACAATCACAAAATTCGCGAAATCATGCGAATCTGCCGCGAGATGGGCGAACCGTTCATCCAATTCACGGCGATGTCGGATGCCGTGCTGGACGCGTTCGGGTCCAGTTCCTCCGCATTCATGCGCTGCATTTCAGCAGAAAATCGCATTGAATACGGCGCAAACACGTGCATGCGCACCGTGCACCCCGAACCGCACAAATGCAGCATCATGTTCCCCGACAAGAACCTGATAAACGGAATCGATAACCGCACATTTTATTACGGCAAGTTGGCCGATGAGCTGCTGCGATACACGCGCATTCGACGGTTCTTGCTGTCGCCCACCTCCTCGGTGGCCTCTCTCATGCCGTTGAAATACAACTTGCGCGAGGACGAAATCATTTTGCTGCATTCGCAACTGGAACACTATTTTGAGCATCTGGAACCCAGCGCAGGGACCATCAACCGATTTGCGCGGTACAACGCGTTTGACACCGCAAACCCCGAACTGAATCCTGGTGAAATTCCGTCCAATCAGTACGTGGCTCCAGCAGGCAATTTGGGGGGTGATTTGCCCAAAGACAATGCCGCCGAAAGGGTGTGTGTCCCCCTTGCGCTTAAACCGTTGGCGGGTGCCGCTGCACATTATTTCCCCAAGACCATGCAACAACTGGCATTTGACGGTGCCACGGGGGAGTGCACGTTCGAAGCATTCATTTCCATCATGAAGGAGGAAAACGCCGCATATGCTGACATCGGTGTGCGCGAGCTGAAAGCCATTCTGGTGAGCAAATATGGGGAACTCATGCGCACGCACAAGGTGCAAATGATGAAATATTATCAGCACATAACCGCCAACCGCAACGTGCTGGCCTCCAACGTGCACGATTTCATCATGAACTCGTTCCATTACATGACGCATTTGGACCTGTGGATTTTGGCGCAGCATTTTCAAATCCCCATTGTGCTGATTGCGGGACAAATTCAGTATCCGTTGTTTGAAAACCAACAGACGGCTCTGGTGCTATATGCCAATGCCAATGCCAATTTTTACTACGTCATGACAATGGGGCGCACTCGAGATGTTGCTCCCGTGTATCGGGTCATTCGCACCGGCGCAAATGAAATGAAATTCTCTCTTAGTCAGTGCACCAATGCCGCCTTTGTGCAACAGATTGAAACTCAACTGGTTCGGGGGGTTGTCCCCGTTGCGGACTTTGTGGCAGCATATGTCCCAGCAGTTGTCAAAAAACGGGTCGGATTAAAGGCGGCCGAAGAGGGAGGGGATTAAAATTAAAGGATACATTAAATGCTTTGAAATTCAAAGAATTTAAAAAAAATAAAATATGTAAGTGTATTATAACCCACACAATCAAATCATGCATTTTCATATCACTGCGCCCGAAGTTGAGCACGGGCTTGACATTGTTGGCCGGATTGCGGGCGGCGGCGCCATCAGCAACGGGGCCGAAGCGCTCAGCAACGGCATCTCCACCGTCGAGGACATTCACAATCACCAGTACGGTGGTGCCATTGTGCACGGCGTTGAAACCGTGTATCACGGCGCAGAGGCCATCATTGACGGCATGGGCGGCGACTGGCTTTAACGCCTTCTGCGCGTCATCCGATTGTTGCGCCTTTTGTTCCGTTGCGTTTTGCTCTTCGCCCCTCCTTTTTTGTGCAAATTCAAAGACAAATGGCCCGCATGATGTTTGCACAGTTCGGGTTTAACCTTGCACACCGGGTTCCGTTTTGGAGACATCGGGTTGCAATTGCATTGCAAATACGGTTTCAATGATTGGCCCGGATGCTGCTGCATTTGTCCCAACATTTTCGACAGAACTGACCGCCCCATGTTCCGAATGTTGACCTGTTTCAGTTTCGCGCGAATTGCATCATTCGCCACGTGAGCCATTTGATGCGCGCGTGCCAATTGTTCTGCACGCAATACAGGGTTTGGTTCATCGTTCAGCATGTACATTTGCGCGGGTGGAATAGCGTATGGTTTTCCAAACCGCGCGGCGTATGCGGTTGCGTGGTGTTTCAGGATTGGAACTGATGCATCGCATTTTGTCGGGTCCAATGCGCAACCAAGCACCAACTCATCCATTTCGAGCCTCATTTCGCGGCCAATTTGCGCATTTTTTCTCGCCCGTGTTTTGGGTGTGTCCGGGTTGTGCAAAGCAGTTCGGGTTCGTTTGGGAGGGGACTCATCCGCAGCAGCTCGGGTTCGTTTGGGAGAAATGGGGTCCATGGTTGCAATTGATGGGGATTGGGGATTGGGTATTGGGGATTTATGATTGATTTAAAATAAAACAATATTAAATTTTTATTTTAAGTACATGTGTTCTGCATTCATCATGCATATAAAAAACATTTTTTTGCGCTAAAACATTTCACATGCATTCGTTCGTCTAAAACCCCACACTGTAATTGTCTGCGCTGTGGCCCAAGTCCACCTTCTGGATGCTGCCCACATTGGACTCAATGGTGAGCTTTTCAAACGCGCACGCGCTCGTGTCCATGGCGGCCGAGCCCATCGCCTCCGCAATCTCCTCCTGCTCGTTCTGCGCCTGGAACGCCACGTCCTCCATCTTGGCAATCATCTGCTGCAAGTCCAGCATGACCTGGAAACTGCTGGTGCCGTAATACCCCTCCTGCCCGCACATGACGTTCGCCGAAATGCCGCGCATCTGGTCCAGCTCCGCATGGCGCGCCGCCTTCAGGAACATCTCCGGCGTCTCCTCAAACGACGCCTTGGCAATGGGCCCAATGTTGTCATTGTTAATTCCGTGCCTGAAAATGGACACCATGTTGGAACTGGCCGTCATGCGGTCGCACAGCAGGCTCAGGTGGTGGTAGTTGATGTACGTGCCGTCATTCTCAAACACGCCCGTCATCTCGGTCAGCAGTGCCTCGCGCGCCGCCTCAATGCCCAGCACGCTGTGTATCTCCTGAATGTCGTCGCTAATCGTGCGACGCACGTCAATGTAGTCCAGCGCCAGCACGTCCATCAGGTTGGTCCCCTTCGTGTCCAACACCCACGTCTCCTTCTTCACGTACGCACCGTCCTCCTTGTGCAGCGTGTCCATGAGCTTGCGCAGCGTGACCTTGCTGATGTTTTTCAGGCCGCGCAACACGATGTTGTTGAGCAGCTGGTCCTGGAACGCCTTCAGCAGGTAAATCTTGTCCGACTGGTCCAGCGGATTCTCCTTCGGCTTCAGCGGTTTCTTGCCGTTGATGTTGTTCATGCGCAGGCGGAACACCAGCTTGTCGGCGTTGTAGTCGGCGTAAATGCAGCTCACGTCGTCGCCGTGGCTGTTCTTAATGGCGAAGTGCACGTCGTCCATGGTGATGCGTTTGTCCAACATGGCCTCGCGACTCATGACCATGCGGATAATCCACTTCGAACGCGCCGAATCATTGGGGTCGGCCTCTCCCTCCAAGTCTATGCCCGCGCACTCTTGCAACAGGCGCTGATACTCATAGTACTGCAACATCGTGCTGCGGTCCTCCTGAATGAGCGTGTTCATGTCGTCCGGGTCAAAGCAAATGGACACGCTGTCCACCAACTCGCTCAGCTGCGTCAACTCAATCTGCGCAATCAGCTCCTTGGCGCGCTCGCAATCGGTCTCCTCGTCCTTCTTCATGTAAATGGTCAGCGACGAGTTCTTCGGATTTTCGGTGATGGACAGCAACTCCTCAATGCGGGGCACACCGCGCGTCACATTCGCCTTCATGGCAACACCGCTGCCGGCTGTGTGAAATGTATCATAACAACCCATGCCGTTTTCAATGATGAATGTGCGTGTTTCTTCAACCGTGAAATCATACATCCATTCGGTTGGGTTTGGAATTTCTTCAATGCTGACAATTTTGTCAAAGCGAACGTCGGGGAATGGGTTGGTTCCAATGATTGCAGCCAGTTTTTTGCGATTCATGTTTGTGTGCACTTTTCCATTGTGCACAAATGTGGGAATGACATCATTCACTTCTGAAATGTTTTTCAAATTGGAATACCTTTCAGCGTGTTGAACCAAGTATTCGTGAGTGGAATCGTTTTCGGGCATTTCAAATGCCTTCTGATTAATCGGAATGTAATCTCCGACCTTGAGGTCTGAACCATTTGTTGCAGCCAATTGGTTCTTGGCATCAATGGATAAGAATGATTTTGCCTTCGTTGCAATGACTTGTCTCCCATCTTCGGTCGTGACTCGTAGCACAGTGTTTGTTCCATCCACATTCACAACCGGGTGGCGCGTGACTGCTTCAACGCGTTTCCAACTCGTGATGCCGAATGCATCAACTGATGGAATAAACACATCTTCATCCGCATTGATGTATCCAAGCTTTGTGTCATTTGGATGGTTTTCCATGCGTTCTGCCTTTTCAATGTATTGGTCGATATATTCTCCGATTTGACAGACTTTGATTTGCCCATTGATTTTCAACATTATGCGCGTGTCGTATGATACACTGTTGAGCGTCAACTGTGTGGTGGGCTCACCAATGCTCTGGGCGCTAATCATGCCGACCATTTCACCCGGCGCAATGAGCGAGTTCTTGTATTTCAGCACAATCATTTCCAGCAGCACGGTCAGCGCCTTCTTGTTGAAGCGCTTCACCATGAGCAGGTCCTTCGGCGACAGGTAGTAGAAGTACATCACCTTGAACAGCTGCGTCGGCGCGCAGTAGTGCATGTTTTCCAGGCGCTTATACGCTGCCTCAATCATGGTGAACGCCTCCAAGGGCGTGATGTCCACAATGGAATTGTTGTTGATTTGCTGCAGGCCCTTGACATTGTTGATGGTGTGGGCGAATGCCACTGGCAAGAACACGCGGTCATTGTTCTTATTGCGAAACACGCGCTGGATGATTTCCTCGCGCTGCTCAATCATAAAGTCAATCCACTGCTTGCATTTGGCATCGTTCTCGGCCTTCTGCTTCTTCATGCGTGAAATGACGCCCTTGGTGAATGCCGCCGTGAACACCACGTCCTTCGGGTCGCTGCTCGGCATGTGGTAGTGCGCGTAAATCTCGTCCAGACCCAGGTTCACCAGCGGCACAACCTGGCTCTCCACTTTGACGGGGTCAATGCCGTCCTCGCCGTAGCTGAACTGAATGACGCGGCTCTTGTTGTTGCGCACCGTCATGTCGTACTCAATCTTCAAATCCTCCATGCCCTTGATGAGTCGGCGCTGGATATATCCAGTCGACGAAGTGTCGCGCACTTGGAGTCCATTCGCCAGGCCAAAGTTGAGCGTGGTTGGAATGGTCAAATCATACATCTTGGGGTGAAGCGCGGGGTCAACTGATTCAATGCTGACGATTGCATCCAGAACCACGTCATTGTGCTGCTGCACCTTATTCAATGCAGACGTCCAACGAATGGATTTGAGACGTTCATTTTTCTCCTCATGCAACAAGTCAATCTGGTCTGCAAACAGCTGGCCGTTGGTTGAACGGATGGACAGTCTGTGAGAGGGCTTGATGTTCTTTGTTCCAAAGTTGTTGCGTTTCAGCTGACTTTTGAAGACGCGAGCGTGAACTCCAATGCGGGAACATAAGAATGCAATGTCTTCGGTCAATCGCTGGCTGCATGATGAACTTTCAATTGAATTCCTTGAAACATGTCCGTCGCCTGAAATGTATCCACTTATAATTCCCTTGACAAATTCCATGTTTGAAATGTAAGCCTCATTCGGAACATGCTTGGAATCGGCACCATGTCCAACCAGTTGCGTTATGAATTTTGCCAATATGGACGAGGTCCCAACAACCGTGGAAGTTGTTCCATTTGCGATGTTCGTTCGGATGTCCTCTTTGCATTTTATGTTGTATTTTGCAAACCATGTTTTCACGAATTCACGAATTTTTGAGTCATTGTTGGTTATGTATATGTTTGCCCCATTGATGTTTCCTTCTGCAATGAACAATCCAATGAAGATTCCATTTTCAGAATTCAGTTCAAATGTTTCCGGAATAATTCCCCATTGGCGGGAGCCACTTGGTGGATACACGCCATTGGCGGATAATTCATCAATTTTGGAACGCCCAATTGCCCGATGCAATCTTGCTTTGCTTTCAAATGGCACGGTGAATGAGTTGTTGTTGTTTTCATTCCACCAGTTTGACGGTATTTTTTTCCTATCCTGCATGCTTTCATTCATCATTTCAATTGCCTTTTTCACTTCGCTTCCGTAAATGAATTCGCTCTTTGGGAAATATTTAGTCATTTGAATTTCGTCAATTCCAACGCCACTCCTCAAATCGCTGACTTTCTTTGCCACTGGCACGAAATCGCCAACCTTGATTTCATCCGTGTATTTCTCACGAAACTGACCCAGTTCCGCATTCCACACCAGTAGCGATTTGTTTGCGGTGACGGTAACATAGCGCCCAGCGTGAGTCGTGATCTTGTACAATTTGTCTCCAGGGTCGTGTCTCGTGACTGCACTCACCGTTTCCCAAGACACATGTCCATCATAGTCCATTGTCACAATCTTGACGGGATGTTCAAGCTCCATGTATTCCATGTTTTGCTCCGTCATGCGCTGCACTGATGAGGACGACGAAATGTGTGCATCAATCCATTCGCCAATTTTGACGTATTTGGGCTCATCGTTTTCAACGACAACCACGGGCGTTTCCCATGTCACTGATTTCACAGCGGTGTCAATGAGACCCACACGACCACCCATGGCGTGAAAGAAGAGCTCCTCCGGCGTGAGTCCTGAGATGAAGGAGTTCTCCACGAAGCCGCGCGCGCCCGGGGAGTCGTCGTATTTCGTGAAGTGCGGCAGCGTGCGGTTCTCAAACCCGTAGGGGATGCGCTTGCCGTCAATGAGCTGCTGCCCGAGGCACGCAATCATCTGCGAAATGTTCAAGTCGCTGCCCTTGGAACCGGCTTTGACCATGGTCACAAACCGGTTGTCCTTGTCCAAGCTCTTCAACCCGATTTTGCCCGAGTCGTTCGTGGCCTTGTTCAAAATGTTGGTGACCTGGAACTCAAACTCGTCCTCGTTGGTGTTGCCCGTCGCGTTCTCAAAGATGCCGAGGTAGGTCTGGTCAATGAGGTTCTTCACCTCCTTCTTTTTCGCCGTGATGGACTGCGCGATTTGCTCGTTGGTGCTGCGATTGGCAATCAAGTCACTGATGCCGACGCTGTAAGCGCTGGTCTTCATGTACTCCGTGACGATGTTCTGCAGGTTGTCAATGAATTCGGACGCCGCCATGTTGCCGAAGTCGTTGCAGGTGCGCGTGATGAGGCCGTTGCTGCCTCCGCCGAGCACGTCCTTGTCCAGCTGCCCGCGCAAGTACTTGCCGTCCACGATTTCCAGCACGCCGGGCGACGTTGCAAAGTCGTCGTTTTCGCCGAAGCCCTTGGTCTTGTATTTCATGGTGAATGCCGGCATGATCTGCGACAGGATTTGAAAACTGCTGATGCGCTCCGCGTTACTGGAAAACAGCCCTTCGTTGACGCCGCCGTACGCCATCAGCAGGTTCATGGCATCGCGCGGCGTGAACGAGACGCCGGGGCGGGTCAGTCGGTAAGATCCCAGCAGCGAGTCCTGAAAGATGCCGATGATGGACTGATTTTTCGCCGGACTGATGATTTGGTACGGCACGGCCGCCAGGTTCTTCAACTCCGCCTCGGCTTCCTCGTCCTGCGGCATGTGCATGTTCATTTCATCGCCGTCAAAATCGGCGTTATAGGGCTTGGTGTCGCCGACGTTCATGCGAAACGTGTCCCCCTTGTGCATGATGCGCGCAATGTGACACATCATGCTCATTCGGTGCAGCGTGGGCTGACGGTTGAACAGCACGCCGTCGCCGTCCATCATGTGGCGGTGCACAATGTCGCCGTTGTAAAGCACGATGTTGTCGCGGTCGGCGTATCGCAGCGAAATGTTCTCGCCGCCCTTGCGCTCCAGAATCTTCGCGCCAGGATACTCCTCCGGCCCGTTGCGCACCAGTTTGGTCAAAAAGCGGCGG
>Ga0315294_10008024_pt1 | contig 11592 bp, 9 predicted proteins | sample YL17G13_40_MG_FD_203626 | JGI IMG/M metagenome (GOLD analysis project Ga0315294, IMG submission 203626) | Sediment microbial communities from Yellowstone Lake, YNP, Wyoming, USA - YL17G13_40 | ecosystem: Environmental > Aquatic > Freshwater > Lake > Sediment | place: USA: Wyoming | collected...
TGGTCAAGGCCGGCATATCCCTGCCTGAGGCGATGGAATCAATCGCAGTGCAGGTCGAGAATAAAAAATTCAGGAGAATCATTTTTGACATAAAAAACAGAGTTGAGGCAGGCGAAAGCCTTTCGCATGCACTTGGCAGATATCCCAATGTGTTCGGACATCTCTATATAAATATGATTGCTGCTGCGGAAATGAGCGGTTCGCTGAGCATGATGCTTCGTAAAATGGTAGATTATATCGACCAGGAAATTCAGACCCGCTCGCAGGTTGTCGGAGCGATGGTTTATCCCGCCATCATCGCCTTTATGGCTGTAACCTGCACAACTTTTTTGCTGGTATTTGTGCTGCCCAGATTTACGCATATTTTCGTCGGCAAGGAACATATGCTGCCAAAACCAACCATTATAATAATGGCGGTCAGCAGCTTTTTGAAGCATTACTGGCCAGGTGTTCTTGCCGGCCTGGCTGTTCTAATCGGCGGCTTTGTTTTCGGAATTAGTACAAAAGTCGGACGCTTCTGGTGGGACAAGGCAAAACTCATAATACCCCTGATGAAGACGCTGTGCAACAGTCTTTATATCGCACGCTCGTTTCATGCGATGGGCGTGCTTGTTAATGCCGGTGTGCCGATTCTCGATACGCTGGTAATAACCGCTGAAGTCAGCGGAAATATACATTACAAAACAATGTGGCACGCGGTATACAAATCAGTGAAACAGGGCAAAAAAATTGCAGAAAGCTTCGGGCCGAAGCCGCTGCTGCCGAGTTCCGCAATACAGCTGATTCGAAGCGGCGAAGAATCAGGAACGCTGGGACAGGTCCTTGAGGACGTCAGCGAATTCTACTCCAGACAACTGAAAGCTACCATCAAACTGGTAACAAGCATGATTGAGCCGATTATGATTATCGTAATGGGACTGGTGGTCGGTTTTATCGCGATGGCAATTGTCCTGCCGATATTCAAAATGTCGACAATGATGGGACGTTGAAAAGCATTTAAAATTTAAGATTTAAAATTGAAGATTTCAAAATGCCTTCGAAGATATGCAGTTTTAAAAAGGGATTTACACTTATTGAGATTCTGATAGTGGTGGTTCTGCTTGGAATGGCTATGGCGGCTATCGTGGCCTCAAACGTAGCTTTCACACAGGCAACGGCTCAGGCAGCACAGCTTTCAACGGCAGAATTTCTCATCGAGCAGATTCGTGAACTTACGGCACTTCTGCTATACAATGACGTTGATGATTTTAACGGGGCAGTCTTCAATCCTCCCATAGATTGCCAGCAAAGACAATTAACAGATTTTTCAGACTACAGCCAGGCTGTTACAGTTGAAAATTTAAGCGCCAATTTACAGCCGCCAGGTCCAGACCCCAACAGTCCTTTTGTTCGCGTAACCGTCAGGATGCTCTATCAGAATAACGAAATAACAAAAGCAAGCTGGATAAGAAGCGCTGATTAAAAAAAATATGAAAACCTGTAAATTGAAATCAGCTTTTGCCCCCACACCAATCTACATTGTGGCGGCAAGGTTTAAAAAAACAGTCAAAGCTGTCTCGGCCGGTTTTCAAAGCACTCAATCACGGCGTAAATTGGTGTGGGGGTTTACGCTTGTTGAACTGCTTATTTGTCTCGCAATAGTCGGGATTGTTCTGACTGCTGTTGCGATTGCATTTGATGCGTGTGTTGCAAATTATGAGGCAAACAAGGGTATATCAGATTCGGTTATAAAGGCCAATCAGGCGCTTTCGAGGATAACCGCCGATTTGCGATGCGCTGCTGATGTTGATACCAATTCCGAGCCGAATAACCAGTGCGCAATGCACACGGCGGAAGGAAATGATATTACATATCTTTTCAATCAAAGCGAAGGAAAACTTTATCTCGTTGATAACGATACATCAACTTCCCATATTCTTTGCGAAAATGTAAGTTTGGTCAGATTTGACAGGACAACCGCTGTTGACGACTCCAATCTGGTGTATGTAAAAAACGTGCAGATTACACTAACGGTCGGCTCAGGCAATTCCGCCAGAAGTGCCTGTTCGGCAGTGGCAATCAGACGCAATTTGTAATTACAGGATTTTATAGCCGGCGAATAACCGCTACACTTAATTACCTTTAGGTTTTTGTTCCTCCTCTATCAGGGATAAATCCTCATCATACTTGCCCTTGTTTTTCTTCCACCAGCTTTTTGCTTCTTGGTATGATCCAAACTCCTTATCGATCAGTGCGCTAATAGCGGAGCTGACTTCTTCGCGAAATTCAGCGTTTTTGTCCCGCAGGGCTTCTATCAAAGTATCCACGGCCTGAGGTCCTCCAATATACTGCAGCATAAAAACAGATTCTTCCTTTACATCGCTATATGGACTGGAGATTGCCGTTTCGAGCACTTTGAATTGGACCTGATTGTCCTTATATTTGATTGTGTCGAGGGCGGAACTTCGTATATCTTCCGATTTGTCCGATAATGCGTCGGAAAGCAGTTTGCCTGTCTGCGGGTCGTTAATGTCTAAAAGAAGGTTCACTGCCGTTTGCCTGACCTCCTCATCCGGATGTGCCATTGCCTTAGTTATTGCAGGCAGAGCTTCCGGGCTTTCATATCCCTGTAATAGCTCAATCGCTGCCAGAGCCACGTTGGCATCCTTCTCTGCCACCGCTGTCTGAACTACCCTGATTACACAGGGGTCCTGGTCGGACGCCATATCAGATAAAGACTGCAAAAGTTCAACCTTTCTTTCACTGTTGCTTGTCCTGTTAAATTCATTCAGCACAGTATCGGTGGATATTCTGACTTCGCAGGGCTCATCGATTTCTTTTACTGTTTGGCTGGTTTCTGTTTGACTGATATCAGCTTGATTGGTATCTGCTGTTTGGTTGGCGTCAGGCAATGGTAAAGTGGGCAAAATGGGCGGTTCGGGCTCTTGAGCCTCCTTGTCTGCTGAAGGGGTATTATAATCGGTTTTGGCAGGACGGGGTTTCTCGGCATTTGTTTCATCTTTTTTTGATGAACAGCCGGTAACTATACATATGATGGAAAGAAGAACAAAAGCGCGAATCGCCAAAATAAAAAATCCATAATACTTTTTTGCATTGACCATAGAAAACCTCGATAGTTAACATTTTAATTAGTTTTAAAGTATGTTCTTAAGCATAACGTATTGTCTGAGTTTTTAATAACGCAGTTTTTGGCCTAAAAATGAGGGTGCTAACTGCCAGAAAACATCCCAGTTTAACAAAACACCTCAGTTTAACAAAACACCTTCATCCTTGAGCTAAAAATCAAGGTTGCTTCAAAAGACCCGCACAACGCATTTAGCATAGCTGTTTTCAGAAATTTTGCAAAAAAAAATCGCCTTAATTTTTAAATTTTTTTATATAAAAGCTCATTGACATTGTAAAGTCGGTAACTAATATTATGATTGAGGCCTTATAAAGAAAGTAAATATATGGGTGTTTTTCTTAATTTTGCAAAAAAAATCGCATTAATTTTTAAATTTTTATATAAAAGCTTATTGACATTGTAAAGTCAGTAACTAATATTATGATTAAGGCTTCATAAAGAAAGTAAATATATGTGTGTTTTTCTTAATGTTGTGTAGTTTTAGATTAGAAAGGGGAAAAAAATGAAAAAGTTATAGGTTGTTCCTCCTGCCTTCGAATCAGTTTTATTATCAGGAAGGGCAACCTGATAAGTAAGTAAAAGAGTGGTAGAGGTATGCTCAACGGATTGTTTAAAAGATAATTTTAGAAAGGGAAAAAAATGAAAAAGTTATTGGTATTATTGTTTGTAGCGGCGATATGTATCCCCAGCTATGGCAGCATCCTTGTTTACAAAACTACTACAACGGCCACGGAGTTTGGCATTACCGCACCTGGCACAGGGCCGACAAAGGTAACAGAGAAGGGCTACTTAGTGATTGATGTCGATCTGACGACTCAGATTGTTGCCTCTGCACAACAGATAACCTATGGTGGTACGCCGCCGACGCAACAGGCGAAAATCGCAGATGTTGTGTTTTACAACCTGACTGCACCTGGCTACATAGTTGCCGATTATTTGTGCGGCGATAAGGATGCGATACTGTCTGGAAAAGCTAAGCTGACGGAAGTTAATCTCCCCGCGAAACAACTTGTCGCGACACCTCTGAAAGGCTCTATGCTTGTGTACAATGCCGTGTTAGGCTCGGGCAGTATGACTGCAACATTAGACACTAAGCTGACGAAAGCTAATGTGTCCAAAGCTATTGCCGATGCCGTAGGTGACATCCAGGATAGCCTGGAAGGCAAATACGGCGCACCTGTTGCAGATACGACTCCGCCCGAACCAAACGTAATGACCTGGGCAACCGGTGGAGAACCTAATGCAAATGGAAGCAATACTACAATTACAATGACCGCGCACACTGCAACTGATGCTAACTCTCCTCCTGTAGAGTACTACTTTACAAATGTTACCGATCCCAATCTCAGCAGTGCTTGGCAGGATTCAGCGACCTTTGTAAACACCGGCCTTACTCCTTCGACTACGTACAAATACAATGTAATGGCCCGAGATAGCGCAGCACCTGCGCGGAATGTAACCGCTGCATCAACCCCCGATGTGAACGCAACTACTGCCGCAACAGATGACAACACCCCGCCCGAACCAAACGTAATGACGTGGGCAGCCGGACCTAATGCATTAAGCGACTCTACAATTACAATGACCGCAACAACTGCAACTGATATTCAGGGTCCAGTAGAGTATTACTTTACAAATGTTACCCGCAGCGATCTCAACGATGTCAATCACAACAGTGGTTGGCAGACTGGTACGAACTGGACAGACACCGGCCTTACTGCTAATACTAATTACAAATACAATGTAAAGGCCCGAGATAAGGCTCTACATCCGAATGTAACCGCTGCATCAACCCCCGATGCAAACGATATGACTTTCGCAGATACATCTGCACCTACGCCAGACCCGATGACGTGGGCAACAGAGCCGACGGCAACCGGTTCAACTACAATCACAATGAAAGCGACTACCGCATCTGATACTTCTGGTCCGGTACAGTATGAATTCTGGCGTACCACAGGTACTACCGCTATAGTTAGAGCTTATAGCATCGATCCATGCTTCGTGGCCACAGGTCTCACGGAAAATACCGTATATGGCTACAAGGTACGGGCGAAAGATACCCTGGGTAATGCGACTGGGTTCTCCGCTTCGAAGTCAGCACAAACTGGAAAAACCATTCAGACCCAGATAAATGAAGCCCTTGCTTTACGTACTGGTTCCGCACCCATAACAGTTACAATCGCGGCAGGAACGTATTTTGGGGACATAGCTGTTAACGATTCCAACGTTACGCTTGTATCGGCGAGTGGCGATGCTAATACCATTATACAGCTCGAAGGCGGCGTTGGTATTGACATCCAGGGAGGCGCTAGCCGCTTCATACTGGACGGCTTTACTATTGAACCGAATGCCGCTGGCGGGACCACTTTTGCGATTCAGCTGGCAAATGCTCCGAAGGATGTGAATATTGCCAACAACATAATCGACGTTAATGCAACCACTGCAAGTATGGCTATATCCGTAGGTGTTGCAGGTGCAGAGAATTTGACCATTATCAACAATCACATCTTCATTGGAAGTAATGACGGCGGCATCTGGGGACCCGACGTGAACCATGTGTCCGTTTTGAACAACACAATCCACGGACCAGCTGCACATCTTACCCTCGGTTATGGTGTAGAATTTGCCGGTATCATCGGAACATCACTGATTAACGGAAACACCCTTACCAACTGCGGTAGTGGTATATTTATAATGCCTGCTGCTGGTGGTGGCGGCACAAAAATTGCCGAGAACGTAACAATCAGCGACAACACTGTCAGCCAGTGTCAAAAAGGTATCGTGCTTGGGCATACTACGGCCACTGCGGAGATGAATGACATATACGTTTATGGTAACACCTTGCAGAACAACGTTACCGGTCTTTATGTCGCTCTTCACGCCACCCTTATTGACGCAAACCACTTCGGGGTCTATGACAACAGCTTTACCGGCAGCGTCACCTCCGGCATAGAGAATACTGACACCGACATACTACCTGCTGAGCTTAACTGGTGGGGCGATGCATCCGGACCTTACCATACGACAAACTTAGCCGGTTTAGGTGATACGGTACTTGGCGTCGTTGACTTCGACCCGTGGTATATAACCTCTGCGATGGATGCCAACAGCGCTGGCTAATGCTGCTTTGAAGTTGTGAACTCTTTATTAGAGTTTGTCATGCGACCCTGCCTCATTCGAGGCGGGGTCGCTTTTTTTAGGATTTGTTACGGCTGATAAGTGATTTTTGTTCGCCGGTTTTGGATTCTCGATTGTTATTACAGGGACTGTTCAGATTTCTGAACCGGCCCTTTTGATTTGTATGATATAATTGTGTCAGTTATTCTCAGAATTTCATTATTGTCATATATTATCGCACAGATAGCCGCCGTCTATCGGCAGTATAACGCCGGTAACAAATTCCGCTGCGTCCGAAGCGAGAAATATCGTCGCACCTGTCAGATATTCCGGCAGACCAAACGCACCCATCGGAGTTTTCGCAAGAACGTCTTTGCCTCTCTGGGTCGGCGTATCGTTGTCGTTTAACAAAAGCTTTCTGTTCTGGTCGGCAATGAAAAAGCCCGGCGCAATTGCATTGACCCTTATGCCGTACAGTGCCAGCTCCTTTGCGTGTCCCATTGTCTGATTCATTACTGCTGCCTTGGCCGATGAGTATGCCCATATACCGGAAAGGGGATTGAAGCCTGCCATCGAGGCGATATTGATAATGTTGCCCTTGATTTTGTTGTCTATCCAGTACTTTGCGACGTGCTTGGTCGGCAGGATACAGCCGGCGAGCAGATTAAGCTTCCAGACGAATTCAAAATCCTCGGTCTTTACGTCAACGAGCGGGCCTTTGCCGCGATTGCCGCCGGCACCGTTTAAAAGTATTTCGACTGAGCCATAAATTTTCACCGATTTTTCCAGGGCCCCTGCGATGGAATCCTCCTCCATCAGATTTACTTCAACAAATGAAACTTTTGATTTGTCGCCGCAGACCTTGGCTATAATCTGGGCTTTTTCTTTCATTGCGTCAGGTCTTATATCCCAGAGTATCACGTTTGCTCCTGCGCAGGCAAAGCCCTCGGCAATGGCACTGCAAAGCGTTCCGCCGCCGCCGGTTACTATCGCTGTTTTGCCGCTAAGACTGAATTTTTTGTCGAGATAAGACATTTTTCTACTCCTGTTCTTAAATCCATTTCTCCAAAAAGGTGTATTAAACTTTTTCTGCCGAAAATTTCAATCGAAATCCGTTAAAAAACGGCCTTTTTATTATATCAATTTTATGTTATAAAGTGTGTCTGAACAACTTAAAACTCGGGTTTTCAGGAGTGATAAGCGATGAAAAAATATGTAATAATTGGACTCGGCGCCCGCTCGGATATGTACACAAATGCGCTAACGAAGGATTTTAACAAGACATCAAAACTTCTTGCTGTCGCAGACACCAATATCGGCAGACTGAATTTTGCTGTCAACAGGCTGAAGGAATTTCTGCCGGATATTGCCGGCTATGAAGCGAAAGATTTCGACAAAATGCTGGCTGATAAGAAGCCGGACTGCGTGATTGTCTGCACAATAGACAGCACTCACGATGATTATGTCTGCCGTGCTATGGAGGCAGGGTGCGACACTATTACCGAAAAGCCAATGACCATGGACGAGGTTAGATGCCAAAGGATAATTGATACCGCAAAAAAGACCGGCAAAAGCCTCAGGGTTGCTTTTAATTACCGTTATGCCCCGCCGAGGACTCAGGTGAAAGAAGTGCTGACGAGCGGCATTATCGGCAGGATTCTGAGCGTTGATTTTCACTGGATGCTCGATACAAATCACGGCGCAGACTATTACAGGAGATGGCATGCCCACAAAGCCTGTTCGGGAGGACTGATGGTTCATAAGGCCACGCATCATTTCGACCTTGTCAACTGGTGGCTAAGCTCCATACCGGAATATGTATTCGCACGCGGAGCAAGGGTGTTTTATACTCCAAAACAGGCAAAACTGTTCGGACTGGAAAAACACGGCGACAGATGCCACGGCTGTCCGCTTTCGTCGAAGTGCAATTTCTATCTGGATATGAGAGAGTATAAACTGCTTAAGGCACTGTATCTTGATAATGAGCAATACGACAGATACTACAGAGACAGATGCGTTTTCAGAAACGATATCGATATTGAAGATACGATGAATTTGGTCGTTCAGTACAAAAGCGGCGCAATTATGAGCTACAGTCTTAACTCCTTTATGCCCTACGAGGCCTATAGGGTAGTATTCAACGGCACAAAAGGCAGACTGGAACACGGCAGTCAGGAATCGTCCTATATCAGCGGCGACGGCTCTGTGCAGGGTGCGCTTATGATGGAAAGCGTGTATATAAAAGTATTCCCGCTTTTCAAGACGGCATACAGCATTGAGGTCAGGACAGGCAAGGGCGAACACGGCGGCGGCGACCTCGTAATGCTCAATGACATCTTCGGCGAGCCGGACCCCAACGACCCGCTTATGAGAGCGGCTGATTTTGCTCAGGGCGCGTATTCGATACTCACCGGCATCGCTGCCAATAAGTCAATGGCAACGGGTAAAATGATAAAAATAGCCGACCTTGTCAAAGGCCTTGAACCGCCGAGAATGCCGAAAATGCTGGGCGAAGACGACTCTATTCCTTATACGCCGGATTCAAAGAGAACTTCAAGAATAACAATATGGAAATAAAACAGTGTTCGTAGTTCATATATATGTTCAGGTTAAGCCGGAATATATCGAGGAATTTAAAAAGATAAGTATTGAAAACGCACAAAGCAGCGTAAAAGAGCCTGCAATTGCCCGCTTTGACGTTATTCAGCAATCCGATGACCCGACTCGTTTTATTCTTGTCGAGGCATATCTCGACGAAAGCGGCGTCGCAAAACATAAACAGACCGCCCATTATAATAAGTGGCGGCAAACAGCTGAAAAAATGACCGTCGGCGAAAGAACAAGAACACGATATACACCCGTCTGGCCACAGAGTTATTGAAGATATTTTAGCCACAGAGAAATTAAAGAGAAGCGAGGGGCAAGAAGCAAAGAAGTAAGAAAGCAAGGAAATAAGGAATTTCTTTTTGTTAGACTGTAATTGCGGTCCAGACGGCGAGCCAGAAGGGGATTGTAATAATACAGAGGATATAAGACAAAAATAAAATTGAGCCGAGTTCCTCCTCCTCGCCGCCGTAGTGCTTTGCCAGAATTATAAGCGACGTCGCAGGCGATGAGGACGACTGCAGGACAAAAAGACTGCAAAGCAATGGATAGCTTGTATAAAAATTCATCAATCGCAAAACAATAATCGTAACCAGCGGCACAATAATTAATTTGACCAGCATAACTTTGCCTGCATTGGCAAGATATGGTTTTATATTAAACGGTATGCTGCCGAGCACCGCGCCAAGGACGAATGTCGCTACGGGGACTGTGGCAGAGCCTACAAGGTCGGCTGAATTTAATATAATCGAAGGTATGATAAATTTCAGGTGCAGCAATACCAGTAATATAGAGACAATGTTTGCATAAAAAGGCGGACTAAAAAGCTCACGCAAGGTCAGTTTTTCACCTGTCGCCGGGCTTACCAGATATTTTCCCATAGACCATATAAGAGGACTTAACCCCAAAAGATAAAGAAAACAATACATGGCAAATTCGTCAAACCGGTCGGGATAAAGTATTTTACCCAGCGGCAGGATAAGATAGCCGCCGTTCTGCAAAGTGGCAGGAGCAAGAAGGAATCTTTTATTTCTTAACTGCGGCCAAAATAGTAACGCAGAAACCAACAGGCCGAAACCTACCATCAAAATTGCTCCAAGAGGAATCAACGGCCAGATTTTGAGCCGATGAGGGTCAAAATTTTTGAGGATGTTTGAAAATATCAGGCAGGGCAGAAGAACTCGAATACCTATCGTTGCTAACGCCTTGAGATGCTCCTGAGTGAGGATATTTTTTCTGATAAGTAATCCGGCAGCTACAGAAATGAGCAAAATCTGAAGGATTGCCTCAAAGGTAGTGCCGAACGAACTTGTAAAAATCTCTATCATCTTGAAATAAATCTTTCTGCTGTTATATTTCTGTAAAAGAAAAGTTATTATAGTTATTCTTTGACGGCAGGCAAGAAGTATAATCTGGAAGAAAGCAGGTGAAAATCTTATGGCAACGAATAATATCATCAAAAAATATGCACAGTTACTGGCGGAATATTCGCTTGGGCTGAAAGCCGGCGATAAACTTCTTATCCACTCTACATATCTGGCTGAAGAACTGCTTAACGAAGTTTATGCTCAGGCGCTGGCGGCAGGGGCTCATCCGGAGTTCAAAATTGCACTTGACGGAACTGAAAAAATCTTTTTCGACAATGCATCCGACAGTCAGCTTGAATACGTCTCCGGTCTGAGCAGATATGTCTGTGAAAGTTACGATGCCGTTTTGAATGTCCTTGCGCCGTTTAATCTAAAGGAGCTGCAGAATGTCGACCCGGCCAAAAAACAAAAGCACATCGCCGCCCGGGCTGAACTGAACAAGTTATTTATGAAAAGAGCCGCTGCCCAGGAACTTCGATGGACTTTGTGCGTTTTTCCGACAAACGCTGAGGCGCAGGAATGCGGGATGAGCCAAAGCGAATATGCTGATTTTGTCTATAACTGCTGCTTTTTATATGAAGATGACCCTGTCGGTTGCTGGAAGAAGCTGGAAAACGACCAGCAGAAAATCGTGGATTTTCTGAACAACAGGAAAGAAATACATTTTAAAAGCAGTAATGTCGATGTCAGATTCAGTACGGACGGCAAAAAATGGATTAACTCATCAGGCAAACATAATATGCCGAGCGGAGAAGTTTTTACCGCTCCGGTGGAAGATTCCGTAAACGGTATAGTTCGCTTTTCGTATCCGGGAATTTATATGGGGCAGGAAATAGAAGATATAACGCTTGAGGTTAAAAACGGCGAGGTTGTAAAGGCTGGTGCAGTAAAAGGGCAGGAGCTTCTGAATAAAATCCTTGCGATACCCGGTGCAAAAAGATTCGGAGAAGCGGCTATCGGCAACAATGACAGAATCAAAAAATTCACAAAGAATATGCTGTTCGATGAGAAGATGGGCGGGACAATCCACATGGCTCTTGGGGCTGCATATCCGGAAACAGGCGGAAAAAACGAATCGGCAATACACTGGGACTTGCTTGCAGATATGAATGACGGCCAAATCCTTGCTGACGGCGAGGTTATTTACGAAAACGGGAAGTTTATTGTCGATTAAGCGATGCTGTCGCAGCGGTCTGCGCTCTGCAGGGCCTTGACGGCTTTTGCAAGTCCTTTGACGACCGATGAAGCCACAGACAGTTCTGAATGGGAAAGCGGTTTATCCGACGAACGGTAAAGTAAAATCATACCGAGAGCAGGGCCTGTATTGTTAAGGCCGATTGCCGCCAGCGAAATTCTTTTTAAAACCGCAGGGCCCGC
>Ga0315294_10008026_pt1 | contig 11589 bp, 7 predicted proteins | sample YL17G13_40_MG_FD_203626 | JGI IMG/M metagenome (GOLD analysis project Ga0315294, IMG submission 203626) | Sediment microbial communities from Yellowstone Lake, YNP, Wyoming, USA - YL17G13_40 | ecosystem: Environmental > Aquatic > Freshwater > Lake > Sediment | place: USA: Wyoming | collected...
TGCCCGAACGTCAGGTGGCCCTGGGCGAACTGCGCCAGGGCGTCCAGCTCCTGCCGGTGGCAGGGCCGGCAGGTCGGGAAGAACTCGCCGTTCTTCCCCTCTTCCGGGCGCCGGCCGCAGAAGACGCACGCGGCCGACTGCCGAGTACGGAAGTACTCGGCAAAAGTGGGAGTAACCTTGCCTTGAGACATAAGGCCTCCATGAAAATGGGGGTCCTAGAAACGAGCCCTTCGACCTTACCTGCCGAGCAGTCTTTCGTACTCGGCGTCGGGATCGTAGATACAGCCCTCCTTTCCTTCTGCCATCCCCTGACGGGTAGGCCTGCTGGCGGGCAGAAACAGCGCCAGAGGCCGCCAAAAGGTCGACACTGAAACATTGGGCTCCAGAACATGGTTCTTATACCTGGAAAGGGGCATAATGAGCCGGTAGGATCGGGTGAACGAGGAGGCCCTCATCAGGTAGAATAACGCCATGTTTAGCCTTGGCGGAAAGACGCTGGATTTCGTGGACGACCTGGGCTTCAAGGCCCTGGCGGCGTCCCCCTACTTCGCGAAGGTTGCCCACCTTCCCATCGGCGACCCCACGGTCATCCCCGTCCTGGAAGACTCCCAGTTCGGGGTGGTCTTCCTGACCAAGAAGGGCGAGGCCATCCGGAAGTACCCCGTCAACGACCTCCCCAACACGGTCCTGGCCAACGTCTACTTCGAGCTGACCCACGAGAAGCTCCCCCCGGAGGCGAAAGTCGCCGCCGCGACCAAGATCAAGGAGGCGTCGACCCTCTTCGGGATGAAAGCCCTCCCCGCGGTCGAGAAGTACGCCGTCGACGCGACCCTGGAAGGCAACTACGTCCGCCTGGACAAGATCGCCGAGTCCACGGCCGGCTCCGAGGACGTCCTGGGGCACCTCCAGCAGGAGTACGTCGCCCACCGCGAGCAGTACAGCCGCGAGGAGAAGAAGAAGCTCGCCGACGCGATGGCCCCGGCCGCGGAGAAGTTCGGCTTCGAGGTCCACGAGGACCTCCGGCCCTTCGCCCTCAAGGACCCCGTGGTGGACCAGGAAGCCCTCTTCATGCAGTGCGCCCAGAGGAAGCGTCTCGTCCCCGACCACCCCGAGGCCGTGGGCCTCCTCGACGAGCTCATCGAGAAGCGCGCGACGTTCGAACCGAAAGAGATCGTCCAGCTCCTCGAGACCTTCGACCGCCAGTTCGACCTCACGTCCCGGTGGGACCGGGACCTCGAGCCCTACGGCGTCCTCATGGAGAAGGTCGCCATGTCAGCCTGCCCCGTCGGGCACCCGGACAGTCTCCCGACGAAGGACGAGGTCAAGGCCTTCGTCTCCTCGAGCGGCGACCTCCTTGAGAAGATGTTCGGGAAGGACTTCGCCGCCAAGGCGAAAAAGGACCCCGACGCGATCTGGGGCCTGCCGAACGCCAGCCGCCGGTTCGTCAAGGCCCACATCGAGCAGGCCCGTGACAACGCCACCTCCGAAGCCGTCTGACCTGGGGTTCACCGACGCCGTCTCCGAGATCTTCTTCTCGGGGAACGGCGAGAAGTCGGCCCAGCCGGAGTCCGTGAAGCTGGACGCCAAGCCCATCGACCTCCTCAGGGCGATCACCGCGAAGCTCGGTCCCCACTGGATCTCCTGGGAGCCGGAGACCCTCTGGTCGGAGCTCAAGAGGACCACCGGCGCAACCCTGGCGGCTCCCTTCAGGGACAAGATCCAGGCCGCGAAGTCCCTCCTCGTGACGAACGCCTTCTGGAGGGACCACCTGGCGTTCGAGAAGATCGTGATGGCCCTGAACGGGCACGCGCCGCTCTTCGACCAGTACCAGAACCCCTCCCCGGCGATGATTGCCAACGCCCTGGAGGAGGCCTCGAAGATCCGCAAGGCGGAGTTCTCCGGGGAGGTCCTGCGGTACATCGCGGTGGTCGCCTACCAGGACGGCCTAGTGGTCCTGCCGGAGCCCCTGGACGTCGCCCAGGGGCACCTGGACGAGCTCTGCCGCCCCGTGGTGGGACAGCACCTGAAGGACGACATCCGGCGCCGCTGGGAGGAATCCAAGGGCTCCCCGGAGGGTCTCTACGCGGAGACCCCTACGGGGGTCCACCTCGCCAAAATGGCCGCGATCCAGGAATACGTGAGGAGCTTCTGATGAGCCAGGAACTGCACCCCTTCTGGAAGGGCGTCCAGGACGAATTCCAGAAGCAGGGCATCTGGGACACGCTCGCCGCCGTCCCGGCAATGGCAATGGCTCATCCGGCGCTCGCGGCCGGGGTTGCCGGAGCAGGACTCCTGGCTGGGCTAGGCACCGTCAAGGGCCTCCGCGCCCTCCAGGGCGGGAAACCCCTCTTTGGGGCGAAGCCGGCGGCCGAGGCCGCCGCGGAAGTGGCCAAGAAGGGCTTCGGCTGGAAGGGTCTCGCCGCCGCGGGCGGCGCGGGCGCCCTCGGCGCGGCCTACCTCATGAAGAAGAAGCACGAGGAATAGGGTGAGCCCTTTCGTCAGGGGATTCGTCGAAGAACTCAAGAAGAACGCCTCTCGGCTCAACATCATCAGCACCTCCTTGGTGGCTCCCTTGCAGGCCAAACTCAGGTCGGCCGGAGATCCCGAGCTCTGGAAGAGAATCCTAAAGTCCCGCGGGCCCATGGAAATGCCGATGGGACGATGACGTGCCCGAATACCCGGTCAAAGGCAAACCCTACGCCTCCAAGGGCGAGGAGATCATAGGGATCCCCCAGAAGAAGGTGACCCACCCCATCCGCCTGATCCCGAAACCCGAGAAGTGGGAGCTGTCCGTCCAAAAACATGAGGCTTCTAGGGCCGGCCTGCACCTCGACTTGAGAGTCGGAGACCCCCTGGAAGGCCACGCCCACTCCTGGGCGCTCCGGAAGTGGCCGAAACCGGGCGAAAAAGTGCTCGCGATCCGGCAACCCACCCACTCGATCTCGTACATGGACTGGTCGGGGGTGATTCTGAAGGGCTACGGGGCCGGCGGAGTTGAGGTGGCCGACCGCAGGGCGATCGACGTCGTTTCGGCGAATCCGGACAAAATCACTTTCCATGCCGGCCCCCATGAGATATACTCATTGGTGAGGACCTCGGGCCGGGAAGGGAAATCTTGGCTTCTTCTAAATAGAACTCCGCCGGGGCCCAAGTAAAAAGTCGGGCCTTATGGCCCTAGAGGCGAGGAGAGAACTCTTTGGCCTACCCGAACCAGTACAAGCCTTTCCTGGAGCGATTCTGGGAGAAAGTCCGCAAGACGGACGGCTGCTGGCCCTGGAAAGGCGCGGTCTCCGGCGGATACGGAGTGATCCAGGGCCAACACGGAAGTCCGGTCTCGGCACACCGAACGTCGTGGCTGTTGGCCGGACGCGAGATCCCGGCCGGAAAGACCCTGTGGTGGACCTGCGGAAACCGCCTCTGCGTTAACCCGAAACACCTCGCCTTGATCGTGGCTGGCGATCGGACCCACATGACGCCCGAGGAAAGGTTTTGGGTGAAGGTCCGAAAGACAAAAACCTGCTGGATCTGGACTGGGGCGAGGGATGGGAATAAGCGATACGGAATCTTCTCGGCTGGGGGCGGATTCGTGGCGCCCCATCGCTTTTCGTTCGAGCTTCACAGAAGCCGCATCCCCAAGGGAATGGACGTCTGCCACAAGTGCGACAACCCCTCCTGCGTGCGGCCCTCTCACTTGTTCTTGGGGACGCCGTCGGACAACCTGAAGGATTATTGGAAGAAGCGCGGCACTAAGCCTCCAAGGAGATGGCAGTCCGCGGGCCGCGAACTCTCCGGGAAACCGTCTCCGTCGGATCTGGAGAGGTTCTGGGCCAAGGTCGAGAGGGGACCCTCGTGCTGGGTTTGGGGTGGTTGCCGCAACAACAGAAACTACGGACAGTTCCGCGTGCTCGGCCAATGCCTTCTTCCGCACAGGTTCTCGTACCTGATCCATTACGGCCCCGTCAAGAAAGGGATGTGCATTCTTCACAAGTGCGATAACCCAAAATGCGTAAACCCCGAACACCTCCGACTTGGAACGATGAAGGATAATACCCAGGACATGATCTCTAAGGGCCGCTCGAAATTTATTCAGTTCAACGGCCGCATCCTGCGCGGCGAGGAGGGAACGAAGGCGAAGTTCACCAACAAGCAGGCCGCCGAAATCCGGAGACGCTATTGGGGCAGGAACGCCACCCAGCTCCAGATGGCAGGAGAATTCGGCGTGACTCAGTCCACGATATGGCGGATTGCACATGGGCACGTATATGTCGCCATCTAACGAGGTGCGCGCTAAGCGACGGATGCGTTGTCCCGCCGGCCGCGAGGTGAACAATGGCTGATCCACTCGCGGATCCGAGGGCCGCAGACACTGGCCTGAAAGCGGGACTTCGCTATCCGTCGCCAAGTACGAGGCCCCTCCTCGCATAGAGGGGGGGCTTCGAGCGATGGAATAACTTTTCTTTGACATCGCGAGCTTATTCATCCCTCCGCGTCTCAAGGATCTCTTTAAATTTTGCCAGCTCTACGCCTTCTCCGACGAGATCATCTCCGCGACGGTCTACAAGCTGGCTCAGTTCCCCATCACGGACTTCATCTACGACACGAAAGACGGCGATCTGAGGGACCGCTGGACACGGATCCTGGAAGTCGACCTCTCGATTCGAACGCGCCTCGAGGAGGCCGGGCTGGACTATTATTGCTTCCACGGTGACGTGAGGGCCATAACCAGGGATGGGGTGTTCCGACTCCGCGACCTGGCGGGGAAAACCGCGGACGTCCTTTCCAGGGACGGAGTGTACCGCCCGGCCATGTTCAAGTCGTTCGGACGCCAAGAGCTTCTTGAGGTCGAATTCAGCGACGGCCGGACCGTCCTGGCGACAAAAGAGCACCAATGGCCCATCCTGACAACGACTGGCAACATAATAACGAGGCCAACCACCGACATCCAAGGTCTGACCTTGATCAGGAATGTTGCCCCACGTCCCGAGCAGAACGAAGATTTCCTGGAGGGTGTTCGGCACGGATTTGTCTACGGCGATGGAACCCTTTACAACGACGGGAAACAGTCGCGTGCCGCGTTCTTCGGCAAAAAAGACCTCGAGATGATTAAGTATTTCGAGGGCCACGGGTCGGCGCCGTACGAATCCCAGCCCGGCGTGATGTTTATCCACGGACTCCCGCCGCACTACAAGTCGATCCCCAAGAACGAATCCTCAGCCAGTTATTGGTATGGCTTCGTCTGTGGGTTCCTTGCGGCCGACGGATCGGTGGACGTCGCTGGATACGCCGTGCTGACACAAAGGGCCGAGGCACCCTTGAGGGCTATCGAGGCCCAGCTTCCCCGAATCGGGATGATTGCCGGGGTTGTCAGGGGCCACTTCGCGCAAACGTCATACGGCGATGGGGTCCAGCATTACCTTTCCCTGTACAGGCAATACCTGCTGCCCCAGGATTTTCTGCTGTCTCATCACAGGGCTCGTTTCGAGGAAAACTTCAAGCCCACCAACTACGGGCGCCACGTCCGGGTGGTGGATGTCCGCGAGACGGGGATTGTCGACGAGGTTTTCTGTTGCGTTGAGGAGCAGACGCATACTTTCACGATCGACAATGGCGTTCTCACGGGGAACTGCTACGGGAACTACATCGCCAGCTTCTACGTCCCCTTCATCCGCTTCCTGGTCTGTCCCCACTGCAAGAAACAGTCCCCCATCCGGTCGATGAAGTTTCATTTCAGGCTCCAGGACTTCCGCTTCCTGTCCAAGTGCAAGTCCTGCTCTCCGGACGAGCTGATCCCCTTCAACGTCGTCGACAAGCCCATGACGCGGACCACCCAGGGTATGAACATCGTCCGGTGGGACCCCGCGAACATCGACATCGAGTTCAACCCCATATCCGGGAACTCGACGTACTACTACAACATCCCCAACCAGTTCAAGCGGCAGATCTGGGCCGGCCGCCGGAAGGTCCTCGAAGAGACCCCGATGAGCTTCATCATGGCCGCCAAGGAGGGCGCCCGGGTGGAGCTCGACACGGCGAACCTGATCCACATCCGCCGGCCCAGCTTCAGCTACTTCGACAACGGCTGGGGGATGCCGCTCATCGTGCCTCTCCTCAAGAGCAAGTTCTACTTCCAGCTCCTTCTCAAGGCCCGCGAAGCCCTGCTCCAGCAGCACATCCTTCCCCTCTGGATGCTGTATCCGCTGCCCCAGGCGAACCTGGACCCGCACGGTCACCTCGCGATGGCCAAGTGGCGCCAGGAGGTCGAGAACGCCATTAAGAAGTGGCGCCGGGACCCCAACTACATCGCGACCTTCCCGATTCCCACGGGGTTCCAGCAGATCGGCGGGGATGCTCGTGCGCTCTCGGTCATCGACGAGATGCGCTTCCTCCAGGAGACCATGATCGTCGGCCTCCAGGTTCCCAGGGAATTCCTCCTCGGGGGCGCGTCCTGGAGCGGCTCCAGCGTCACCTTCCGGATGCTGGAGAACTTCTTCATGAACCACGTCCGGGGCCTCAAGACCCTGGTCCGGTTCGTCATCGAGAAGGTGTCCGTCGCGACGAAGCTGCGGAAGGTCGACGTCTCGATGACCCGCCTCCGGTGGGTGGACGACATCCAGCAGAAGAGCCTCCTCATGCAGGCGAACGTCCAGGGGAAGGTCTCCGACGACACGTTCATCTCGGAAGTCGGCCACGTCATGGCCAAAGAGTACGAGAAGATGCAGGAAGAGGTCGAGAAGCGCTCCAAGATCCAGATCGCCATGGCCAAGAAGCAGGCAGAGGCCGAGGGCGAGGCCATGCTGGTCCAGATGCAGTATCAGCAGAAGGCCCAGATGGAGATGGCCAAGGCCCAGAAGAACCTCATGGCGGAGTACCAGGCGATGGGCTACAGCCCCGAGCAGATCAACGCCATGATGATGCAGACGCAGGTCCAGCAGCCCCAGGGAGGGCAGTTCACGCCCAAAGGGATCCTCGGGAAGGAGCCCAACAAGCCGGGCGTCTCCCAGGCGGGCCAGCCGGCCCTCAACCCGGATATGTGGGCCGGGCAGTTCGCCTCGACCCTCATGCAGGCGGGGGAGGCCGATCGGGAGAAGATGCTCATGGACCTTCAGCTCCGGGATCAGAGCCTCCACGCCATCGTGCAGCAGAAGTTGATGGAGCTCCAGGGGATCGACACGCGGCCGAATCCGGACCAGAGGCCTCCAACCAGGAATCCGGGAAAGACGCCATCCCCGAGCCGGGTGTAACCTCCGATGATCGACGCCGGGGAAATCTACGAGAGCCTCAAAGGCCGCCTGACGACGACCTTGCGGAAGTCCCTCGGCGTGACCGGCATCAAGACCCTCAAAGTGAACAGGGTCTGGGCCGACGACAACCTGGATCCGCAGGACTTCCAGGGCCAGCTCGACGCCAAGCTCAACATGAGGAGCTGGGCCATCCCCGTGTACGCCGACATCTCCCTCGTGGACCCCGCTTCCGGGAAGGAGATCGACCGGGCGAAGAAGATCCGCCTCATGGAGATCCCGAAGATCACTCCGAGGCAGAGCTTTATCGTGGGCGGAGAAGAGTTCCAGGTCGCCAACCAGCTCCGCCTGAAGTCCGGCGTCTACGTGAAGTCTGTCCCGAGCGAGACTTCCGCCCACTTCAAGTTCCCCATCGGGTATTCCAAGCGGAACTTCTCGATGGACTACGACCCCGCCGAGAAGAAGTGGACGGCCTTTCTCGACGGGAAGACCGTTCCCCTGTACTCGTACCTCAACGCGCTCGGTCTGACCGACGAGGAGATCTCGGAGAAGCTCGGCCAGGAACATCTGGACAAGATGAAGGCCGATGCCGACCTCAGGAAGGATCTCGCCAAGATCCGGACCGTCGTGACGGGAGAGAAGGGCCTCCCCGGGGAGCCCGCCACGAACGCCAACCGGATCCGGGAGGTCCTCTACGCGCTCCCTATGGGACCGGACGTCCCCAGGCTCAAGTACGGCAAGGAGTACAAGAAGTTCGACAAGGGGCTCGTCCTCGACGCCCTCGGTAACCTCCAGGGGGTCCTCTCCGGCGAGGAGGAGCCCGACATCGACAACTCCCGCTTCAAGGAGTTCCGGACCTTCGACGACATCCTCGTGGAGCGGATCGAGAAGACCACGCCGCTCCTCCAGGGCAGGATCAAGCAGCGGATGCGGGAGAAGACCGCTATCCGGGACATCATCCAGCCCGACAAGCTGTCCGACGTCGTCACGTCCTTCTTCAACCGATCCCAGCTCTCGAACTACCCGACCCAGTCCAACCCCATCAACTTCCTCTCCGGGCACACCCGCACGACGGTCTTCGGGGAGGGGTCCATCGGGAACAAGAGGGCCGTGACGAACGTGGAGCGGGGCGTGGACCCGTCGATGATGGGGACGATTGATCCGCTCCATAGCCCCGAGGGCGGAGATATTGGCGCCGTCATGCACATCACCGTCGGGGCAAAAAAGGGGGACGGGGTCATCCTGAGGACCTTCTGGGACCCGAAGACCCAGAAGCACGTCACCTTGGGGCATCCGGACGTCTACAACAAGAGGATCGCCTTCCCCAACGAGTATAAGCGCGAACCCTCGGGCCGGTTCGTTCCCGTCGACCCCTCGATCCGGGTCATGCACCGCGGGAAGGTCCTGACCGTCTCGCCGGCCGAGGTCGACCTCATAGTCGAGCGCCCCCAGGACCTCTTCGACTTCTCGACGAACCTGGTCCCGTTCGTGAACGCCATGCACGGCGGGCGGGGACTCATGGCCTCGAAGATGTACGACCAGGCCGTGTCCGTGATAAATCCGGAGCCGCCGCTGGTGCGGTCTGCTTCCACACCCAAGAAGGCGCTCGACGAGACCTTCGAGAGGATCGTTGGGGGGCTCGCGGCGACGAAATCCCCGGTCGACGGGACAGTGGACGAGGTGGCCGATCGCCAGATCACCGTCCGGGACGGGGCCGGGAAGTCCCACAAGGTCAACCTCTACAAGGACTTCCCGCTGAACTCCAGGAGCTTCATCACGTCAAAGTCCAAGGTCGGCGTCGGCGACAAGGTGAAGAAGGGAGACGTCCTCGCTGACTCCAACTTCACCAAAGACGGCGACCTCGCCATTGGGAAGAACCTCCTCATGGGATGGGTCCCCTACCGCGGGTGGTCCTACGAGGACTCGATCGTCATGTCCGAGTCGGCCGCCAAGAAGATGACCTCGGAGCATCTCTACAAGGTCGACCACCGGGATTCCCCCGAGGGGCTCTCGGGGCGGGACCGGTACGCCGCCTACTTCCCGAACCGTTTCACGGCGGAGCAGCTCGCGAAGCTCGACGACGACGGCGTGGTTAAGATCGGGACCACCGTCCGGTCTGGAGATCCCCTGGTCGTGTACCTTGCCAAGAAGAACATCACCCCGGAGGACGTGGTCCTCGGCAAGATCTCCCGGAACCTGGTCCGCCCGTACTCGGACGCCTCCCAGACGTGGGAGGAACCCTTCAACGGCGTCGTCACGCACGTCCAGAGGACGGCCGGAGGGCGGGCGAAGGTCCTGGTGAAGACCGAGGAGCCGCTCCAGACTGGCGACAAGGTCGTCTCCCGGTACGCCGCCAAAGGGCTCGTCTCCAGGGTCGTCCCGGACGAGGAGATGCCCCGCACGAAGGACGGCCGGACGCTCGAGCTTCTCCTCAACCCCATCGGCCTCCCGTCGCGGATGAATCCGGCGCAGATCTACGAGGCGCTCGCCGGGAAGATCGCCGTGAAGACCGGGAAGCCCTACGTCGTCGACAACTTCGAGCCTGGAGATCTCCGCGAGAGGATCCGCGGGGACCTCAAGAAGGCCGGACTCTCCGAAACCGAGGAGGTCATAGATCCGGTCTCCGGGAGGTCCTTGGGCCAGGTGACCGTCGGCAACCAGTTCCTGATGAAGCTGGAGCACGCCGCCAAGGAGAAGTTCAACGCCCGGGAGCCGTCCGGCGCCTACACCGCGGACCTCCGGCCGGCCAAGAGCGGCGAGGGGGCCCAGGCGATCGGGCATATGGAGCAGTCGGCGCTCCTTAGCCACGGCGCCCTCTACAACCTCAGGGACTTCACCAACTACAAGGCGGGGAAGAACGACGAGTTCTGGCGGGCGCTCCAGATGAACGAGCCCCTGCCGCCGCCGACGTCGACCTTCGCTTTCGACAAGTTCGTCGCGCTCCTCAAGGGCGCCGGGATCAACGTCGAGCGGCGCGGGACGCAGTTCCAGCTCAAGCCCCTCACGGACGACCAGACGGAGGGGATGTCCGCCGGGGCCATCTCGAGCTCCCGGATGCTCCTCGGGAAGAACCTCAAGCCCGAGAAGGGCGGCCTCTTCGACGAGGAGGTGACCGGGGGGCTCACGGGCCAGAGGTGGGCCCACGTGGACCTCCCCTACGAGGTCCCGAACCCGGTGTTCGAGCCGGCCATCCGCGGCGTCATGGGCCTCACGCAGAGAGAGTACGACGACATCATCGAGGAGCGCGTCTCGGTCGACGCCTTCGCGAAACCCACCCCGAAAGAGCAGGGCGGACTCACGGGACCCGCGGCGCTCCGGAGGATGCTCGGACAGATCGACATCCCGAAGGCGATCCAGGAACTCAAGAGGCAGGCCAGGATCGCCAAGGGAAGCGACCTCAACCACTTCAACCGCGCGATCCGGTTCCTGTCGAACCTCAGGACCAACCAGATCTCAACCGACGACCTCTTTATCAAGAAGGTCCCCGTCCTGCCGCCGATCTACCGCCCCGTGTACCCCCTCCCTGACGGGACGCTCAACGTCTCCGACGTGAACTACCTGTACCGGGACCTGGTCGCCATCAAGAACCAGCTCGCCGACTTGTCTAAAGTGCTCCCTGAGGAGCACCTCCGGGAGCAGCGCGCCGACCTCTACCAGGCGGTCAAGGCGATCGCTGGGACAGGCGATCCGGTCTCCTCGGAGCACTACCGGGGGATCCTCGACATCGTCACCGGGGAATATCCCAAGGGTTCCTACTTCCAGAGCCGGGTCATCCGCAAGCAGCAGGAACTCTCCGGGCGGGCGGCCATCTCCGGCGACCCGACCCTCGGGATGGACGAGGTCGGGATCCCGGAGGACATGGCCTGGGTGATCTTCAAGCCCTTCGCGGTCCGGAAGATGGTCGAGCGGGGCATGGCCCCCCTCGAGGCCGAGAGGCACATCGCCGACCGCACCATGATCGCGAAGGACGCCCTCGGCCGGGCCATGGCCGAGCGGCCCGTCATCGTCAACCGGGCCCCCACGCTCCACAAGCACGGGATCATCGCCCTCAAGCCGACTTTGGTGCCCGACAAGTCCGTCCACCTGAACCAGATGGTGACGGTGGGCCTCGGGGCCGACTTCGACGGCGACACAGTCGGCATCCACGTCCCGGTGACCGACGAGGCGGTGCGGGAAGCGCAGGAGATGATGCCCTCCACGATGCCGCTCTCGACCTCGGAGAAAGTCCTGACCGTTCCTCGCCACGAGTCCCTGGTGGGGCTCTACCGGCTGACGAGCGCGGGGAAGAAGACGTCCAAGACCTACGTCTCGGAGATCGAGGCGGTCATGGCCTTCCACAAGGGGGAGATCT
>Ga0315294_10008029_pt1 | contig 11588 bp, 11 predicted proteins | sample YL17G13_40_MG_FD_203626 | JGI IMG/M metagenome (GOLD analysis project Ga0315294, IMG submission 203626) | Sediment microbial communities from Yellowstone Lake, YNP, Wyoming, USA - YL17G13_40 | ecosystem: Environmental > Aquatic > Freshwater > Lake > Sediment | place: USA: Wyoming | collected...
AATTCGCTGGAGAAATTAAGGGAATTCGGGCATGAGCTTTTCATAAAGCTTTCGTCCTTTCGTAAAGCACTTGCTGGAGGGGAGAGATAGACGGGAGACAGAAGACAGAAGACAGGGCAAAAGACGGATGACGGAAGACGGGAGACGGAAGAATCCGGTCTCCGGTCCCCAGTCTCCAGTCAATCTCCGGTCTCCGGTCCGCCGTCCCCGGTCCTCGGTCTGTGAGCATCCATGAACCAACCATCCATCTCCGTTGAAAACGTCTGGAAGCGATACCGCAAGGGTCAGACCGGTTACCACACCCTGCGTGAGGACATCTATAACATCACGGGCAGAATCATCAGCCTGGGCGGAGAGAAAAAGAGAGAGACAGACGCCGAACACATCTGGGCGCTCAAAGATGTGAGCTTCCAGATAGAACAGGGCGAGAAAGTGGGTATCATCGGCCGGAACGGGTCGGGCAAGACCACCATGCTGAGACTGCTGGCGGGCATCACCAGGCCCAACCATGGCAAGATAACAGTCAAAGGCAGATTGGGCGTGCTCATCGAGATAATGGCGGGATTTCACCCTGAACTGAGCGGTCGAGAGAATGTGTATCTCAATGGCGCCATAATGGGCATGAGCCAGAAAGAGATTAAGCGCAAGTTCGATGAGATTGTTGCCTTCGCCGAGCTGGAGAACTTCATAGATACGCCTATCAAGCGATACTCCAGCGGCATGCACGTTCGCCTCGGCTTTTCTGTAGCTGCGCACCTCGACCCCGACATCCTGCTGGTAGACGAAGTGCTGGCGGTGGGGGATGCGGCTTTCCAGAAAAAGTGTCTGGGCAAGATGGGCGCTTCGGCACAAGAAGGACGGACCGTTCTTTTTGTAAGCCATAATATGGTCGCAGTACAAAGCCTGTGCAGCCGAGCAATCTGGTTGAAGGACGGCAAAGCCATAAAGGATGGACAGGCAGGTCAGGTAGTATCTGACTATTTAAAGACAGTATCAGTAAGTTCGACGGAGCACGTTTGGAATGATATGGGCACAGCGCCAGGCAATGAAAGGGTGCGCTTGCGCCGTGCCTGCGTCCGACCTGAGAACGGCTGTGCCTCGGACCCGATTACTATTCTGACCCCATTTGTTATGGAATTCGAGTGCTGGAATCTTGAGCCTGACGCCAGTTTGAACCTAAGCTTGCACTTATATGACGAGCAAGGGATTCTGGTATTTCAAACAGCCCCTATAAATGAACCTGTGTGGTATGGCCGTCATTTTCCGACAGGTCTCTTCCGTAGCGTGTGCCATGTGCCTGGAGATTTGTTAAACGATGGCATGCATCGCCTTAGATTGCTTGTAGCTAGCGATCAAAACCTCGTGATTGACCAGGATGATATTCTGACATTTAATGTGTATGACTCCACAGAGCGAAGAGGCGGTTATCATGGAAAAATACCTGGCGTAATTCGACCCCAGTTGATCTGGAGCACAGAACTTATCGAATCGCATTAATCCTTTCACGGAAGTGGACAGCAATCGTGATTCAAAAGATGGGCATAATGTATTTTTTAACGTTGGCAGGCCACCGGGGCAAGGTAAGATATGACTTCGTAGCAGTTCTGAAAATTGTCCGACCCAAAGACTTAGTCTGGACTGAGAGATTTTGACCCAGGCCTTGACTTGAAAGAGTATGCCTTAGCCATCAAATTGCAGCAATCTGGGGGTTAGCATAATGGGGCTTAACACACCGGTTCTGTTAATAATCTTTAGGCGCCTTGATACCACACAACATGTTTTTGACGCCATACGCCAAGCGCAACCCAAGCAACTTTTCGTGGCAGCCGACGGACCTCGGGAAGGCAAAGAGGGTGAAGCTGAGAAATGCAGACGTGCAAGGGAAATAGTGAAACAAGTGGATTGGGATTGTGCGGTACATACACTATTTCAAGAAAAGAACCTCGGGTGTGGCTGGGGCCCAGCATCAGCAATAAACTGGTTCTTTGAGAATGTGGAAGAGGGCATCATTCTAGAGGATGATTGCGTACCGCATATCACCTTTTTTCGCTTCTGTGAGGAACTATTAACAAAATACCGAGATGACGAAAGAATAATGATGATTAGCGGGTTTAACCCTTTGGGCAAATGGAAGTCAGAAAGTCAAAGCTACCACTTTTCATACACGGGTGCGAGTTGGGGTTGGGCTTCTTGGAGAAGGGCCTGGGATTACTATGACATTGACATGAAGCTCTGGGGAGAGCCAGAAGTTAAGAATGCAGTCAAGCATACAGTTTGCCATATGGAGACTTTTAACTTCTTCAAGCGGCATTTTGAAGCCACATATAACGACATTAATCACACTTACTGGGACAATCCATGGCAATTTGCTCGTCTTTTGTACTCAGGTCTATCTGTAGTTCCTTCTGCAAATTTGATTTCAAACATTGGCTTTTTTGGAGAAGGAGAGACCACGAATCTTGGTCCTGCACATCCGTTTGTCAAGTTGGTAGCCAATTTGCCTTTGTATTCGTTATCGTTTCCATTGAAAGAACCATACGGAGTGACTGATGATCGTGACTTCAGTCGTATGTGTTATTTAAAGGCCTGGAAGACTATTGACGCCACCTTGATTCAACACCGCATCTCCTATAAAGTCAAGAACATACTCATCAAGTTACTAAGACTCTTAAGATTATATAGTTTAGCTGTTATAGTCGTAGGGCCGCTCTATCGGCGATTGGCGAGAAAGCGTACTCGAAGGCGGCAGGAGCATGCTCAGAAGCTAAAAGGCTGAGGTTTTGTCCCCAGATTTAAGACCGTTTCAATCGTCGTTGTTTTATGTCTATTGTTATCTATGCTAGCTGTGATTGCTCCATTGTGAGACCTACCACTTCGCTCGACCTCACAAGTCACTGGCTAATCCCTATCCCACAACGCCAGATATGGCAGCAGGGATAGCAAACCATATTTGGACAATCGAGGAAATAGTGAAGCTGGCTGATTAGCGGCTATTTCTGAGCTTCAATATTCAGTGACCACGGCAGGTCATCCATCTTCATGGTTGAAGTAACTTGAAAGCTTACTGTTGAAATATCTTTAGGCGGGGAAAAGGAAAAATCGGATTGGGCTCGGGAAAAACTATGTACATTTTTGAATCCAACTGATTCCAACAAATTCCTCAAGGTGACAAAGGAATAGCCATAGAAGTGAAACTCGTACTTATTTGCTTGGCCACCATACACCAAATAGCATGCTCTATCAACTATATACCTGCCTTTCTCTGTATTGTAGAAAGGTAGATTGTCCAAGTAAGCCTTGAACAAGACTTCTAAATCGGGAACGCATATATATATCTTGCCGCCCGTTCTAATGACCCTATACCATTCTTCTAAAACTTTTATTGCTTTTTCTCTTGGGATATGTTCAAAAACGTGAGAATTGTAGATTACACCTACAGAATTTGAACTTAACTTTATTTTATCTATTCCAGCGACAACATCACAATGAGCACGTAGATTGGCATCAATATTGCAGAAGTTCTTAATCCTACTATAGCCACAGCCTAGATTCAAACCCTCGAATTGCCTACCCGTGATTTGAAAGAAATACACATAGTAGGCGACAGAATTTATGAGCTTAACTGCATAGCGCAGGAAGACTCTAGGCAATATCCTAATGTAGCCAAGCAGTGCCTTTATTCTGTTCCCAAGAGTCCTTTTCATATATTTGCATCTTTGGCCCATGTACTTAGCTTATAACCAATCATCACCCATTACTAGCGAGGTTACAATACAGCATAGTATAGTACAAATACTCAGTAAATCAAATCTGCCTTTGCCTTTCATATCTCCTTTTCCTCAATAACTTTTGTTTTGACATTTTTCGGGCTGAAGATTTCAAAATGATATACTACCCTATAGAGGAGATTGTTTAACTAGTGCTCGCTTGATGGTATAATCAATCCAAAGATGTTGGCTTCAGTAGCTACCTAGAAACAAGGAGGGCAATGTTATGGATTATAAGACTATGGCCTTGATGATGTTTCGCAGATTTGGATTGGGGGTGTATAGAATCGGCGGTAAGGGGGAGTACATCGGCAGTAAGGGGCAGTACACTCTTTGCTATCCCTATGAGCACTACACATACTCCCCTTGGTTCGAGGACTGGTTCCAAGAGAAATATGCTAAGCTGAAAGACTATACATTGCTAAAGGAGAATCAATGTTATGTCGTCTATGAGTTTTGCCTTCATTGTTTACATCTAGATGGTGATTTTGCCGAGTGCGGGGTTTATAAAGGTGGTAGTGCCTTTCTAATTGCTGAGACGTTAGCTAGTAGCTCTGTCGAGGATAAAGAGACACACCTTTTTGATACTTTCACTGGGATGCCAGCTATGGCAAACCAAGACCCAAGCGGTCTTAAAGAAGGCCGATTTGGTGATACTTCCTTGGCTGATGTTAAACAGTATCTCAGAGATTTTCCTTTTGTAGTTTTCCACCCAGGTCTTATTCCTAGCACCTTGGAACCTGTGAAAGATAAGAGGTTCGCTTTTGTTCATGTAGATGTTGACCTCTATCAAACGACAAAAGACTGCCTAAATTTCTTCTACAATCGACTGACGAGAGGTGGTGTCATGATTTTTGATGACTATGGTTGGACTTTCTTCAAAGAGTCTGAAAAGAAAGCAGTCGATGAATTCTTTGAAGATAAGCCTGAAACTCCAATAGCTCTGCAAACAGGTCAGGCTTTTGTAATTAAGCTATGAGCTGCTTTCCCTATATGATTCACCATTCAAATTGACCCACTACCGGCCTATTAGCTTGACGACCAGATCCAAAGGTCATATATTATCGGCACCAAACGCGATGATGGGTAAATATCGCCTCATCGGGAGTTGAAATGGGAAATCGCGGATAAATTATTAGCTGAGTAGCCCTGAACGTTAACACCAAAGGCAGACTCTATGGAAGAGCACAATAGACGGAACCATATCACCAGAGCATGGCGCATTGGCAGAGAACAAGGGTTTTGGAGCCTGATAGACCGGATAGTCCCCCATTGGCTACCTTCGATTCATGCCCGTCTCCCATCCGGCTTCGGCAGCATGGACAAGATACTGGCATGGCTCGAAAGGCACAACCAGTATGACGTTTATTCATTCGACGTGTTCGATACCTTGCTGAGGCGGAGAATCGACCCTCCCGAATTACTCAAGGCCCTGGCAGCAGAATATTTATCTACTCGTTTGGCTCAGCATGAAATCAATATCAGCCAAGTTGAGATATTAGCGCAGAGGAAAAGGTGCGAAGAGCTCCTGCTGCCGGAAGCCTTAAAGAAAGGAAAGGATCCTGATTACAGTCTCGACGATGTCATGACAGAAACACTGAAGGCAATCAAAGCTGAGCGTGTACTCGGTAGTGAGCAGATTGTCAATTACGAAATAGGTCTGGAGAAGAAAGCCGCCCAGCAAATGCCCGGAGCATTGATAGCACTCAGTTATCTCAAATCAATCGGTAAGCGCGTTATATGCATATCAGACTCCTACCTATCGGCTAATCAAATGTCATCAATACTGGAACATCACGGCTTCCTGCGAAACATAGATAAGCTCTATGTTTCGTCTGATGTAGGGAAAAGAAAATCTACAGGCAGATTATTCCAGTATGTTATTGAAAAAGAAGACAAAACCATTGTCCACATTGGTGACAATTACGATTCCGACTATATCATGCCCAAGAATCTGGGCATAAAGGCTTTGTGGTTCCATAGCAGAAGCGAGCAGCACAGAAAGAGCAAATTGAAAACGTTACTCGACAGCAAAAACAAGATGGACTATGTGAACACGATAATCAGGAGCCCTGTCGGGTATAAAAGCGAGTTGCAGCGTGTGGGCTACGAGGTTCTCGGGCCGGCGCTGACAGTGTTCGTGCACAACGTAGCTGAACAAGCCAGGAAAGACAACGTAGAGGCGCTGTTCTTTGTTGCCAGGGATGGCTATGCTATAAAGAAAATATATGAGATTTTGCAGCGCACGGTCTACAGCGAATCGGCCTTGCCGCCGGGAAGATATATGTGTTTGGGCAGACTGCCGGTGAGATTGGCCTCGCTGCATGAGCTGAATTATGCACAGATAATGGACGCTTATGCATACATATCGAGATTCCGAGAGAGAAGTGTGAGCTTGAAGGATATCTTGGGCAGCTATGGGTTGGAGCCCGACGGTTTCATCGATATAGCCAAACAATGTGGCCTGGATTTGAATGAACCTATTATTAATCCAGCCCAGGATGAGAGATTGCACAAGCTCCTGGGAAGCAATGAATTGAAGGAGATTGTCAGGAGAAAGAGCGCCGAAGCCAGAGAACTGCTGCGAAATTATCTGGCCGGCATCGGCTTCGTGGGAAAAAAGAAAGTGGCAGTTATAGACGCGAATGCCGAGGGACTCACCCAATCCATCCTGGACATGATTTTCTCCGATGACACGAGCTACCCAGCCGTGAGGCGCTACTATTTCAATTTGCTTACTCTGAATGTAGATACAGGGGGCATCAAGCCGGAGCTGTCTGAAGCTTTAGGAATAGTCACTGACTGGAGGAGCGACTCGTCAAATGAGAAAGCGCCTTTTCGGCTTTTTGCTCTGCTGATCGAGCTATTCTGTCACCCAAATCACGGCGTTACCGTGGGCTATAAAAGGGTCGGCGGCAGGACAGTGCCGATATTCAGAAAGACCCCGCAGGAACGCCAGTACCCTTTAACGTCACAGGGGCTACAGGGGATGCTGGCCTATGCCAGGGACTACGGCACATACTATGGACTGCATAACTACGCTTGCACGCAATTGCTGGGCGATATGAAGAGCAATATGGTACAGTGGGTATTACACCCACCAAAAACAGACGCAGCCCCGCTGAGGGACCTATCATTTACCAGTGATTGGCCAATAGAGACTAACCACCGCCTTATGCAGCAGGTGACTGTTTGGGACATAGTGACAATCAAAGGCATTCGCAAAAAAGTGGAATCGTCATCATGGCCTCAAGCTACCTTGACTTTAGCCCCTGCATCAAGGTTCAGCCGAATCTTATACCGAGCAACCAACTGCTGCAGTCAGCGGTCACGTTAGCTTTAGATTACGTCGTACCGAGTCTATCCAGACTGGGGATTATCTTTTAAAGACCTAGCCACGCAAAGAACGCTGGAGCAAGCAATCCAGGGAGATATTATGTTCAAAGTCCGTGATATCAGTCTGCCAACTGGATTGAGCCGAAAGTTGGCTCCATTGCTGGCTGCCAAAAAGGGGAAATCTACCATCAGTCCTGCTGCATGGCCCTTTGCACCATACAGGTCGTGAGGCACTGTTTTGATTATCTCGAAACCGGATTGTTTCAGGAAATTATGGACTTCAGATATCGAATATCTATACTCTAAAAAATGGTAATACCTGCTCTTTTGCCCAAAAAAAATACGTATTATTATACGTACTATTCTCTCTGGCAAAATACCTGCCATGGTTACTGCAGCGGCAAGAAGCGCGCCTCGCTTGGACCTACCCCAATTTGACCTTAGCACTCTAAAAGACTCAGGTAAAACATTGACAAACATTTTGAGTGGACGTCTTATGAATTTTCTCATTATGTTGACAGTCGGGACTGATACAAATATCAGCCCATTTGGCTTCAGCACTCTATGAGCTTCTTTCAAGGCTGGCAGTGGCCCATCCTCAAAATGTTCAATCACTCCCATAGATATGTATGCATCGAAGGCGTTATCGGGGTAATGAATACCCAATATGTCCCCGAATTCCACCTGAAGAGACCCATCGAAATCCTTTAACTTGGCGACCGCTATCTCATTGTTGTCTATGCCCACGATGTCGTAGCCCAGCCGCTTCAGATAAATGACCCACTTGGCAAACCCGCAACCACCGTCTATTACTCTACCTCCCTTGGGTATGTAAGCCAGGAATAAATCCTTCGCCGGCGTTTCTAAGTCACAGGCCTCCAATTCCTGTTCGATGGTTCTGGAAGTCCACATACCATCCCAGCGGTTGCTTTCAGGCTCGAAGTCAAAAAGGAATTCCTTCTGCACGCCAATTCCCTCCTCGCCGTTCCCTTCGCCAAGAATCGCTCGACTATTGCCAACTCTAGCGATATGCACTTGCCTGGCAAAACCACGTCGAGTATACTAAGTCTTGAGAGAACTGTAAACTATTAACAAAATCGTGAAAAAAGATTCTGCACCCCTCCTTATTTTGCAGGAGAGAGGTCTTTGAGTGTTAGCGCTTCGACCCGAGGAAGACGACTATTCGCACAATGGGGGTAGGGGCATGTCTATAAGCATGGTCTTGAATGGCAAACGAGTAAACTTGGCCAGAATTTCGTCGTGGTGAAGGCTCTAAGATCCCTGAACACCATTCGGTGACATGGTTGGCTCGTGGAAATGGAAATAAATAGAGTTAAAGTAAGCGTCATAATTCCGAACTACAATGGAAGAGAGTATCTGGAAAAGCTGCTACCCAGTATTGCCGACCAGACTTTCGATGACTATGAGGTAATCATTCTAGACGACTGCTCGCCTGACAGGTCAGCAGTCGAGTATATCAAAGGCTTCATTAGAAATCGTCAAAATATGCGCTTAGTTGAGAACGAAAAAAACCTGGGCTTCGCTAAGAATTGTAATAGGGGTTTCGCCCTTGCAAGAGGCAACTATATTTGCCTCCTCACAAATGATACGGTAGTTGCAAGCAACTTTTTGGAAAGAAACGTTGCTGTTATGGAAGCGGACAGCTCCATAGGCGTTTTATCATGCATGATTGTCGACGAGCACGGACATAACTGGTTCTCGGGTGGAAGTTTTAAAGCGGGGATCCCAGTGAACCTAAGTGATGATTTCACGGGGGTGCGCTGTGTAGATTTCGCTGCCGGTACGGCGCCGTTTTACAGGAGAGAGGTGTTCGCTAAAGTAGGATACCTGAACGAAAGTTTCTATATGTATCATGAAGATGTCGAATTTTGTCTGAGAGTTAGAAAAAAGACAGACTACAAAATCTGTATGTTTCACGAAAAACTGGTAACACATTATTGGTGTGTCAATCCTGACAAAGAGAATACAAGGCTCTACTGGGGTCACAGAAATCACATGCTATTACTGAGGGAATATGCTCCGAGATATCTGCCAAAGGTGGCGTTTCTAACCCTAACGAACTCTATCATTCTCCTGGCAAGTTATGTCTTGAAGGGAAATCGCCGGTCCCTTTCTATCGCTATTCCGAAAATTCGCGGCACTATAGCTGGATTGATCAAAGTGCGAGTTAAGTAGTCACGCATTTTACGGCATGCGTTTTCGGTAATCGCAAATCGATCAGGCGAATTTCCTTATCACTGCACAATAGGCTACTGTTCGAACGTGGGAGGGACTCGGCAACTTCATTTAGATTGTGGGCCTTAGTAAAGATTCTAATGAGAAAATCACGCGCGGTAAGAACCCTCATAGCCACTTTAAGAAACATCAAAGCTCTTGTGTTATCCGTTAAAGAAAGGGGCTTTGGCTTTGTATTCCGCAAGGGCGCCTCTTTTGTGTCACATTTTGTGCTACACAATATCGTTCAAAGGACATCTGCACTCTGGGAGAGGCTAGTGTCATTTCTTGCCCAGGAGGATCATCGAAATCGGTTCAGGGCGTAGCACTTATCTCCTGGCGCGAGCGTGCTTGTTAAACAAAGAGAAATCGGGAATAGAAACAGAACTGCTTGTTGTAAACCCATGTCCTGATGCCACTGTATTAAGGGGATTCCCAGGCCTTTCAAGTGTCAGACAGGAAAAGTGTGAGAATGTTGAATTAGATTTCTTCCTACAGTTGAGTGCAGGAGACATACTGTTCATCGACTCAACACATGTGGTTAAAACAGGCGGCGATGTAAATTACCTCTATTTGGAGGTATTGCCAAGGCTCGCTAGTGGCGTGAACGTTCACGTACATGATATTTTCCTACCGCGTGAGTACCCTCGAGAATGGGTCCTCAAATCCAGACGCTACTTCAGTGAGCAATATCTCCTGCGGGCGTTCCTGCTATTTAACTATGCCTTCGAAGTCCTTTAACTTGGCGACCGCTATCTCATTGTTGTCTATGCCCACGATGTCGTAACCCCGCCGTTTAAGGTAAATCACCCATCTGCCAAACCCGCATCCTCCATCTATTACTCTACCTCCCTTAGGTATATAAGCCAGAAATAAATCCCTCGCCGGCGTTTCTAAGTCACAGGCCTCCAATTCCTGTTCGATGGTTCTGGAAGTCCACATACCATCCCAGAGGTTGCTTTCAGGCTCGAAGTCGAAATAGAATTCCTTTTGCACGCTAAGCCCCCTATTGATTTTGGTTTTCCTAATTTAGGACTGGCACACTTGGTTGCTAACGCCAAACGCTATCATTATAATAGAAAGACTTCCTGGTAGCTATCCTTGCAAGGATTCCCGTTTCTTGAGCACTAGCCGGGCCCAGCTATAATGAAGAGGCGTGGGATATCAACGCGGAGATACCCAATCTGGAGATTAAATGGAAGAGGCCACACCTAAAGTCAGTATCATAATCCCACATTATAATCAGAAGGAATGCTTGAAAGTGCTGCTCCCAAGCATCGCAAATCAGACATTCGATGATTATGAAGTCATAATAATAGATGATTTCACGCCGGACAGGTCAGCACCGGTGTATATCAGAAGCCTAATCAAGGACTACTCCAAGATGCGTTTGGTGGAGAACGCGGAGAATATGCGTTTCGTCAGAACTTGCAACAAAGGAATCAAGCTGGCCAAAGGAGATTATATCTGCCTTCTAAATCAAGACACGGAGGTGGTAAACAATTTTGTGCAGAGAAACGTCGAAATAATGGATGCCGACCCTTTGATAGGTGCTCTATCCTGCATCGTAGTGGACGGAAATGGGAATAACTGGTTTACGGGAGGGCGTTTTGAAAGTGGATTCATGGTGAACTTGGTAGACGATTTTGAAGGAATACGCACAGTAGATTTCGTTGCCGGAACTGCCTGTTTCTATCGAAGAGAGGTCCTTGACAAGATAGGGCTTTTTGACGAAACATTCCTCATGTACCATGAGGATGTCGAGTTCGGGCTGAGAATGAAGGCTAAAACAAACTATAAAGCCTGCATGTTCGCTGAAAGACTGGTTGTACACTATTCCCTGCCAAGCATGTCACAGGGTAATTTATATTTCTACCTAGTGAGGAATCAATTCATACTTGCAAAGAGATATGGCAAGAAATATATACCGAAGATATTACTATATAACTTGCGGCAAATAAGGAAACTGCTATTAGCCTCTGTGGTTTCCCTCATATTCTCGCTGTACATGTCGCTGTACATAGTCAGGGGAATTCTAGCTGGCTTAATGAAAAGGCAATAGAATGAGCCCTAAAGTCTCTATCATTATCCTCAACTGGAACGGGCTTGAGGACACTGTTGAATGTTTGGATTCTTTGGAGAAGATAACCTACCCAAATTATGATATCATCGTAGTGGACAATGGCTCAAAAGGCAACGATGCCGAGATTCTGAGAGAAAAGTTCAAAGACTACATTCATATTATCGAAA
>Ga0315294_10008030_pt1 | contig 11588 bp, 9 predicted proteins | sample YL17G13_40_MG_FD_203626 | JGI IMG/M metagenome (GOLD analysis project Ga0315294, IMG submission 203626) | Sediment microbial communities from Yellowstone Lake, YNP, Wyoming, USA - YL17G13_40 | ecosystem: Environmental > Aquatic > Freshwater > Lake > Sediment | place: USA: Wyoming | collected...
CGGAGGTGCAGGTGAGGGCTTCAGCGACTATCCATCGCGTGTCCCGGTCCTGCCAGAGCGCAGCGGAGAGGGCCTCGACTGCGCGCGGGTCATCGCTCCTGCCCAGGGCGCGCGCCGCGCACTCGCGCACGAAGCTGCTCTCGTCACCGAGCGCCGCAGCTAGTGGCTCGACCACCGGCGGCATGCCCTCGATGGCCTCCGCGGCGGCCTTGCAGACGCTCTGGCTCTCGTCCTTCAGCGCGGCAATGAGAGGCACGAGCGCGCGCGCGTCCCCGAGACCGCCGAGGGCGCCGGCTGCCGCCAGGCGCACGTTGTCGTCGCCGTCCTTGAGCGCGGCAATGAGCGGCTCGACCGCCCGCGGGTCGTTGAGCGCGCCCAAAGCCCTGGCAGCCGCCAGGCGCACGCGGACGTCGGCATCCTTCAGCGCCGCGATGAGCGGCTCGACTGCCCGCGCATCCTTGACGTTGCGCGCGGCCTCACACGCAGCCCGCCGCACCCGGGCGTCCTGGTGCGCGAGTGCCTCAATGACGCTCTGGACCTCAGTGGCGGCCCTGACCTTCGAGGCGGTCTCCGTCACCGCGCGCTCGCGGTCAAGCTTCTCCTGTTCGCTCTTGCGGATGCCTCTGACACTCGTCACGGCGACGCCATCCGGTCCGGTGACGCGGAACAGGAACTCGTCGCTCACCTCCGCGGGCAGCTCATTGAGGGCGCGATGCGCGGCGCGCCGCACGCGCGGCTCGTCGGGGTTGGAATTGTACTGGTCGTAAAGATAGCTGGCGGCTCTGTGCTGCGACATGCACTGCGGCGCCGTGCGCACGCGCCGGATGAGCAGCAGCATCGGCAACTCCAGCAGCATCGCCCACCCGGTGCAGGCCGCGACCACGAACACCGCGCGGTGCACCGACTCAACCCCCGTCGCCTTCAGCACGAGGGAGGCGAGCATCACGACAATCCAGAGCGCCACGCTGCCGCCGACCTTGCCGCGACGGATGAGGATGGCCGCTGCGAGGCCGACGAATTCGAGCACGTAAACCCACGGATTGGCCAGGGTGACGTGCGGGGCGAACCTGGCGGCCTGCCGCCAGCCGATGACGACCAGCATGCAGAGGATGATGCCGGCGAACCAGCCCCCGGCGGCGCCGAGCGCGCCCCGCCACTTCCAGCGCGCCACCACGTAGATGGTGACGGCGGCGCCCACCACCAGCAGGAAGATGGGCAGCACGTAATGGCGCACGCCGTAGAACGGCGAGATTGTCGCCTTGGTGCGCGGGATGCTGAGGTAGCCTCCGCCGAGCTTGCCCGCGCGGAACAGCTCGTCGTCCAGCGGCACGAGCGTCGAGCGCACCTTCTCGAACGCCGCGCGCGGCGACATCCCCGCGTTGTGCTCCATGGCGAAGGCCACCATGGCCGCCAGCTCGGGCGCGGCGAAGGACGTGCCGCTTGCGTGCATCTCGCGCCGCAGCACGGACTGCGGCAGGAAGTCGTAGTCAATGAACGTGATGTCGCCCGTGGCCGCCGCTGCAACGTGTGAGCCGTAGTTCGAGCTTGCGACCTTGCCCTGCCTGGTGGCGCAGGCGACGGCGACGACGCCCTCGCACGCCGCGGGGTACATCGGCGTCTCCACTCCATCGTTGCCCGCGGCGGCGATGATGAGCGCGCCCGCCTTCACCAGCCGCGCCACTATCGCCTCCTCGACGGGGTCGCGCTGGGGCGACCCCAAGCTGATGTTGACGAGCACGCGGTCCTTCGGGTGGGCCTCCACGTACCTGAGCACGGTGAAAAGCTCGACGATGTAGTGCGCGTGGTTCACCCCCTTGCCTTCGGAGACGACGGGGATGGGGACGATGGGCGAGGAGCAGTATTCGCGGATGACGCGGCTTACCAGGCTGCCGTGCGAAGGCTCGTAGTTCTGCTGCAGGACCGGCGGCGGCAGGCCGTCCACGAACCAGTCGTCCGGCGGGGAGTCCACGACGAAGATGACGACGTCGGAGCCGGGGTAGTTCTGGCGAGCCGCCTTGACGGCTGCGCTCACCCAGTCCTCATCCGCCAGCGGTTGGCCGGGGCGGGTGGCGGAGGCGAGCGCGCCCGCGCTCAGCGCAATGAGCGCAACCGCGCACGCGAAGGCCAGGAAAGCCCTGTGCTGAGTTCTGGTGGCTGAGTCCCGAATTCCAGTTTCCAGTCCGCCAGACGACGGGCGGATAAATTTCGAGTTCCGGGGCACGAGACGTCGAGTAAGAATGCCACAAAGGGGCTGCACCGTTCAAGTGCCCCCGCAGTTGCGGGTTCCGTGTTTTGCAGGAAGCGGTCTTGCAACTGCGGGCGGCGGACTGTAAACTGAGGAGCGTAATCATGACTCCAATAATCGGAGGGAAGCGATGAAACGAAAGGGCTTCACTCTCATCGAACTGTTGGTCGTCATCGCCGTCATCGCCATCCTGGCCGCCCTCCTGATGCCGGCGCTTGAAGGCGCGCGAAAGCGGGCCTTCGCCGTCGGCTGCCTGGGCAACCTCCGCCAGCAGGGACTCGGCTTCCACTTCTTCGGGCAGGACTGCGAGTCGTGCGTGCCCACGGCGTTCAACTGCTACATGCCCGAGGCCATCGGGCGCTACATCTGGTCGCCTTACCAGACCCTCTGCGCGGACGCGCCTGCAAACGGATACCTCGGCTACAGTGGACAGGGCACCGCCTACTACACCGCCGCAATCGCCTACAACCAGCTCATGGTCTGCCCCGCAGTTCCCACGCCTGCCGGCGACAACAACGACCCTCTCGGCTGCGCGCCCAACAGCGCATACATCCACTACGGCATCGGGATGTGGACGACCTACTACTACGGCTTCGCCAAGCCGCCGTGGGTGGGGCTTTACCAGTTCGGCGACATGAACAAGTTCATGCGCAGCACGTGGGAGACCACGAACCCGGACTTCTTCTTCACCCGCCAGTTCCTCAAGGGCGGCATCTACTCGGGCACGACATACGTGCCGGCGTCGAACTTCTGCCTGTCCGCCGACGACTATGCGTACTGGTTCCTGAACGGCTCCCGCGCGGCTGACGGCACGCCGAACGGCTACGTGCGCTACCGCCACTTCGACAAGGCAAACGCGCTGCTGCTCGACATGAGCGCCAGGCCCGTGTACCTGCTCAGCAACTACGGGTGGGAAGTGCTCCAAGAAGACAAGTAGAAGTGTAGGGTGCGGCTTGCCGCACCAATGTGGCAGACGGCAACGGCGAACGGCAAAGGCTTATGACCACGAACCACACGAATGGCACGAATACCGTGTAGGGTGCGGCTTGCCGCACCACCCTGTTATTCGTGATACTCGTGCAATTCGTGGTCAGCCTTTCCGTTCCGAGTTTCAAGTTCCCTCTTTGATGTGCCGGGCATAGGAGGCAAGAGCGGTGAAACGGAACATGTTGCTGGCTGTGGTCTGCGCGCTGATGGTAGGCCTGGTGAGCTGCCTGGATTTCGACGAGCAGGAAATCTACGCCGAGCACGACCAGAAGGCCGACCGCCTGCTGTTCCTCATCTGCTACCGCGGGCTGTATCAGGGTGCAGGCGACGCCCCGGCCACCGAGCAGCTCGAAAAGGCCGTGCAGAACGAAGGCGTGGCCCTGCTCAGCCACTGGCCGTTCTCGGGCTACCTGAAGGAAGTGCGCGAGCAGCTTGCCGCGCCCCCGAAGGCGGACGACGACACGCCGGCCGAGATACGCAAGGACGCGCTCGCGCTCCTGGGGCACATCAAGGCGCTCCAGGGCGGCTTCTTCGTGGACCTCAAGGGCCGCCTGTGCGGCTCACAGGTTCTGATAATCGAGAAGCCCGGCGAGGCCATCCCGCTCAGCAACCGCCTCATCAGCGCCGCCATCATCCACGAGGCGCAGAAGAACCCGCCTCAGGACGAGCAGGGACGGCTCGCCCTGGACCTCGCCCGGAAGAACCACGTGTGGGTCTCGCTCAAGGGACAGAGCATCGTCATGTCCATGCCCATGCCCGAGGAGCAGTTCGCGCAGGGGCGCGAGCAGCTCGTGGCCAACCTCATCGGCGGCGGCGACTATGCCACGGACGCCCTCAGGAAGCAGGCGTTAAGGGACATACTCTCGAATCCGGTCTTTGTCTGGCACGAGGACTCGATGCTGAGCGTGAAGGTGGGCGTGGAGGGCCGGCCCTGGCGCTGCGTCACCAAGCCCGCACTCGGCAAGTATCAGCCGAACCTCATGGAGCACGTCAAGGACAAGTACGGCCTGCACCTGGAGGAGAACATAGTGAAGTATCTGTCCAACCCCGATGCGCCCGCGCAGACCGAGGCCGAGCAGGCGGCAAAGCTGATTGCTCCGCGCCTCAAGAAGACCGACCTCGTCCTGTTCCTGGTGCGCGCGCTGAAGGAGAAACCCTCGGAGGCCCTGAGGGCCAGGCTGCGCGCCGTGCCGCTCAAGCCCGAGCTGCAGCAGGAAGGGGAGGTGACGGACGACCAGCGCCTGGCGCTGTGGGAGAACTGGCTGAGGGGCGAGGCACTCCCGCGCCCGCCGGAGAAGAAGTAGTTCACCACTCCAGGCAACGACATTAGACACAAATTGACGCAGATTTACACAGATGAAGCTATGGGGGGAACAGGGTCCGCGCCATGTTGTTGCCCAAACCGTATTCGTGACATTCGTGTGATTCGTGGTGATAAGCCGTCGCCGTTTGCCGTTGCTGTCATCTGCGTCAATCTGCGTTCATCTGCGGCTCGTCGTGCCGTTGCCGGCTTCACTCCGCGAGCCGTTTCTTGACCTCGGGCTCGGCCAGCCGCAACTTGATGTCGTTGCTCTCGACCTGGTCCAGCACGAGCTCGAACAGTTCGTCCAGGTTCCTGACCTTAGGCATGAACGCGCGCCCGGCGAGGTGATAGTCGCGCAGTTGCTTCTGAATGAGCGCGGTGAGCCTGAAGCGGCCGCCTACCTTCTTGCTCAGCTCTTCCACACGATGTTCCTGACTGTCCTTGTGCCTCTGCTTCTCCATGACGCCTCCGAAAGACGAGTTCCAGGTTCAAAGTTCAAGGTTCAGAGTTAACGACGTTAACGGACTTCACCTCCCACTATTCGCGCGACTTCTTCCACGGCGTCGTCCAACCTGTCGTTCACAACAACGTGGTCGTACCGGTCTGCGAGCGCCATCTCTTCGCGTGCGCGCTTGAGGCGGAACGCGATGCTCTCCTCATCCTCGTCGCCGCGCTCGCGCAGCCGCTGCGCCAGGGCCTCCAGCGACGGCGGCCGCACGAAGATGAGCGTCAGGCGCGGCCATCGCCTCTTAAGCTCCAGCGCGCCGTTCACGTCAATCACCAGCAGCACGGGCAGCTTGCCTCCGGCGGCGCCGTTCACCGAGAACGCGGGCGTCCCGTACCAGTTGCCGCCGTAGCAATTCCGCTCGAGCAGCCGGCCCTCGGCGGCCCAGCGCTCGAACTCCTGCGCGCTGACGAAGTGGTAATCCACGCCGTCGCGCTCGCCCGGGCGCATCTTGCGGCTCGTCGCCGTCACCGCGCGCACGGCGCGGCCGCTCTCGCAGAGCCTACCGGCCACCGCGTTCTTGCCCACCCCGCTCGGGCCGGAGAGCACGAAGACGCGGTCGGGGTGCTCGATGCCGCTATGTTCGACGCTACTCATGTCTATGAGCAACAGGGGCGAAACAATCAAACACCCGATGACGAAACTCGAATGACGAATCAAGCCCGAATGACCAAAGGCAGAGTTTCAAGTTTCGAGTTTCGAGTTTCATTCGTCATTGGGTGCTTGTTCTCATTCCACATTGCGCGCCTGCTCTCGCAGCCGCTGCACTTCCGTCTTCATCTCCACGGCCTCGTTCACAAGCTCGCCGCTCGGCAGCTTGGCCGCCATCGTGTTCGCCTCGCGCAGCATCTCCTGGCTGAGGAATTCGAGCTTCAGCCCGACCGGCTCCTCGGTCGCCTCCAGACACCGCGCGACCTGCTGGAGGTGGCTGCGCATGCGGGTGACTTCCTCGCTCACGTCGCTCCGCTCGGCCAGCACAGCCAGCTCGCGCGCGAGCACGTCCGCGTCAATCGTCACTCCTGTCCCTTCGAGAAGCTCGCGGACGCGCTCCACGAGGCGCGCCTTGCATTCCTTGACGCAATCGGGCGAGCGGGCCGCCACCGCGTCCGTGCGAGCGGCGATGCGCTCGCATAGCGCGCGCATCTGCGCCGCCAGGTTCTCTCCCTCCGCCCTGCGCATCCCAATGAGCGCATCGAGGGCATCCCGCACGGCGCCCGCCACCTGCTCCCATAGCTCATCGCGCGCCTCGGTCGGCAGCACGTCCGCGCTCATCACGCCGGGCAGCGCGAGCAGGGCCGCCATGTCCACCCTGAACGGCACGCCTTCGGCGTGCGCCACCTGGCGGGCCACTCGCAGCAGCCCGGCCAGCCGCTCGCGGTCAACCATCTGCTCGAGCGCCTCCTCTGCGAGGCGGCACTCGACGAACAGGTGAACGTGCCCGCGCGAGAGCCTGCCCTGCACCAGCTTCACCAGGTCAGTCTCCCGCAGGCGCAGCATGTCGGGCACGCGGACGTTGACCCTGAGGTCGCCGTGGTTGACGGAGCGCGCCTCGGTGCGGATGCTCCAGCCTTCGTGCGTGCGCTCGGCCGAACCGTAACCTGTCATGCTGACTACCATGCGGCCTCGAGGTTCCTTGAGGAACGGCATCAGGGTGCTGCATCACCGCCGGGCTTGGCGTTGGTGTCGCCCGCGGGGGCCGGCTTCTCTTCGCCGCCGCCCTTCTCCGGGGCCGTCGGCGTTTCAGCAGGCGCGGAGCCGCCGGGCCTCGTGGGCTCAACTGGTATGGCCTCCCCGCCCTCGCGCGCCGGCGCGGTCTTGGCAGGCGGTGCGGGCGGGCCAATGACGCCGACGTCGCCGCTTGCGATCTCGCCGCCCAGGCGCGCCGCGAGCATGAAGATGAACAGGAACAGCGCGCCCATCACGTACGTGGCCTTCGCGATTGGAGTGGCGGACCGCGTTCCCAGCAACTGGTCGCCGCCGAGTCCGCCTATGCTCGCCAGCCCGCCGCCGCGTCCGGATTGAAGCAGAATGGCAGCCACCATCACCGCCGCAACGACGACGCCGTACGCCACCAGCAGCCTGCGCCACGTCGGGTTCCCGCTGCGACCGAGCAGGTACATGCCCAGCGCCAGCGCGAAGAACAGTCCGATGATGACGATTCGCTTTATCAGCCTTCTGACTTCTTCTGGTTCCATCATGTTGAGGGCCTCACTTCCTTGCTGCGCGCGCGGCGGCGACAATGGGCACGAACTTCTCGGCAGACAGGCTGGCCCCGCCCACCAGCGCGCCGTCAACGTCCGGCTGGGCCAGCAGCTCGGCCGCGTTCTCGGCCTTCACGCTGCCGCCGTACTGAATGACCAGAGCGTCGGCCACCGAGCTTTTGAAACGGTCGCTCACCAGCGACCGGATGAGCGCGTGGACTTCCTGGGCCTGCTGCGGGGTGGCGGTCTCGCCCGTGCCGATGGCCCACACAGGCTCGTAGGCTATGGTCACGCTGGGCATCTGCGCGGTCTTGACGCGCCTGAGGCCGCGCTTGACCTGAGTGGTGATGACCTTCTCGGTCTTGCCCGCTCGGCGCTCCTCGATGAGCTCGCCGACGCACAGGATGGGCTTCAGGCCGAGCTCAAGCGCCTTGAGCAACTTGGCGTTGATGAACTTGTCGCGCTCCCCTATCTGGTGGCGGCGCTCCGAGTGGCCGAGGATGACGTACGTGCACCCGACGTCCAGGAGCATCGGGCCGCTCACCTCGCCGGTGAAGGCGCCTTCAGGCTCCGTGTACATGTTCTGCGCGCCCAGGGCGATGCACGAGCCTCTTATGATCTCGCCCACTGCGGACAGGTAGACGAAGGGCGGGCAGACAGCGATGGTCACGTCGCTAACGGCGCCCACCTGGTCCTTCAGCGCAGAGGCGAGCGCGATGCTCTTCGCCCGCGTCAGGTTCATCTTCCAGTTTCCGGCCACAGACATCTTTCGCATGTGCGCCTCCTTTGAAGTTCTCTGCGTCTCTGCGCCTCTGCGGTTTGCTTTGCCGTTCGCCGTCAGCCGTTGCAGTTCCCCGGCTGCGCGTCGCAGCGCGGGAACGCGCCAAGGATCTTCAGCGTCTGGCACTCCTTCTCCAGCTCCGCCAGCGCGCGCCCGAGCTTGTCGTCCTCCGGATGCCCCAGGCAGTCAATGAAGAAGTAGTACTGCCACGCGGTCGTGGGCGACGGGAACGACTCTATCTTCGTGAGATTGATCTTGTGTTCCTTGAAGCTGCCGAGCATGTCATGGAGCGCGCCCACTTTGTCTTTGACGCTGCACAGGAGCGCCGTCTTGTCGTTGCCCGTGGGCGGGCTGATGCTGCGGCCGAGCACGAAGAAGCGCGTCACGTTGTGCGCCAGGTCCTCGATGTTGCTGGCGAGCACCTGCAGCCCGCTCGTGCGCGCAAGGTCCTCATGGCCGATTGCGGCTGCGCCCTGTTCCTGCGCGGCAAGCTCGGCGGCGTGGCTCGTGCTCGCCACCTCCACAAGCTCCACGCCCGGCAGGTTCTCGTGCAGCCAGCGCCGCGTCTGCATGAACACCGTGCCGCGCGAGTAGACCTTCCGCACCTCGCCCAGCGCGCACCTTGCCAGCAGGCAGTGATGTATCTCGCGCGCTATCTCGGCGCAGGCCTTGAGCGGCGTGTCGAGGAAACGGGCCAGCGTCGCCCGGATGCCGCCCTCGGTCGAGTTCTCCACGGGCACCACGCCGTAGTCGGCGCGCCCGCGCTCCACCTCGTCAAAGACCTCGTCCATCGAGCTTACGGGCGCGTAGGCGACGGAGTCGCCGAACTTCGAGCGCGCAGCCCAGTGAGTGAACGTTCCGGCGGGGCCGAGGTAGGCGACCTTGAGCGGCTTCTCCACCCGGATGCAGCCGGACATGATTTCGCGATAGATGGCGCGCACGGCCTCCTCGCACAGCGGCCCCTTGTTCGCGCCCAGCACGTTGTCGTAGACGGCCTGCTCGCGAGTGGCGTTGTAGACGTCCTGGCTGGCGCTCGCCTTCAGCCGGCCGATCTCGCTGACGACGCGAGCGCGGTCGTTGATGAGCTTGACGATCTTCCTGTCCAGCTCGTCAATGCGTCTGCGCAATTCGTCCAGACTCATGGACTCTTGACCTCGCGCGAGCGCACTTGGAGAGGCCGCAGCCAGGGGCTGCGGGAACGGAACCCAACGTCTCTGTGTCGGGTGTAGGTCAACGGAAGGCGCCCCGTTCGAGAACCTCAGGGGGCGCAGACCATCGGTTGCTCCAAGTTTACCGTAACAAGGCGCTTCTGTCAATTGAATCGAGCGCCGAACGGCATGCGCCACAGAGCTTGCCCGCCGTAGCCGCGCGCGGAGGCTGGACACAGAGAACACAGAGAACGTTGATGTTTGGGGGAACGCAAACGGCATACGGCGTTAGCCACAGAGGACACAGAGGGCACAGAGGACGGCAACAGTTGGATAACGGCAACGAGCAACGACATTCACCACGAAGTTTACCCGCCGGTCTTGTGGCGGGCTTGCCCGCCGCCGTCTGGCGGGGACACCAAGAACACGAATCCCCCCCCCGCTTGACACGCGCACATCGGCTTGTACACTGAGACCGGTACGGGGGGGGGTGCGCGTGATGATCGGGTGCGCAGGGATTCTCTTACGAGGGAGGGCGTCAGCAATGCGCAGGAACGAGATGCTCGTATCGCCGCTGGCTGGCCTGGTCGCTGTCCAAGTTTTCCTCCTGGCCGCCGTGGCATCGGCCGCACCGGTTGAGACCAAGGGCAAGATTGAGTCCGTGACGCTCTACCGGGGCGAGGCCCTGGTGACGAGGATAGTGGCGCTCGATGCGGCGCCGGGTCAGGTGGAGCTGGTCGTCACGGACCTGCCTGAGCGGATGGAGCCGGAGAGCCTGTACGCCAGCGCGGAAAAGGGCGCGCAGGTCAGAGCGGTAAGATACCGTTCCCGCAACATCGGCGTGGCGCCGCGCGCAGAGGTGATGAAACTCGACGAGCAGATCGAGACCGTCACGAAAGCCGTCCGCGAGAACGAACTGAACGTCCGGCGGCTCAAGGAGCAGCGCGATTACCTCACCAAGCTCCAGAACTTCGTCGCCCCCACTGCCCAGGTGGAACTGACCAGGGGCGTGCTGGACAGCGACAAGCTCAAGGCGCTCACGCTCTTCATGTTCGACCAGATGAAGAGCTTCGCCGGAGAGGAGCTTGCGCAGAGCGCCAAACGCGACGAGCTGAGCAAGCAGCAGAGGCAACTGGAGAGCCAGCGCGCAACGCTCACCACGAGCTACGCCAAGCTTGCGCGCGAGGCCGTCGTGTTCCTCGAGAAGACCGAGCCGGGGGCCGCCCAGGTCCGCCTCAGCTATGTCGTCAGCGGCTCCTCGTGGTCCCCCGCTTACAACCTGCGGGCCTCAGGCGAGATGAAGGAGATCAAAGCCGAGTACAACTCCATCATCCAGCAGATGAGCGGCGAGGATTGGGACGCCGTGGCGCTGACGCTCTCGACAGCCTCGCCTAACATCGGCGCCGAGCCGCCCGTGCTCGCGCCGTTCCTGGTGCAGCTCAGCCCGGGCGAGGGCGGAGTCGCCCTCGGCTGGGGGTCGGAATCAGGCACCTCCGGCGCAACCGGGTACGCCAGCAGCCACAGAAGGATGCGAGAGCTTGACCAGAGCAGGTCAGCGCAGACCACACGGTCCGCCTTGGCCGCTTCCAACTGGGGCATAAACGTGGAATCCCAGAAAAAGCAGGGCGCGGAACTCTACGCATCCGAGCAGGTGGCCCGCGCCTTGCGCGAGGCGGGCGCAGAGGAAGGCTCGGCCCTGAGCGTCAACTACAAGCTCACCGGCCCTGTGAGCCTGGCAAGCCGCGCCGACCAACAGATAGTGCGCATCGCCGACCTGACGCTGGCCGCGCAGTTCTGCAACATCGCCATACCCCTGCTGACCGAACGCGTGTACCGCCAGGCGGAAATCACCAACAACAGCAACATCGCCCTGCTGGAGGGCATCTGCTCGTGCTATCTGAACAGCGAGTTCGTCGGCAAGGGCATGCTGCCCGTCGTCGCCACCGGACAGCATTTCAAGGCGGGATTCGGCAGCGACCCGCAACTGCGCGCATGGCGGGAGTTCGTCTCGCGGCAGGAGGCCACCCAGGGCGGCAACAAGGAGGTAACGCTCCAATACCGGCTCGTGCTGGACAACTACAAGGACACTCCGGTGACGGTGCGGGCCTTCGACCGCCTGCCGCACGGCGGCAACGAACTGCGCGTCACGCTCAGCGAGACGAAGGACAAACTGAGCACGGATGCGGAGTACTTGCGCGCGTTCAGACCCAGCGGCATCTTGCGATGGGACGTCGAGGTCCCGGCCAAGAGCGCCGCCACCACGGCACGCATTGTGGACTACGGCTACAAGCTGGAGTTCGACAAGAACATGAACGTCGAGCCGGCCTCTGAAGACGACATGCAGAAGGGAAAGGCCATGATGGAGATGCAGATGGAGTCGCAGTGAGCTTGGGCCGTTCCGCGTGCGGTCAAGGCGGA
>Ga0315294_10008032_pt1 | contig 11586 bp, 8 predicted proteins | sample YL17G13_40_MG_FD_203626 | JGI IMG/M metagenome (GOLD analysis project Ga0315294, IMG submission 203626) | Sediment microbial communities from Yellowstone Lake, YNP, Wyoming, USA - YL17G13_40 | ecosystem: Environmental > Aquatic > Freshwater > Lake > Sediment | place: USA: Wyoming | collected...
GCTTTTTCAGGTAGGCGCGCCAGGTTATCGCCCATTGGGCCGGGTCGTCGAACCAGCCCGGGTCGATGCGATGGACGACGCTGTTGTAGGGCGCTCCCTTGACTTTGGCCGGGTCGGTATAGGCCTCTTCGGCGATCTTCTCCAGGGCGGCCAGGTACTCGTCGATCTCGGCCTTGGAGTAGGACTCCGTCGGCTCGATGGTGAACGGCTCGGGGACGATGAACGGATGATGGCTCGACCAGAGATGGAATCCGAAATCGGCCATACGGAGAGTGACGTCCTCGGTCGTGACGCCCGTGTCCGCGTGGAGCTTTTCCCAGCTGTAGCGGACCTGTTCGATCCGGTGCCGGCCCGGAGCGAAAGGAGCGCTCGCCCCCCGTATTTTCTTGACCTTGGAGAGAATGTAATTATTGTTGAGCACGGCTACGTTGGCCACTTCCCGCAGACCTTCTTCGCCGAGACTCATGACCCACGCATAGGCCTTGAGGACCGCCGGAAAGACGCCGTGAAAGCTGCGGATCTTACCGATCGTGCGGGCCAGGTCGTAACGGAGGACATAGCGCCCGTCGGCGGCGCGGTCCACGACCGGGACCGGGAGAAAATCGGCCAGCCGGGCGGTGACGCCGAGCGCGCCGCAGGCCGGACCGCCGCAGCCGTGGGGCGTCCCGAAAGTCTTGTGGAGGTTGAAGAAACACATGTCGAAACCCGCCTCGCGGGCCCGGGTGACTCCCAGGATGCCGTTGGCATTGGCCTGGTCGTAGCCGCACAACCCTCCGGCCCGGCGGACGAGGGCGGTGATCTCGTCGATCTTCGGGTTGAAGATGCCGGTGTCCTCCGGGTTCGTGATCAGAGCGCCGGCCGTCCTGCCGGAGACGGCCTTTTTCAGGGCCTCGAGGTCGGGCAGGCCGTCCTCGTTCTGGTGGATGGTGATGACTTTGAAGCCCTTGACCGCCGCCGCGGCCGCGTCCGAGGGGTGGGAGAAGATCGTCGTGATGATCTCGTCCCGCGTTCCCCCTTCCCCGCGCGATTCGTGCCAGGCCTGGATGATCGAGACCATGGCCAGGATGGCCGCCGAGCCCGAGGCCGGCTGGAACGAAAAGCGGTCGAGCCCGGAGACTTCGCGGAGGAAGAGGTCCAGCCCGTGGAAGATCTCCAGGGCGCCCTGGACGGTGCTTTCATCCTGGAGCGGATGGAGCTCGGCAGCCTTGGACGAGGCGGCCAGGACGTCGTTGACCTTCGGGCTATACTTGACCGTGCACGTCCCCTGCCCGATGTCGACGTTGAGGTCGGCCCCGAGGTTTTCCTGGGACAGCCGCAGGTAGTGTTTGAGGACGCGCATCTGGGAGATCTCCGGAAGGGCCGGAGGGGTCTTGCGGCGGAGCGCTTCGGGAACGGCCGAGATCCCGTCCCCGACCGCATCGGAGACGGCCTTTTCCGCCGGCGGCACGAGGATCCCTCTTTCGCCGGGCGTGCTCAGCTCGAAGATGACTTCTTCGTCCCACTTGGCCTGGTGGAAAGCGCGGACTCTCATCGGAGGACCTCCTCCAGGCTCAGGACGAGCCTGTCGATGTCCCCGGCCGCGTGGATTTCGGTGACACAGTACAGGGCGCAGCCGGCGAGCCCGGGGAAGTCGATCGACAAATCCCTCCCGCCGAAAATCCCCCGCTCGAGGAGGGCCTGGTTGACGGCCGCGACCGTTTTCCCGCTCCCGGAGAAGTCCACGACGAACTCCTTAAAATGGGGCCCCCTGAAGCGGGGCGCCTTGACGCCGGGCAGACCGGCGATCCTCTTCATGGCGTACTGGGATCTCTGGAGGATGACTTGACCGAGGTCGGCCATCCCCCGGGGTCCCATGAGGGCGAGGTAGACGCCGGCCGTGATCCCCCAGAGGGCGGTGGCTGTGCCCACGAATTCTTTGCCCTTCTCCCGGACCCCGAAGGACGTCCGGTCGTAGGCGACGTCGCCGAAGCCATACTCGCCCGGGACGGAGGTCCGGGCAATACCGAAGAGGCGTGACGGGTATTCCATGACGAACCGTTCTTCATCGCGCGTGGCGATGAACCCGGCCTGGCCGCCGCCGAAGTTCATGTGGATCCCGAGGGGCTGGATGTCGCCGCAGACGATGTCGGCCCCGTAGCGGGACGGGGGCTCGAGGACTCCCAGGGAACTGGGGTCGGCGCCGACGATGCAGAGCCCGCCGCGGCCGTGGGCCAAGTCGGCGATCCGCCGCCCCTCGGTCTCGAGAAAGCCGAGATAGGAGGGATTTTCGAAGTAGACGGCCGCCGTCCGATCCGTGAACTTGGCCGCCAGGTCGTCGAGGTCCATCCGGCCCGTCTCCGGATCGTGCGCGACCGTCGTGACCGTCATCACGCCCCGGCAGTAATTTTTCATGGTCAGCAGGCGGTCGGGCCCGGTCGTCCCGGCGACCAGGACCTCGTCCCTTTTCGTGATCCGGCCGGCCATCCGGACCGAGGTGCTCGCCGCCTGGCACCAGTCGAAGGTGGGCACGTTGACGACGTCCATGTCCAGGAGTTCGGCCATCAGGCTCTCGTATTCGAAAAGGGCCTGGAACCGGCCGTGGTCTTCGTAGGGCTCTCCGGCGTAGGCCGTGAGAAATTCGGACCGCCGGTTCACCTCGTCGCAGACCGCCGGGACGTAGTGGGGCCAGCAGCCACCGCCCAGGAAACACAGGCATTCCGCGGCAGAGCGGTTCTTCGAAAGGACCGCTTCGACATGGCGCTTCAGGGAGGATTCCGAGGTCAACGGTTCGGGAAGGTTCATCCGGCCTTTGAAACGGAGGCGTTCCGGGACGTCGGCGTAGAGTTCGTCGATGCTCTTAACGCCGATCTCGCGGAGCATCCGCGCCTTGACCTCGGACACCGAATTCGGGATGTAGGGGTGGACGAAAGGTTTTTCGTCACTCATACGCACCTCCAGAAAAAAAACGTTCCTAGGGACTTTTCAGGCGATGCCGCCGCCGTCGACGACGAGGAAAGCGCCGGTCACCCATTTCGAAAGGTCGCAGGCGAAGAAGAGGACCGCGTTGGCCACGTCGTCGGGCGTCCCGACCCGGGCCAGGGGACGGCGGGCGGCTTCGGCCATGAACTCCGCTTCGTCGCGGCCGAGCTGGGCGCACTCGCTCCGGAGCAGGGGCGTATCGACGTCGCCGGGACAGACGCAATTCACCCGGATCCCCTGCGGGCCGTGATCGATGGCCATGGCCCGGGTCATGTTGAGGATGCCTCCCTTGGCCGCACAATAGGAGACGGCGTCGGGGCCGCCCTTGAGGGCCCATCCGGAGCCCATGTTGATGATGCTCCCGCCGCCGGCGCGGGCCATGAGGGGGATGACCTGGCGGGACAAGAGAAAGGTCCCCTTGAGCATGACGTCGACGGCCAGGTCCCATTCGCTCTCGCCGCAGTCCACCGTGTTCTTGCGGATGACCAGGCCGGCGTTGTTGAAAAGGATATCGACGCGTCCAAACGCGGCCACGGTTTTCTTCACGGCGAGCCTGCAGTCGGCGTCCGAACGGACATCGCAGCGGATAAACAGGGCTCGGCCGCCGCGCCCGGTGATCTCGTCCGCGGCCAGACGTCCCGCCTTTTCGTCGACGTCGAGAAGAGCCACCGCGCAGCCGAATTCAGCCAGTCGCCGGGAGGTCTCCCGGCCGATGCCCGAGGCCGCCCCGGAGACGACGGCGACACGGCCGGTGAGGGAGAGAATTTCAAATGCCTTGGTGTTCATGGATGCGCGCTCCGGGTCGAAAGGGGATCACCAACCGTAACTGAGGGCGAACATCGGGACCCAGATCTTCATCTCGTAGACCCCGGGCATCATGCCTGCGGTGACCGTCCGCTTTTGGCCGATCAGGTATTCCAGGCCGACATCGACTTTAAAGCCGCCCTTCCTGTAGCCGAAACCGGCGGTGAGGCTGTTGTAGGTGAAACTCGGGATGAGGACGTTCATGGTCTCGGCCGGGGCGGGGGCAGGGTCGTTATAATACCCGGCCCTGATCGCGAAATCGCCGGCGGTGTATTCCAGGCCGCAGCGGACCTGGAGCCTGTTCTTCCAATCGAGCACCATCGCGGACTTGTCGGCTATATCCTCGTCCTCAGCCCAATCGGGGTCGTCGAAGACGAGGTTCAGCGTCGACAGCTTGGCCCAATTGGTCCACTGCAGGTCGAAGGTGACGGTCAGGTTCTCGAGCGGCTTGACCGCGACGCCGCCGGCCAGCCACGTCGGGCTGGGGACCTCGAGGCTCGTATCCGAGGAATCGGGCAGGCCCAGGAGTCCGATGTTATCGAACTCCATCGTCCCGCGCAGACTCATTTTCGACTGCATCCGGTAGGTGAGCCCGAAGCTCATCCATTCGCTCGGCTTGACCAGGAGGCCGAATGTCGCGCCGGTGCCCCAGCCCTTGATATCCAGGCTCTGCTGCCCCAAGTTGACGAGCGTCGGGGGCTTCGTCGGCAGGACCGCGGACATTCCCCACTGATCCGTCCGGAAGAAGCCGTAATTGATATTGAGGGTCGCGCCGAAGAAGATCCAGTCGGCGATCTTGACCGCGACCGACGGGGCGAGGGTGATAGAGCCGATAAAGCTCCGCCAGACGTAATTCTCGAGCGGCGGCGTGAAGAACGTCGGCGGGCGTGGATAGGCCAGAGCCGTTTCGAACCCGGTGTTGTTCCAGTTCGCGCCGAGGCCGGACAGGGTGTAGGCGCCCAGCCCGACGACCACCCTGTCGCCGATCGGTCGGAAGTAGCCGACAAGCCCGGCAGGATAGTATTTATTCTTGGTCTTCATGTCGAAGGAGGAGTTCAGGGCGTACTGGCTCTTCGGCACGAGCAGGTCTCCGGTCAACCCGAATGTCCCCCTGTTCAACAGGGCCAGGCCGGCGGGATTCCAGAAGACCGCCGTGAAATCGTCGGCCAGGCCGACGAACGCGCCGCCCATGGACGCCGCCCGGGCGCCGAGTCCGTTCAGGTTCAGGCCGTTTCCCAGGAGCCCTGCTGCGAGGGCCAGAATGACCGCCAGGCCAATGCACATCTTTTTCATCCCCTTACCTCCTTCGGCGGGATCAGTCACCCTTGCTATTACCCCATCAGCCCAAAAAAAGTCAACATCGGCCCCATCCCACGATTCATGGTAGAATCGCATCGCACCAATGGGGCGATAAAGGAAATGACGAAAAATCTGATCTCGATCGCCGGCTACGACCCCTCGGCGGGGGCGGGCATCCTTCTCGACATCGGGGTCTTCGAGCGCCTCGGCTATCGGGGCTTCGCGGTGCTGACGGCCGTCACGGCCCAGAACCCGGAACGGGTCGACCGTGTCTTTCCCCTCCCGGCGCGGGCCGTCGCGGGTCAGTTCGGCCGGCTGGTGGAAACGGCCGTCATCTCCGGGATCAAGGTCGGCATGATCGGCACGGCCGGGAATCTGGCCGCCGTCGGCCGTATCCTGGCCCGGAATGCGGGCATCCCCCGGGTCGTCGACCCGGTCTTCCGATCGAGTTCGGGCGCCGTCCTTCTCGAAAAGAAGGCTTGGCCGCGCTATCTGGGCGTCCTCGGAGGAAAGGCCGACCTCATCACGCCCAACTTGGACGAGGCGGAAATCCTCGTGGGCGGCCCGGTCCGGTCGGTCCAGGCGATGCGAAAAGCGGCGGCCGAGATCACCCGGGCGGGCCGCATCCCGTGCCTCCTCAAAGGCGGCCATCTCGAGGGAAAGGCGGTGGACGTCCTTTATGACGGCCGGGAGTTCACGGCTTTCGAACACGAACGGTCGGTCAAGGATGTCCACGGGACGGGTTGTTTCCTGTCTTCCGCGATCCTCGGCCACCTGGCCGAAGGACGCCCGCTCAAAGAAGCCTGCGGGCTGGGGATCGCCCTGGTCGGAAAGGCCATCCGCGAGGCCGTGTCGGTGGCGGGAGGCCGGTGGACCTTCGACCTCAGTCGAGGATGGGGCCTGGGGCCATCGAGGGGCCGAGGGCGACGCTGACAACCTTGTTCACGCGGTCGAGAAGGCTCTTCGAAAAGCTGACGCCCTGCTTTCCCGCGGCCTCCGAATTGATGTAAAGCCTGGTCTCCTCCATGGACTGGATGGGGATGCGGGCGGGGCTCTCGCCGTTCTTCACCCGGACCGCGATCCGGCCCGTCTTATAGCCCATGTCGTAAAAATCGAACCCCAGCGCCGCGCAGGCGCCGAACTCGACGGAGCGGAGGAAACTGCCGAAGAGGGGCAATCCGTTCTCCTCGGCCGCCCGGCCGATGACGTCGAAAGCGCTGTTGATGGTGTTGTCGGACATCGGAAAAAGGACGTCGACTTTTTCGTTGAGCAGGCTCTGGACCAGGCCGTGGATCGCGTGAGGGCCGGTCACGGGGACGGCGATCAGCTCTAAACCGAGTTCCGCGGCACTCTGTCGGGCCAGGTCAAGGTAATATTCCGAGTTGATCTCCGAGGGCGTCCAGAGCGACCCGACGCGTCTCGCCTTCGGGAGGACCTCGCGGATGAGGGCCATCGTCTGCCGGATGGGCCCCGTGGAGGCCACCCCGGTGACGTTTCCAAGATGGTCGTCGGCCGACCTGCCCGCCCCGACGAGGTAGGGCACGGCGACCGCGCTGAAGACGATCGGCGTCGTCCGGCCGGCGAGGATGGCCGCCTGGAGGGCCTGCGTCGACATGGGGATGATCATGTCCACCCGCTCGGCGACGAGCTGCTGGGCGATCTTTTGGACCTCCGAGATGTCGTTATTGGCGATGCGGATGGTGACGACGATCTGCTCGCCGTCGCGCAAGCCCGCGTCGGCGAAGGCCTGGAGGATGCCCCGGCGGGCCTCATTGGCCGTCGGCGAATCCACCGATTGGAAGATGCCGATGACATAGGGCTTGGGAGTGGCGGCGGCCGGGGGAGCTTCTTTTCTACGGCAGGATGGGAAAAAGAGAAGGGCCGTCAGCAGGCCGACGGAGAGAGCCGTTTTTTTCATGGCCGGTCGCTCTCATATTAATCTAAACCCGAGCCCGTGTGCAAGAGGCCCCGAACGTCAGGCCGGGCCGGCGATCGCCCGGAAGCGCTCGGGGGAGACGTTGCCGCCGCTGACGACCGCGACGACCGTTCTATTCCGCCATTTCGCCGGCGAATGGAGCAGGGCGGCGAAGGGCAGCGCCCCGGCCCCCTCGACCATCCTGCCGTGGTGTTCGTGGACAAGCGCCATGGCCCGGGAGATCAGGGATTCGGGAACCTCCTCAATAAAATCCAAGAGGTCCCGGCAAAGCGGGAAGGTGATCGAGCCGGATTCGATCCCGCCGGCGACGGCGTCGGCGATCGATTCCTTCTCGTCGATATCGACGAGACAGCCCGCCGCGATGGACGCGGCCATGAAGGCCGAGTTCTCGGGTTGGACCCCGATGATGCGCGTTTCCGCCCGGGCCGCCTTGAGAAAACCGGCTATCCCGGCGATGAGCCCGCCGCCCCCGACGGGAACGAGCACGTCTTCGAATCGGGAGAGGTCGTCGGCGAGCTCGAGCCCGACCGTTCCGGCGCCGAAAACGATGTCCCAATCGTTATAGGGCGAGACGAAGACCCGTCCGGTCCGCCCGGCGAATTCCCGGGCGATGGCCTCGGCCTTGTCGCAGCTCGCTCCCCGGACCTCGACGTCGACGCCCATCGCTTCGATCCGCTTCTTTTTGACCTCGGCCACCGTTTCCGGGAGGAAAAGCTTGAGCCCGACGCCCTCGAGCTTCGCGGCATGGCTGATGGCCAGGCCGTGGTTGCCCGTCGAGGCCGAAACGACGCCCCGTGCCCTGTCCGCGTCGGAGAGCGAGCGGAGCTTGTTGAGCGCCCCCCGCAACTTGAACGAGCCCGTGATCTGATCGCACTCCCACTTGACGTAAACCTTCGCTCCCGTCTCCCGGCTCAGCGGCTCGGAATATTCGAGCGGCGTCCGCCGGATATCAGCCTGGATCCGTCCATACGCCTCTTTCACCTTGTCGGGAAAATTCACTGCTTCGTAGGCCATGCTGTTCCTCCACGCGTTAACTTATCATATTCCAGAATCTTATTTCCAAGAAGTGCAGCTCTCTACCTCCTCTCTTCGGACGCTGCCCGGGCAGAGAGGGGGGGCCATGCATAGACCCCGTAGCGGAGGGGCGGCAGGGAGCGAAGTCCTCGGAGCGACCATCAGAAGTGCGGCGGAGCGGCCCGGAGCCGCACTTCTGGGAAATATCTGGATCGAGTCTTGGATATCAGGCCTCAGAAGATTCGTAATATTGAAGATTCCCTGGCCGACCGCCGGGACTGGTTCCCGGGGGGCCGGGGGATATGCATGGCCCCCCTCTCTGCCAAAACGGGTGGCGTCCATGGCGAGGCAGCGAATTGAGAATTGCCTCTGGCGAGGGTACAATAGAGTCCGCATGGCCAAGTATTACGTCGGGACGGCGGGCTGGAGCTACGAGGACTGGGACGGCGTCGTCTATCCGGCCCGGAAGGGCCGCGGCTTCCATGCCCTCCCCTATCTCGCCGATTACATCAACATCATCGAGGTCAACAGCACCTTCTACCGGCCGGCCAGCCCGGCTTTGGCCCGGTCCTGGCTGAAGAAAATCGAAAACCGCCCGGACTTCCTCTTCTCCGTGAAGCTCCATCAGGCCTTCACCCACCAGCGTGAAGGTTTTTCCCAACGGGACACCGACGAATTCAGAGCCGCCGTCGACCTGCTCCACATGCAGAGCCGTCTGGCCGCCCTCCTCGTCCAATTCCCCTGGTCCTACGCCAACACGCCCGAGAACGCCGATTACCTCCTCCGCCTCATCGGCCTTTTCGCCGGTTATCCCCTGGCCGTCGAGGTCCGTCACGCGAGCTGGGACACACCCGGTTTCTACGGGATGCTCCGCGAGAACCGGGCCGGCTTCTGCAATATCGACCAGCCCCTCTTCAAGAACTCGATCGAACCCTCGGCCGTGAGCACGACCCCCGAGTTCGCCTACGTCCGCTTCCACGGCCGAAATCATGAGAACTGGTTCCGGGAAGGCGCCGGCCGCGACGCCCGCTACGATTATCTCTATTCGAAGGACGAGCTCGGGGACTGGATAACGCGCATCAAGGAGCTCGGGACGAAGAGCGGCAAGGTCTACGTCATCACGAACAATCATTACCGCGGCCAGGCCATGGCCAACGCCCTCCAGATCCGGAACATGATCACGGGCGAAAAGGTCGACGTCCCCGACCTTCTCCTCGAGAAGTACCCGGTCTTGCGGGAGATCGTCCGGAGTATCCAAGCCGGCCAGATGGACCTGTTCAAGACGGACGGGGCCGCGGACCGGAAAAACGGGAAGGGAGATGAGACATGAACTGGTGGGAAACCGATTTCGTCGCCGTCCGGGAAAACAGGCTCCAGATCGCCGGCAAGGACGCCACGGCCCTGGCCGAGCGCTACGGCACGCCCCTCTACGTCTACGGCAAGGAGCGCATCCTCGAGCGATACGCCCAGCTCGACGATGCCTTCACCCGTCATTCCACGCTTCCCGCCCGCATCTGCTATGCCATGAAAGCCAACCCCCACCGGGGCATCCTCCGGCTGCTCCAGAAGCGGGGCGCCTGGATCGACGCCGTTTCCCCCTGCGAGGTCGAGACGGCGCTCAAGGCCGGGTTCCCAGCTGAGCGCATCCTCTTCACCGGGACGAGCGTCAGCCGGGCGGACCTCAGGAGGGTCTTCGGCATCGACGGCCTGACCGTGAACATCGACGCCGCCGAACAGCTCGATATCATGAGCGAGGTCAGGCGCCGAGAGTTCCCGTCCAAGTCGATCCGGGTGTCCGTGCGCTGGAACCCGGGCATCGGCCGCGGCTTCGACGCCCGCGTCATCACGGCCGGGAAACGGTCGTCCGACGGGACGCCGATCAAGTTCGGGGTCGAATCGAAAAAAGTGATCGATGTCTTTTCCCGGGCCCGTCGGCTGGGCTTCCATCCCGTCGGCCTGCACCAGCATCTCGGCTCGGGCTGGGTCCGGGAGGATTTCGGCATGGTCCGGGCGGCCGTGGACCGGCTGGTCCGCAAGGCCCGGGAAGTCGAAAAGGCCGGGTTCCCCATGGAATTCCTGGATTTCGGGGGAGGCTTCGGTCCCCGGTATCTGAAAAACCGGGCCGTGTTCCCGGTCGGGGATTACATCGCCTATCTCTCGGGCGCCGTCGCCAGGGCCGGACTCGCGGTCAAGGCCCTGGCCATCGAGCCCGGAAAATACATGGTCGGAGACGCCGGCGTCCTTCTCCTGGGTGTCGAGTACGTCAAGGAGAGTTACGGCCACATCTTCGCCTGCGTCGACGGCGGGACGTTCAACACCGTGCCCCGGCCGGCCATCTATCTCCAGGCCCACCACGAGATCGTCAACGCCTCCCGGATCGACGGCCAGGCCAAGGCCCGCATCACCGTCGCCGGGAACCTCTGCGAAACCGGGGATATTTTCGGACGGGAACGGTCCATGCCCCTGCCCGTTAGCGGCGACGTCCTCGCCGTCCTGTGCGCCGGCGCCTATTGCCGGAGCATGGCCTCGAACTTCAACCTTCGGGAAATCCCCCGCGAAGTCCTAATCTGAAGACGGCAGCCAAGGCCGTCCTCAGATTAGGGCTGCCGAAACCGGCTGTCCTAATCTGAAGGCTTTGCCTTCAGCTGAGGGCTGCCGAAACCGGCTGTCCTAATCTGAAGGCTTTGCCTTCAGCTGAGGGCTGCCGAAACCGGCTGTCCTAATCTGAAGGCTTTGCCTTCAGCCGAGGGCTGCCGCCACAGCCGTAGCCGCGTCCGGGTGACAGAATTCGAACCCCGCGGCGAGGAGTCGGAGGGGCAGGACGCGCTGCCCGGCAAGGAGCGTTTCCCGGGCTTTCTCCCCGAACAGGACCTTGAGGACGACGGCGGGAACGGGGAGCCAGCAGGGACGCCTCATCACCTTCCCAACGACCCTACAGAATTCTTTCTGCCTGAGCGGCTGAGGCGCCGTGAGGTTGAATGTCCCGGCGAGCTCGTCGCGCTCAATTAGGAAGCGCACGGCCCGGACTTCGTCCTCGAGAGAGATCCACGAAAATCCCTGCCGGCCGTTCCCGAGAGGGCCGCCCGCGAAAAAGCGGAAGGGCAGGACCAGGCGAGGCCAGGCGCCTCCCCCTTTTCCCAGTACGAGGCCCGAGCGGATAACCGCACGGCGGACGCCGAACGACTCGACGTCTTTCGTGGATTCCTCCCACCGTTTGACGACATCCGCGAGGAAGCCTGTCCCCCCGGAAGAGCTCTCGTCGAGCTCTCCATCGTCCCGGCGGCCGTAGGCGCCGATGGCCGACGCTTGGATGAGCACCTTGGGTTTTGTCCCGGCCGCGCGCACGGCCTCGACGACCGCGGCGCCAGCGTCCGTGCGGCTGCGGAGAATCTGCTCTTTTTTTGCCCGTGTCCAGCGCCCTTCGGCCAGATTGTCCCCGGCCAGGTTAACGATGGCGAAAGCTCCGTCCGCCAGATCGCCCCATCCCGCGGCCGTACGGCCATCCCATCCGGCCGTGACGACGCGGTCGGGGAAATGGCCCCGGCTGACCGTTGGGGTCCGGCTCAGGGCGACGA
>Ga0315294_10008033_pt1 | contig 11586 bp, 11 predicted proteins | sample YL17G13_40_MG_FD_203626 | JGI IMG/M metagenome (GOLD analysis project Ga0315294, IMG submission 203626) | Sediment microbial communities from Yellowstone Lake, YNP, Wyoming, USA - YL17G13_40 | ecosystem: Environmental > Aquatic > Freshwater > Lake > Sediment | place: USA: Wyoming | collected...
GGCAACGCCAAATTCATACTCGCTATCGAAACCGCGGGAATGTTCCAGAGGCTGGTGAAATACGACTACTGGGACAAAAACAACTGCATACTCGTCAGCATGGGCGGCGTGCCAACAAGGGCGTGCCGAAGATTCATCAGAAGATTAGCAGACAAATTAAAAGCACCCGTCTACGCCTTTGTCGACGGAGACCCCTACGGATACTTCAATATTTATCGAACCCTCAAGGTCGGCTCAGGAAATGCAGCACACCTTAACCAGTTTTTCTGCGTGCCGAAAGCAAGTTTCCTCGGAGTAACTCCGCAGGATATCATCGACTATAAACTGCCTACGCACCCATTAAAAGACGTCGATATCAAACGCGCAAAAGATGCACTGAAAAACGACCCCTTCGTAAAACACCATAAGCCCTGGCAGGTCGCGATAAACCAGATGCTGAATATGGGCGTCCGCGTCGAACAACAGGCCTTTGCAAAACACGGACTCGATTTCGTAGTCAACGAATATCTGCCGAGAAAACTAAAAAAAACAGCACAATTCCTGCCGTAAACCAGAAATAACAATGAGCAGAATCGCTGACAATCTCGAAAAAGTCAAAAACAACATACAAAAAGCCTGCGACAGGGCAAAACGCAGCAGTCCCGAAATAACCCTCGTCGTCGTTACAAAAGCCGCCAACCTCGAATCAATAAAACAAGTTATAAAACTGGGATGCACCCAACTGGGAGAAAACAGGGTGCAACACCTCAAAATTATAACCGACGATTTGGCCCAGTTTCTCAAAGAAAACCCCCTTCATACAAAAATCAACTGGCACATGGTAGGACACCTGCAGAGAAACAAAGTACGGCAGCTTCTGCAAATCTCAAAATTCATACACTCCGTCGACACGCTCCGATTAGCCGAGGAAATCAATAAAAACGCAGCCAAACTCGATACCCGCCCCGAAATACTGATACAGGTCAACTGCTCAGAAGAACCCCAGAAATACGGCGCACCTGTAGGAGCGGCCGTCCATCTGGCAGAACAAATCGCCACGATGCCAAATATCAAACTGGCAGGACTTATGACTATGGCACCGCTGACACTAAACAAGGATATCGTAAAAGCATCCTTCAGCAGGGCAAAAGAACTGTTCGAAGAAATCCGCGGAGAAAAAAACGCAGGCGAACACTTCAAACACCTGAGTATGGGAATGAGCCAAGATTACGAAACAGCAATCGAATACGGCGCCACAATTCTCCGTATCGGCTCGGCCATCTTCACTTAACAAAACACCTCGAGTGAGCCTAAACCAACCAAATATCCAATAAAAACAGCAGGACCGAGCCCGGTTTTAACGCCGGCTCGGTCCTGCTATTGATGTTAATTTTGTATCTACTTTTTTATGCGAAGCAAACCTAAAGCGCCAAGGCTCAGCAACGACAGCGTCATAGGCTCAGGAATACATACGTCATAGACTGAGAGAAACACCGACGTGCCTTCGGGGACATCAACATAAAAATAGAAACTTACCCACGCGGGATTTCCCACATCGACGCGTCCCAAACCTGCTCCTATCGGCTGGGTGCCATACTGATACCATGCTGCCTCGCTTGTATCAGCATAATAAGCGGCATAGCCGGGGATAGGCGAGGAATCCAGAGCCATAGGAACATTCTCAATGTTCAAAACCGTACTTCCATACTCATAATCGAGAATGTCCAGATGCGTCAAGGCGGGATACTGCTGGGGAATAAAAACCGTCAACTCCCATTCCTTATAGCGCATCGGGTCCTCTATGTTCTGTATTAAGAGCTCTATTTCGGAATGTTCCAAAATTTCCATTTGTTGTATGTCAACGATGTAAGGATCCGGATTGATGTCGTTACTATTTCCCAACTCAATTGTAATAACAACACCAAAAGAAAGACTTGCTAACGCAATAACTAAGCAGATACCGACGAAAACAATAAATTTGTTCATTCTCCTTTCCTCCTGTTTTTCTCCTAACTCTCTTTACGTTCAAACTAACGGTATCTGTATAGTATTATCTTTATATCCGATAAAATGTCAATAAAAAAATATAAAAAACAGCAAAAAATATTGACCAGGAACGGATAGAAACCTCCGTTTCAGGAGGGGAAACGTAAAGTATATAACCAAAAATGGTTATAAAAAAGATAAAAAGGATATAACAAAGCTTGAACAAAGAAGTGGTTCTCGAATAAATCTATTTTTTGTTTTTTAATTCTCTTTAAAAAGGACTTAATCAGCTCCTGCTTCATTTGCGCACAAGAGAACTGTTCGAAGAAATCCGCGGAGAAAAAACCGCAGGCGAACACTTCAAACACCTGAGTATGGGAATGAGCCAGGATTACGAAACAGCAATCGAATACGGCGCCACAATCCTGAGAATCGGCTCGGCAATTTTTACTTAATCATTTTCAGATTTACGGTGTGCCCCGGCTTTATTCGGAACTTTTGATTATCGGCCATTTCGAAAATGCCAGTATGCAGAGCATTATCAGTGTGCCAAAAGGCGCAAGAAAAAGCAGGCCAAACGCCCCGCTGTAGCCGGCCTTTGAGAAAATCCGCCACCACAGAAAAATCTTGAATAACAGCACCGCAGCACAAAACAGGCCGCCCATCAAAAAGAATACAAACGTAAACACTATCGGTACCGCTGCCGCACAAGCAGGTTCGATACTACAAGCACCACAATACATATAAAACCTCCAAAAAATTTGTTAAAGACCGATAAAATTCTAAAACATAACCCTAAAACTGTCAACCCCGTTAGAGGAAAATGCTGATTTTATCGCTCCGTTGGAAATAGAGGTCCTCTAACGGGGTCAATAAAAAGCTATCAGCATAAGTCAGAGGCAAAAATTGCCGAAGTAAGAATATACAAATTACGGCTGATAAAAATGGTCGAAACTCTTACAAAAACAAGGGAAAACACGACAGATTTCGTCGATGCCCTGTTTGTCTCCATTGGAGGGATTATTCACCCCGAAATCCAGAAAATCATCGATAATGAAAATTTCGTGTGGCAAAATGCAGGTTTTGACGAGTTCCTGGAAACAGAATTTAATGCCGATAAAATCGGTACTGCCATAATTGACACAGAATCTGTAACGGCCTGTCATCAGGAAAAACTGCTCGAAATCATCGAACTGCTGGACAGGGCAAATATCCCGACTGTGCTCTATGGAAATGCAGATAACATCAATACAGACTGCTTCGAGATGCTCAACGTAATTGAAAAAACATCCGCCTGGCAGATTATACCTGTAATAAAAATAAGCAATGTCTATCGGAAACGCATCATTGAACTTAAAAATCATAATTCAGATGGTTTGGTCAAGGACAATCACGCTCAGCAGCTCGAAAACCAGTTAAAAATGGCCGGTGCCGTTCAGAGAGATTTTCTTCCACAAACCCTGCCGGACGGCAACAAATTCAGATGGGCTGTTGCCTTCATGCCCGCAGACTGGGTATCAGGAGATATCTACGATATAACACGGCTCGATGAAAAACATATAGGATTCTATCTTGCCGATGCGGTCGGCCATTCAATGCCGGCTGCCCTGCTGACTATGTTCCTCAAACAGGCCGTCCAGATGCGTCAAACTATCGGCAACGAATATAAAATCTTCACGCCGCTGGAAGTCATAAACAACCTAAATCAGAAAATGTTCGCTCAACACCTGCGAGGCTGCCAGTTCGCTACCTGCTGCTATCTGCTGCTCAACACCGAAACACTGACACTCGACTACTGCCGGGCGGGACATCCTTATCCGATTCTGATAAATAAAAACGGCCCCCCTGTTCAGCTTCAGACAAGAGGCTCGCTGCTCGGCGTGTTCGAAGATGCTCAGTTTGAACAGGATTCAGTCCGGCTCCGCATCGGCGATAAACTGATTCTGTATTCCGACGGCGCTGAAACATTCATGGGCACAAAACAAAATGAAAACTTCCTGAATCTCGGAAAAGAATTTATGAACATTACCGCCCTGCCGGCAAAACAACTCGTTACAGAATTCGAAAAACTCGTCAAAACATCTAAAAAAACTGCAGAACTCGACGACATCACCCTGATAGTCCTCGAAATCCAATAAAGACATACCATAAAAACAGCTGATAAGTCCACGTCCTTAATTTTCTTGCAATACCGTTTTTTTGACTGTAAATTAAGCAAAATTATACCTTAAGGGTAGGTAGCTCAGCTGGTAGAGCAGCGGACTGAAAATCCGTGTGTCGGCGGTTCAATTCCGCCCCTGCCCACTACAAATGGCGTTTTTGAACAGAATCAGCAAACACAGGCATAATATTGTGGCTTCGGAACGCCCACAAACACATATAAGGATAATCATATATATCAGCATCGTTGTCGCAACGCTTGTCGCCTATGAGTCGATGCGGCACAATGGTTTCGTCAGCTACGACGACCCGAGATACATCACCGAAAACCCTGATATAAAAGCGCCAATAACATGGCAATCGCTCGGCCGGACTTTTACACAGCCGCATTACGCTATGTGGCATCCTCTGACCACTATTGTAAATATGGTGAACTATCAGTTTTATAGGTTGAATCCTCTCGGCCATCACCTTACCAGCCTGCTGCTTCACATTGTCAGCGCGATACTGCTGTTTAAAATACTTTCTGATATGACAGGGGCAATCTGGACAAGCGCATTTATAGCGGCGGTTTTTGCGCTGCATCCTGTTCAGGTAGAATCTGTTGCCTGGGCGGCAGAGTTAAAGACCGTTTTAAGCGGGCTGCTCTGGATGCTGACAATAGCGGCCTATATACGCTATACGAAACAGCCGTCAGCAGGACGATACATATTGCTGCTGCTGGTTTTCGGCCTCTGTATTATGACCAAACCTACTGTCGTAACCCTTCCATTTGTCCTGCTCCTGCTGAATTACTGGCCTCTCAACCGGACAAATTGGAAACGGCTGATAATCGAAAAAATTCCTCTGTTTGCGCTGTCGGCAATTTTGAGCGTAATAACTTTCTTTGCACAGGCGCAGGGAGGAGCAATTATGGCTTTGGAAAACATGCCGTTAGACTATCGAATTGCCAATATGTTCGTCTCATATATAAGGTATATAGGCAAAACAATATGGCCGAGCCGATTAGCTGTTTTTTATCCGCCTCTGCCGACAAACTTTCTAAAGACCATAGAAGCTGCCTGCGCATTGCTGTTTATTCTGATAACAGCATTCTGCATTTATATTGGCCGTCGCAGAAAGTACACAGCAACGGGCTGGTTATGGTATATTGGAACACTTGTTCCGACGATAGGAGTGGTTCAGGCCGGCGCACAGGCAATGGCCAACCGGTATATGTATATACCGATGCTTGGTCTGCTTATTATCATTGCCTGGACCGTCAAAGACTTCATCGCTAATCGGCCCCGCTTGAAAATTATGCCGGCAATATTAGCATCGGTTGTGTTATTGTCTGCGATTATAGTCACCCGAATGCAGGTAAAACACTGGCAAAATAGTATGACGCTGTTTGAATACACTTTGAAGGTGAGCGAAAACAATGCGGCTGCAGAAAACAGTTACGGCTGCGCTTTGCTCGAAGCGGGCAGGATTGATGAAGCCGCGCTGCACCTAAGCAGAGCGGTAAGAATCGGTCAGATATTTGCCAATGCCCGCTACAATCTCGGTCAGGTGCTGCTGAAACAGAGAAGACCCAATGAAGCCATCGCCTGCTTTAATGAACTTCTAAGATGTGAGCCGAATTCTGCGCGGGCGTATTACCACTTAGCTGCGGCATCAAGTATGCAGAAGAAATATGACGATGCAATAAAATACCTTGACAAGGTACTGATGCTGAACCCCCAATATCCGGATGTTCATAAAAGAATGGGAGCTACATTGCTAATAATGGGGAGAGCCGAGGAGGCCGTCTCACACTTTAATGAAGCTCTTCGAACAAACCCGAACGATGTGGAGGTGCATGTAAGTCTCGGCACAGCTTATATGCAACTGGGCAAGTACGAGCCGACAATCCGGAACTGGACCAAAGCGGTGGAGCTAAAGCCCGACACCGCTGATGTTCTCAACAACCTCGCCTGGCTGTTGGCCACCGTGAACGACGCATCTGTTCGAGATGCCGATAAAGCCGTTAAATTTGCTCTGCGAGCCTGTGAACTTACAGAGCACAAGAACCCCGTAATTCTGGATACTTTGGCTGCGGCTTATGCCGCTGCTGGCAGGTTTAACGATGCTATAGCGACAGCCGAACAAGCCATCAACATCGTCAAAGCCAGTGGTCGGAATGACGTAATCAATGAGATTCAAAACCGGGTAGAACTTTACAAAGCAGGCCGTGCGTATATCCAAAAATAAAGAATTGAATGATTAACGTCTTTTACTTATGCAGCAATATTTTGTAGATGAACGCCTTAATTGGTTCGAGCCATCCTGACCAGCAAATGAAAAACCTTACCGCTGCTCAAACCGCTTAACCGGTTGCAAGCCGGTTGTCCCGACAAATCCAGAAATTTATCGTTCTTTGAACTTCATTTTATTTATCATTTTAGGCTTTGTCCAGCTCGACCTTTATTTGATTTTCTTTGCTTTTCTACGCAAAAGATATATAATAACGTTACTTATCGCAATCTTCGTGAAAAATCTCAATACTTAACAAACAAATACACAGAGAAACATTTTTTAGGAGGTGGAGAATGAGAAAAAACCATTTTATTTTTGAGCTCTTAGTTTTATTGGGAATCGCATTTTTATTCAATGGTAATACGTCCTTCGCAAACGAGAGAACCCCCCTTTGTAAAAGTTTAACAGTATCGCCAGAAGCCAACGAAGTAATACTCACTGTTCCGGAAAATGAACAGTTCGTCCTGTTGAAACTTTATGCCGATTGTTCTACAAACCAGAATTGGCATTTAGACATTGACAGTGAGGTTTTGTTAGCTGGCACTATAAGCTCCTTTATTATTCAGATGTACCAGCAAGGAGTAAGCATCCAGAAAACATACGTGCACGATTTCCCCGATTCTTGCGTGGTAGTTCCGGCAGGCAAAACGCTTACCGCCGTCAATAAAAATGCAATGGGGTACACACTTAAATTAACTCTAATTGGATACCTTAGGAAAATAGATACTGGTTTAGTGTCTGACCTGAACAGCGACCATAAGATTGATTTTGCGGATTTTGCTATTCTGTTTAATGAGTGGTTGGCTACCTCTCCCTGAACCTGCAACACTTTTACTTTACTGCTCGGCTTTGGCGAATTGGTGTTGAGAAGAAAACGCTGCTAATTTTTCAAAATTACGCCCTATAATTTTGCGGACTGAAATCCAATTTCCGCCTTTCTCGCTTTTTAATGCGCCTGTTAAAGCATTTCCCTTTAAAATCATCCTGAATTTTTGTATAATAATATTGGAAACCCCTCTATTTTTGTAAGGGCTGGGGCAGAAATTCTGTGTTGACTAACAGTTATTGTTTTGATAAAAATCCATTGAGGCCGAGTATGCTTTTTTCCAAAGTCGGGTTCTGCCGTTGTGTCCTTTTTGTTCTCTCTTTGACAGTCTGGCTTGCGGCAGGCGTGTACTGCGGAGGTCTTAACTCAATTATTGATTTGATTCACTTTTTGTCAGTTCCGTTATTAGTATCCTATCTGCTCATTTTCAAACCGGAAATTATCAGAAAAAAGATTGTGCCTTACTGCATTTTCCTGGCCATAATCACCCTGCTGGCGGCGGGTTATTTGATTGCCTTTACACAATCCATCCCTCATATACGAATTAACTGGGTTGAATTGCCGATTGCAGTGTATTTTCTATTGTCGGTTTATGTAATTCTATGGCTGTTGGACAAATTCATTAACCTGATTGGCTCAACCGCTTTGAGAATAAATCAAAAAACAAACGGCACAGCCGCAAAAAACGCCGTAAAAAACGGTCTCCGTTTTGCCTTTCTGATTTTTGCAGTTATACCTTATCTGGTCGCGGTTTTTACAACTCACTGGATAAAATTCGCAGGTGCCGACAGCCCGAAAAAACTGCCGGATTTGGAATACAGGCGGGTTTGCTTTAACACCAGTGACGGAGCAAAACTCGACGGATGGTTTATCCTCTCAACAACCAGTATGTCGGATTCGGCGGTAATAATTGCTCCCGGCCGAAGCCCGACAAAAAATCTTTTTCTGCCTTATGCAAGAGTACTAAGCAACAACGGCTATAACGTACTATTGTTCGACCTTCGCGGCAACGGCAACAGCAGCGGACATAAATATAGTTTCGGAATCAACGAGGCCAACGACATCCTCGGCGCCGTCGATTATCTTGAAACCAGACACGCTGAATCGAGCAGATATATTTTTGGATTCGGCATTAACGAAGGTGCATCCGCCCTTATTGCCGCAGCAGGCAGGGACGACCGTTTCGCAGGAGTAGTAATCGACAGCACATCAGGATACGAGGTTTCTATGCCTGGGTGGCTATCCGATTATCTGCCAGGCTGGATGGAGAAGGCTTTATTAAAAGTAACGAGGTCCGTCATCACTATTGATGTCGGCCAGACTGCCTGGGGGGCGGAAAAACTCTATAAGGATATTTCTCAGATAAGCCCCTGCCCGGTCCTTGTCACAAACAGTTTGAAAACTGACAAATCCGACCGTATACGCACTATCGAACTTTATACAAAGGCAAAAGAACCCAAGATGTTATGGCTGACTCCTCCGCCGACAGACGAAGAGCAGAACATCGGACTTGAGAAGGAATACTTTCAAAACATCTTGGAACTGTTTGACTTCGGCAGAATAAAGCAACAGCCGGGCTGCTGGCGAATAAGTCATAGGGTTACGGAGCAAAAGTATCCGGCGCTTCCGGCAGAGATTCATCTCCGCTCTCGGCCGGACGAGCAGTTGCTCTATAATTGAGAGCAGATATTTCCTCAAAAGTTACCACAAACGTCTGCAGACTATCCTGACCCACCTGCATTCTGCAGGAGTACGGATTACTCGGCGGCAGGCCAGTCTCCAAAAGCGACAAACCCCAGGAAAGTGCGCGGAGAGTAGTGTCGTTATATAATCTTTGCGACTGGAAATTCTTTTCCATTCGAAGATATATTCCTATCTGCCTGGTTACACCCAGCCACATTATCATTACAATCAGAAGAAACATCATCGTGCCGGCAAGCGCATAACCATTATGTCTGCAGCGATTTTTCATGGCGTAGGTGCGCTCCACATAAAAACCAGTTGACGAGCGACATCCTGACATTGCAATTCCAGAGTAATTCTCAACGGCGGGCCCTCCCCCACCGTAAAATTCGACACGCTATCAGCAACAGTAAATTCTGCGCCTGTTGAGTCACTGCGCTGCAGGGTGCTGCCGACAAGGGAATAATACACCAGCACATCCGGCGGAGCCCAGTTGGCATCACCGCTTGGAAAATCACCGCCGTCTTTACAGAGTACAAGCCCGTCACTGCCAAACGGAGCAGCCCCAACGGCAGAACCAAAATCAGCGGCAAGATTCTGCGCCGCCATCCTCGCTTCGCGCAATATATGCTCTCTTGCAATCATTTCCGTAACGCTGGGCGAAAACCACCTCCAGAACTGAGAGGTAATCAGCATCACTATAACCATAAGAATAGATACAACCAGCAGTTCCATGATTGTAAACCCCTTCACCAATTTGCGTATAGTGGGCGAATTTAAAGTTTGTCTGCAATACTGCTTGTCTTCCGCTCTTGCCTGCTCAGCCACAATGCAAATTGGTGTGGGGGTAAAACCTGTCCTGAATCTGTGCCGCAATGTTAACGGTGCTTTACTCATACTATTCTACTCAATTACTATACAATCTCACATTCGCAACAGCCCTGCTCAAGTCAAATTCCTTTAAAAGGGAGTCCAATTGAACGCTGTATGGGAATTCTAACCTGACTACAAAGCCGATAAGCGACTGTTGGCCGGTCGCGTGTGTTACGCTCGGTATTTCATCGATACCTGTTGCAGATTTGTGTCCACCCCCACCATCACAGCCGGTCACGGAGAGGTCGATATCTTTGGTAAAGCCATTGTTCATTGTATATGTTCCAATAACGTCACAAGCTGCAGCTTCAATAACCATATCTCCACTGCTGTTAGCCAGTGCTGCGGTTGTTATAGTAGTACCACTGACCGTACTACCGGCACTGGCTCCTGTAAGAGTTGTTTGATCAACATTCTGAAGGAATACGCTGGAGTATGTGACGCTGGCAGGTGGAGGTGGGGTATCGCTCCAAGTGGGAGTAAAGGTAGTATTGCTTGCAGCAGTAATGTCTGCATCGTTAAGAATAAATGCCGCAACGTATGCTCGGTTAAAACCTGAACCTCCATCTTGCTCGATGACTTTTGTCATTGTTCGTCCGCCGTAGGTCACGGTACTTAGGGTTGCATTATTACCCGGCGTAGCGTGCGCAATAAAGACCAATGCACGTTTAGTGCCAGTTTCTTTTGCGTGAGTCGTGTCTGTTACCCATGAGCCTATGATTTCAACTCCGTTAACTGTGGGCGGCGTCCAGGGAGATTGTCCTGCTGTCTCCTCCATATCCGCCGGAACCCCAAGCTGCCGCATCCACCTGTTGGTCTGACTGACAATATAGTAAGTCGAAACAGGCAGGCTGCTTTGCTCAATATATCTTGTCTGAAGCGAGTAAATCCTGAACAAACCGGCAAAACTCAATAGACCCATCGCAAGTATCACCAGCGCCACCTGCAGCTCAACAAAACTAAACCCCTTCACCAATTTGCGTATGGTGCGTGAATTTAAAGTTTGCCTGCAATATTGCTTGTCTTCCACTTTTGCCCGCTCATCCACAATGCAAATTGGTGTGGAGGTAAAAGCGCCGGCAAAAAACCTTCTGTCCCGATATTTTGACCACAGCCTTTTCATCCGTTACTCCAGCGTTTGAGGCGAAAGAGTAGTACCATCCGCTTTGCTTATGCTGCCGGTAAGCTGACCAAACTCATTAACCTGAATCTCGCCGTTCCAGGAGTTGCTGCTGCTTCTGGAGGCAGAGGCAACAAAAGAATCGGCACCGGCAGAGTCTATGTCATAAACATACCTGGCGTTCGGCAAGGTTTGTGTCTCAACAAGCGAAGCACTTATCAAATCCTCGTTTTCCAATGTCGTAAGGTCGCTGGCGAACGTATGATACTTGAGCCAATATGCCCTCTGTGCCGACCATATAGTTTTCAGGTTTCCCGCTGCAGAGTCCAGCCGGGCCTGTTCGATGGCTCTGTTGTACATCGGAGCGGAAATGCTGACCAGAATACAGATAATAATCATTGCGACGCACATCTCCACCAGCGTGTAGCCTCTTCTTCTGACTTTTTGAAATCCGCACATTCAACGTCCTCTCATCTTCTGCGCCACTTGTCCGACTTCGGCTGCTCAACCTGGTCGATAACCTTTCTGACCGGCTTTTTCTTCGGGTCGGTTTCATTGTAGATTTTCTCTTCGAGCTGAATCGCTTCCAGATAAGTCGGATACAATTCAAGAGCGCTATTCAGTTCCTTCAATGCTTCGCGATTCCTGCCGCGGACATAGTACACTGCCGCCTTTTCATAAT
>Ga0315294_10008034_pt1 | contig 11586 bp, 4 predicted proteins | sample YL17G13_40_MG_FD_203626 | JGI IMG/M metagenome (GOLD analysis project Ga0315294, IMG submission 203626) | Sediment microbial communities from Yellowstone Lake, YNP, Wyoming, USA - YL17G13_40 | ecosystem: Environmental > Aquatic > Freshwater > Lake > Sediment | place: USA: Wyoming | collected...
CTGAGTCCATGCCAAGTCGGTGTAATTCTCCCCTGTAACGGTACTTGGCGGTAAAGCACTCACGCCAACATTGGAACCTGCAACGTACCAATACCTTCCGACAGGCGGGTTAGTCTGACCTCCTGATGTCAAGAAAGTTGTATCTATAGTCAAACGATACTCAAGCGAATACTCAGCCTCAAAAGTCAAATCCTCATCTTCGAGACTGAAGTTTCTTGTGGCTGCTGTGCTGTTGCTGTCTTTCCACTGGACAAAAATCGCCCGCACCGATTCCGGGTCACCGGTGGGCGCAAAAGTTATTGACACGTTAACTACGTGAGAACCAGGTTGGAGAAACACTTTGGTCATATTCTCGATCGTTGTGTTGTAGAAATCTTCGTCAATCTTAACTGGCATGCTTTGGAAACCTGTCTTTATGGTAACGATGAACCCCGACAAATGCTGTCTTACCATTTCATCCCAAAATGTGTCCTTAGCGAATGATGTGGCCTCGTAGATGTCTGCGAAAGAATCGTAATCATATTTTGACTTCTCCTCAGGAAAATAGACTGCCAGACCGTTTGTTCCTTTATCATTTATGTCGAATTCGAAAATGACTGCATCCTCCACACCGTTCATAACCTGGTCAGAGGCATCTTTCAACTTCTGGTCCTGGACATGCCCACTTATCTTTGAAGCAAAGCTGTAAAGGTCAACGTAGTAACCGGTCTGGTAAACCGTCTCACTTCCAACTTGTTGCCCAAGCGGTCCTAGGTATCCTTTAGTCTCGTTTCTTGCCAGGCTTATTTGCTCGTGATAAATGGTTTCTTTCTCCTTAATTGTGGCGGCGAAATCGTCGACGGCTGCCGTAAGGGTAGTCATCTTAGTTAGGTCTATCGATGTCATCGTCGCATTTTTGATTTGGTCGCTGTTTACTATGCACCATTTTCTGTAGTCGTCGACGATTTGAGTGACAAAAGTGCGAGGAGAAACTGACGTGTCGTTCATCAAACTGCTAAGGTAGTAGTCATAAGGTGCTGGAGCATAGCCGAGGCCTTCTGGACCGGCGAGGATATTCGCAGAGTTTCTCATTTGGTAAGCTACTTCTATCATGCCCATACTGCAAGCATCTATCAGCAAGCCGTCAATTATCATTGGAGACCCGTTCAAAGACTCGCTGATCTCTGGGAGAGACAGGAAGTCACTCCCACTCGTGACATCTTCACAGACGCCCATGCAGCCGCTTCCATGGTCCCACAAAACCAGTAAAAAGAAGCGGGCAGGATAACTGTTGACTGTCCAGTTGACAAAATTCTTCAGCGTATTGGGGTCTCCCATGTTAACGTCTTCGCCTAAGTCTTCGACAGCGTTTTCAACGGTCGGCGTCATGCCTTTCGTAACTTTGAAACGTTTGGCTCCGGTCCAATTGCCATATCTTTCGTCGAGACTGTTTGCTCTGTCCATCTGAACAATAACGTTCACGTTGGGCGATGACTCAACGCTTGCCATCTCCAGGAAAACATCAACCCCGAGGTCGTGCACGCTTGAGCCAACAGTTGCATTTGCGAGGCTGTTGTCTGAATCAAGATAGACCATGAATGTCCAGTCTGCAACGGATTGATTTCCAACTATGAAAGGCGTAGTCGCGACTGGTCCGTAGAGTTCCCATGTGTCGTTGAAAAAGTAGCTGTCCGTGTAGACTTCCACTTTCCAGTTTCCTGTCGGCGTGCTGGAATTGATAGGGATAGAATCGTCGGAGATCAACATGTAAGCCCAGCAGGTCAGGTTTGCAGCGGAGTTCTTGTAATCGTCAAAAGACTTTGAATGTGTCGTGTAAATCGTGCCGTCTGGCTGAACCCAAACGGACGTGAAGATGTGGCTTTTCCCCAACTCACCGTTGAAGTACGCCATCTTGTCAAACCTCAAGTAATGGCAAACCTGCGTGTCAACGCCTATCGTGAAACGCGATTTCATGTTCACTGGCTGTCCATTTGCGTCTATGCTTTCACAGAGGCGAGGACTGTTGAGCCCGCCGTTGGTGACTTCAAAGAAATCTGAAAATGCATACAGACTGTCTAGGTAGACGTCCACTTTGTAGGCTCTGGGATAGTAAACGCTTGGCCAATACCCCGCGATGGAGAGATAACCTGCGAAGTAGCAGCCTCCTCCTTCAGCATACAGGCACGCATGCTCCGTGTGGTTCACGCCCGTGTAGATCCAAGCTTTGGATGCATTGTCCCTGTAGTACCACTTGAACTCGATTGAATCATTGATCCAAACAGTCGTCAGACACACTGCCTTCTCGTCAGTCGGTCTGAACGTTGTTGTCGGTTCGACAGGTATGTCAAGGAAAGGGTAGTGATAGTCTTTGCACATCACGTGTCGACTGAATGTAGGATAGCTTGCGAGAGAGGAAGCAGGCGCCATTCCAGCTCCTCCGTGGAAGGCCGGACTTGAGTCGTTTAAAGCGTCATCCACAACTGGGCAACTGTTGTCGTCTAGGATTGAATCTTGGTCATTTGCAGTTGCGCTTGCTGCAACGGATTTTTTGTCAACGTGGTTGGGAATAGAACGCAAAAAGCAGGAGTTGAAAATGGAAAAGAACAGGAAAAAGGTCAGCGAGTATGAAAGTAAGATTCGCCTAGTCTTCAAACGAACCACTGTCGGCATGCACGTTATTTCTTTAGGACGCCTAGCATATAAGAATTCAGATTCCAAGCGAATCGAGCGAGGTTTAAAGTTTGAACTCGAGAATTGCTTGAAAAGTGGTAAAGGATAGAATTGTGGATGCCTTCGTTGGTCTTATGATTCGACAACCGATTGTTTCTGAAAGGTTAATATCGCAATTTGTGCATAGCATAAAGATGGGAGGGGGTGACGTTGAACAGGAAACTGTTCTCAGTTTTAATGCTTTTTCTGTTGATACTAAACATGGTTGCCGTGGTTTTCAACGTCAGACCAGTCAGGGCAGCTGGCACCATCTACATTCACCCGGACGGAAGTATTGAACCACCGGGTGCCCCAATTGCGACGTCAGACAACGTCACCTATCTTCTCATGAACGACACATTCGACTCTATTAACATTGAAAGAAGCAACATACTGTTTCATGGCAATAACCACACGGTTCAGGGCTTTGGAAACGGAACCGGCATCCTTTTGCTCAACTGGCTGGTCAACGTGACGATAGAGGACACACGAATAATCCACTGGGCAAATGGAATCTATTTTCCTAACATCTACAATAGTTCAATACTGCAAAACCATTTGACAGGAAATCAATATGGTGTCCATCTGAGCCTGTCTTATGGCAACATCGTTTCAGGGAACACAATAATCAACTGCAGTGCAGAGGGAATTCGACTTTCTTACTCTTCAAACAACAGTATTTCCAAGAATAACATAGAAACCAACTACGTTGGCATCCAAATTCAAAGTTCGACAGGCAACACAATCTACCACAACAACCTAATCCGCAACATACAGCTGCAGGCATACGCAGAGACTGGGAATTCGACAAATATGTGGGACGAAGGGTACCCTTGGTGCGGTAACTATTGGAGCGACTACAACGGCACTGACTTCAAAAGCGGGTCTTTCCAAAATGAGACCGATCCAGACGGAGCAGGCGACACGCACTACACGATAGACACCACCAACATTGACAACTACCCGCTTATGAATCCATGGAACTCCAATTTCACCGTGTTCAATTACATGGTCGAAGCTTTTCCGTATTCACCTAGAACCCTAGACCCCCTTTGCGCGTATGACACGGTAAGCGGCGAGACAATCACGAACGTCTATGAACCTCTCATATTTTTCGACGAGGAAAAAACAGACCAGTTTGTGCCTAGTCTTGCAACTAACTGGGAGATCAGTCCAGACGGTTTGACCTACAGTTTTCAGATTAGGCAGGTCGTGAAGTTTCAAAATGGCGAAAATCTGACGGCCGAAGATGTGGAATACTCTTTTGAAAGGATCTTTGTAATCGAGTATTCATCATGGGCAGGATCAAGCGCGTCTTGGATGTATTACGAGGCTTTCTTCAATTCGTATGGAAGCCGCAATGACAATGGGTCGTTCATTGTCACCGGCCAACAGATAGATGATGCGGTTACAAGAAACGGCACAGTCGTTACACTTCACCTTATGAATCCCTATCCGCCGCTTTTGCAGGTACTTTCACAACCTTGGAGTTCAATTCTTTGCAAGAAATGGTGCATTCAGATCGGAGATTGGCCGGGAACGTGGAACAACTGGACAGTTTATAACAGACCAACAAGGACAGCTATCGAAAACCGAACCTCAAGTCCTCCGGGTCCCCGTATAGATGCGATGTGCGGAACTGGGCCTTTCATGCTGGACTATTACTTGACGAACAGCGAATGGCAACTATTGAGGTTCGACGACTACTGGAGGGGTTGGCCAGCTCCCGGCTCTGGCGGTTCTCTTCGCCGTGTGAGGGTGTTGAGAATAGACGACGCGCGGGTTAGAGAGGACATGTTTCTCGACGGGCGACTGGACCACACGGAAGTGCCAAAGATCGATGCTGACGAGGTTTTGGGGCAACCAGGTGTCCGGTCTGTCTATCCGTTGGAACAACTGATGTGTCAAGCTCTTTCCTTCACCTTCAACATTTCGACGTCAAGCCCGTTGATGGGAGTTTCAGGCGGCTTGCCAAAAGGAACACTCAACGAAAGCGGGATCCCGCCCGACTTCTTCACGGACATCAACGTCAGAAAAGGGTTTGCTTATGCCTTCAACTACAGCAAACTGATAGCCGAGGCTTTGGGAGGCGAAGCCTCTCAACCGGCCACGCCTATTATATCAGGACTGCCATTCTATAACGCTGCGCAGGAAAAATACAGCGTCAATCTCAGTGAAGCCATCCAGTATTTTTCACAGGCTTGGGGCAGGCAACTCTGGTCTTCAGGCTTCAATTTCACCTTATGCTATAATCAAGGGAACACGATTCGCCAGAAAGCCTGCGGAATCCTCAAGGCAAACATTGAATCTCTAAACCCCAAGTTTCACATCCAAGTAATGCCGGCACCGTGGAGTTACTACTGGAATGTCGCTCAAAACCATGAGGACCCAATTTTCTTCAGCGGTTGGCTGGCTGACTATGCAGACCCTCACAACTTTGCATACGGGTTCATGTACAGTGCTGGAATCTATGCACAGATGCAGTTGTACTCCAACAGCACGATCGACAGTCTGATAGCACAAGGCATAGGTACAATGAATGAAACAGCTCGGAGGGAAATCTACTACGAGCTACAGAGACTTTACCATGAGGACTGTCCGAGCGTTCCAACGTATCAGCTGATAGGGCGTCGGTTCGAACGAACCTGGGTTCAAGGATGGTATTTCAACCCCTTGTTGCCTGCGAACTACTACACTCAATGGAAAGGAACCGCATTCAATTCTACGCGATACTCTTGGCCCATGTTCCGTCACGATCTCGCACGTGGAGGCTACACTGAAAGCCCAGCGCCAGGAACAAACCAAACACGGTGGAACTATACGACCGGAGGGGCAGTGATTTCATCTCCTGCCATCGCCGATGGCAAAGCCTATGTCGGTTCCACAGACGGCCTGATCTATTGCCTCGATGCATACAACGGAACCCAGATATGGAACTACACGGTAGGAAGCACCGATTCCTCACCGGCTATCGCATACGGCAAAGTCTACATAGGATCCTTCAACGCCAAGGTTTTCTGTCTCGATGCAACAACAGGAGTGCAAATCTGGAATTACACTACAGCCGGTTATGTCCGTTCCTCCCCCGTCGTCGTGGATGGGAGAGTCTACGCTGGTTCTCTTGATGGAAAAGTTTACTGTTTAGATGCTATGACTGGAGGGAGCATTTGGAATCGGACGATTGGTGCAGCGGTCACATCTTCTCCGGCGGCGGTGGGTGGCAAGGTCTATGTTGGATCGAACGATGGGATCGTCTATTGCCTTGATGCAGCAAACGGAGGAATAGTATGGGACTGTATTGCAGGTCTCGGCATATCTTCATCTCCTGCCGTCATCGACGGTCGAGTCTACGTCGGGGCAGATAATGGGACGTTTTACTGTCTTGACGCTGTTGTCGGAACGGTCATCTGGAAACAATATGTTGGAGGATCTTTGAATTCATCTGCGGCAGTTTCGAATGGCAAGGTCTATTTCGGCTCGCTTAACGGTCAAATAATCTGTCTATCTGCTTTGACCGGAGAATATCTGTGGAACCGCACAGTTGGAAGCGTTTACTCGTCTCCTGCTGTTGCGGGTAAAAACGTCTACGTTGGATCATTCGACAAAAAGGTTTACTGTTTCGATGCCGACACTGGCGCACTCATTTGGAGCTATATCACGGGCGACACAGTTTCGTCTTCTCCAGCCGTTGCAGATGGGATAGTCTTCATTGGTTCTCAAGACGGAAAGGTGTACGCTTTCGGAAACGTCATTCGAGTTCCGCAGGACTACGGCACGATACAAGAAGCAATAAACGCGGCTACACCGGGGGCAACAATCTGGATCGCTCCAGGCATATACAACGAGGCAATAGTAATCAACAAAACGATAACACTCATAGGCAAAATCGGAAGCGAGCCAACCTTCAACGGAGGCGGAACTGGGATCGCGATAACAATCGTCTCCAGCGGGTCAGGTTCTACGGTGGCTGGATTTGTGATAACCAGCTGGGATAAAGGGCTCCTAGTTCAGGGCGCAAGCAACTGCAAAATATATGACAACATAATGTCTGTTCTGACTCAAAACGGCGTTACACTTCAAGGCTCAACTTGCTCTGGTAACGCTGTTTACTGCAACATTTTCGAAAAAGACGCCGTCGCCATCAACGTTACCTCTTCAGCCAGCGGCAACGTCATCCGAAACAACATAATCAGTCTCAGCGGCGTCGGCCTTCAATTAGAATCAAGCGGCAACCAAGTCTACGCAAACGTAATAATGGAAAACGTTTTTGCACTGAGCCTGCTCGGCTCAAACAACAACGTCATCTTCCACAACAACTTCGTCAACAACAACAATCCACTGTCGATCACGATGTCAACGGGCAATGTTTGGGACGAGGGTTACCCCTCGGGCGGAAACTACTGGGCCTGTCATGTCAGCATTGACAGCTTTGGCGGTCCACAGCAGAATGCGCAAGGCGCCGACGGCATAGTAGACGTGCCCTTCACAGTTGCTCCTGGCAACATCGACCATTATCCGCTTCTGGAGCCTTTCAACCTGCACAACGTTGGAACTACAAGGTTTCTCCTTTCAAAGACAGTGGTGGGAAAGCCTTTCAGCGTAAAATTAAACTTGACTGTCCAAAACCTTGGCATGTTCACCGAACAGTTCACCCTCACCGTACTGGTCAATACGGCCCTCTTGACGCAGCAGACGATCAGCCTGTCGTTGAGACAATCAAACACAGTCATTGTCGTGTGGGACACGACGAGCGTCGCCAAGGGAAACTACACACTGAAAGCGGCAACAACAGCTGTGCCAGACGAGACAGAGACCAGTGACAACACATTATGCCGTTGGGTCGTGGTGACGATATCGGGCGACATCAACGGCGACTTTATAGTCGACATCTATGATGCCATATTACTTGCAAACGTTTACAATACTCAACCGAGCGGTCCAAACTGGAACCCCAACGCGGACATCAATGGAGACGGAATAGTCGACATCTACGATGCCATCATCTTGGCAGGCAATTACGGAAAAACAGCCTGAGAAATTGCCATAGAAGATTTATCCATAAGTAACATCTAGAGGGTAGCGCCCGCTTGTAAGAGAGACCTAGCTCTAAACGCGTGACGCTTGAAAAATCGCGCGCGCGGGGCGCGTTAGCGTTTTTTCTTGGCTTTGTGGATCAGTTCATTCAATTTGGCAATGAGATTCTCAGACTCGTCCAGTGTGAGCGGAATATGAAGGTCTTTCCTATTTCGAATAGCGATTTTTGCCTGCGCCCAGCCTTGCGCGAGCACGTGCGGATAAAATTCTCTGTCCGTTGTAGCAGACTCTATGTCCTTCACTCTCACGTCAAGGGGAACAACCGCCTGGAAAAGAGATCCCAAGCTCTCTCTTAGAGACGGTTTGGACTCTAAGAAGTCTTCGAGCTTTTTCTTAGCCCCTTCCTTCAAGTCGACTTCAAGCAAGTCCCTGTGAAGCTTGACTATGAAATGGGGCTTGTCGATAACCAAGACCAAGTCTTCCTCAGCCATGACTGCTCATCTCTGGTTTCTACGAGAATAGTAGTTGAATCGGCAGATATGATTTGCGGAAGACCCCTCAATTATATCGAGCGCGCGGGTAACGATTTGAGACTTGGCATACGTGGTCATAGAAGATACTTATAGAAGATTTATTGCGTTGTTCTATCTCAAGTTGCGGCCTTATCGCCTAGGTCTCTTCTTGTCTGTTTGGACTTTGTTATGTTGGATTTCCATGTTTGCATTGGCTCGTCGCATTTGCTGATTATTTGGCGTCTGATCAGTCCAGCTTCTTCAGCTCGATTTAGCCGTTCGTTGAGTGTTTTCAGGTCGGGCGAAGTACTTGAGTATGTTGCAGCGATATTTTGCATTGTGGCTATGGATTTCTTTTCTGTTTTTTGAACAGCGTCTATGATTTGGCGGTCTTCGTCCGGAAGCTTCGTGTAGGTTCTTGTGATTGTTTTTCTTCTTTTCACTATGTCTAGGGCACTGAGCATGATCATACATGTTGTTAGTGTGGCAGAAATCGTGGAAAGCGCCAATCCGTTCTTTGATATGATCAGGGCTATTTGTGTCCAGGTTTTTGTTGGTTGCCAGTGACCGGCTATTGCTATGGCAAAATTCATCAAGTTGTTTTCTATTTGCTCGATTTCTTGTGGCGAATTGGGGTAGCTGATCAGGCTGACTTTTACTTGCTTCTGCTCTAATGTGTCATTTATCATCAGCGTGGATGTTTCAAACCAGTAAAGGACCACTTGGGGTTGGTTCGAACTCTTATATTGGAATGCAAAGTAGCGTGCCAGGATTGGCGGGTTTTCAAGCATCTGGACGTCTCTGAGGTCCAGTTGCACCACGTTTGGTTCGTAGCCGTGTGAGACGGGCCAGATGATTTCGCAGACTTCCCAGCGGTGCAAGGAAGAACGTGTTTGAGCAACTTCAATGCCAGTCCAGACGTTTTCCTTCGGCGTATCCTGAGGGTTGTATAGATAAATCAACGAGGCATCTTGGTGAGATGCGTTTTCAAAATCCTTGTCGCGGAAAACGAAGCTCAAGTTATAACCTTCAATTTGGGGAAGAATCTGGGGGTTTCCTTGTTCACCCGTGAGCGTCTGAATTATCAGTTTGGCTGGACCCTGGGTCACAGCGAATACTGGTGCTTGAATCCAGACTAAGAATGAGACTGATTGCAGACGCAAGCCTACCGAAGCTGGCTCATCAAATCAACATCTGCAGTTTTCCCATCCAAAACACTGTGTGTTTATCGTGCGGATTTCAACATGCTGAGTGCAAAGTGTGCTCGTGAAGGACTGGCTGCAAGACCAGTGGAAGGCTCTTCCGCGGTACTGTGTGAGGAAAAAAGGTAGGGGGAGGGGGGTAGGGTGTTTTTCGCTGTTTTTCAACCAAAATCCATGTTGGACAGTCCTGAAGGTCTTCATACAACTCGCTAAAAGCAATTGCAGGGTTGATGTCGGAACTGTTCAGCAGCGGCCAAGCCAGAAACCTTTTCATCTACGGAAAACCCGGAACCGGAAAAACCCTGTGCATCAAATATCAATACTGGTATGTGAAACATCTTGTTGAAAACAAAATCAAATAGTGCTACATTGAAAAGACTCTACCAGCAGAATATCAGAAACTCAAGCCTGCCAGAGAAAGCACACAAACTGGTACACAAAACAGTACACAAACAGAAAACCCTGATTTGAACCCTATTTCCAAAATGAAATGGACCGGTGGGGACTTGAACCCCAGACCTCCTGAGTGCAAGTCAGGCGTTCATACCAACTGAACTACCGGCCCGCCGTCATTCTTTCAGAAAAAAGAACCAACAATATGGAATTTAGAGCTTTCGGTCAAATCCCTGCCGCGGTCTTCCCGTCTTCCCGGGCACATCGCCCCAAAAAATAACCAAAACTAAGGTAACAAAAAAATTAGAATAACCAGGTCGTTACGAAGGAGATCAGATTAATCTAGAATCTTCTTTGCGAGGTTCTTCTCTTAGACCAGCAATCTCGGCAGTAAACAGGTCTGCTTGTGTCAGGCTTGAAGGGAACTTCACATTCCTTTCCACAATCAGCACATACTGCCTTATGCATTTCTTTCTCTGCCATCTTACTATTTCAACTCCTTTGATCGATATGTGCAAAAACTGTTTCTTGCACGACCCACAGATCAATGTAATGCAACTTATAAAACTTGTCACCGAAAAAAGCAGCATCAAACCGCACCGTCTTTTGAGAATTCCAAGCCCAACTGGAAAAGATCAAAGTCACGCCGACACCAGACTCCCATATTTCAGTCACTCGTTGACAGCAAGGTTTTAAGCAAGACCACGGCTACCTTTTTTCTTCCGAACGGTGCGACACATGGTAGACCAACGAATCGAAAAGCTCGCACAACTCTGCGTGCATTACAGTGTCAATGTCAAGCCAAATGAACAGGTGATCATCCGGGGAACCGAACAAGCTTTCCCGCTCATCAACGAAATTTACAAGGAATGCTTACTATGCGGCGCACACCCCTTTGTCCTTGCAAACCTTGACCTTCAATACACATTCTATAAATACGCAAAGGAAAATCAGCTCACTTTTGCCTCTCCTTTCAGGAAGTTTGTGGCAGAGAATGTGGACGTGGACATAGGAATCTTCTGCGAGCCAAGCCCAAGAGCACTGTCAAACGTAGACCCTGGGAAATTCAGAATGCGTGCGATGTCGGGAAAAGAAGCAATGGACATATTCCATAGACGCGTCGCTGAAGGCAAACTCAGATGGACAGGGCTGCCTTATCCGATAAACGCTGAAGCACAAGAAGCATCCATGTCACTTCAAGAATACGAAGACTTCGTCTACAGCAGCTGCCTCGTCGACAGGCAAGACCCAATTGCAGAATGGAAAAAGATCCACACCCAACAACAGAAAATCTGCGATTTCCTAAACCAAACAAACGAGATCCACCTAGTAGGCGAAGACACAGACCTAACGTTCAACGCCAAAGGGAGAAAATGGATAAACTGCAGCGGACAGGAAAACATGCCAGACGGCGAGGTCTTCACCACACCCATCGAAAACTCCGTGAACGGAACAGTACGGTTCACCTACCCAGCCATCTACGCAGGCAGAGAAGTCGAAGACGTAAGACTCGCGTTCAAAGACGGAAAAGTAGTAAAAGCTTCAGCAGCAAAAGGCGATGAATTCCTGCAGCAAACACTGAAGATAGAAGGTGCAGACCGCATCGGAGAAGCAGCCATAGGAACCAACTACGGAATAACGAGGTTCACCAAAAACATGCTGTTCGACGAAAAAATAGGCGGCACGATACACATGGCACTAGGCAACGCCTATCCAGAAACCGGCGGCCAAAACAAGTCACCTATTCACTGGGACAT
>Ga0315294_10008039_pt1 | contig 11584 bp, 9 predicted proteins | sample YL17G13_40_MG_FD_203626 | JGI IMG/M metagenome (GOLD analysis project Ga0315294, IMG submission 203626) | Sediment microbial communities from Yellowstone Lake, YNP, Wyoming, USA - YL17G13_40 | ecosystem: Environmental > Aquatic > Freshwater > Lake > Sediment | place: USA: Wyoming | collected...
GCCATCGCCTGGAACAACACGTACGCCTCTTTCCCACGAATTTCTCCGACAAGGATATACTCAGGTCGCTGTCTGAGCGCAGCTTTCATCAAATCATATAAGTCAATTTCTCCAGCAAGTTTATCATTGATCACCTCACCAAACCCGGATCGAGTCACCCCAGGAATCCAGTTTGGATGTGGTAAGTTTATTTCTCTTGTTTCCTCGATGGAAACGATTTTTGATTCTCGAGGTATAAAAAGTGAAATTGCATTCAGCGTCGATGTTTTTCCTGCGGCAGTCCCACCAGCAATGAGCGCGCTCACACCGTTTTCGACCGCAAGCCACATGTACGCAACCATTTCAGGAGACATGGTTTTGTACGCTATGAGATCGGTTGCGGTAATCGGATCAGAGCGGAATCTTCGGATAGTAAATGTCGAACCTTTCGTAGTCACTGCTTTACTCAACGTCATCTGAATACGAGACCCATCAGGCATGGTCGCATCCAGCATCGGCTCTGCAATAGAGATATGTTTGCCGCATTTCTGCGCAAGCTGAGTCACAAACGCAGACAACACAACCTCATCAGGAAATTGAATATTGCTCTTCAGAGAACCATACTTACGATGATATAAAAAAATAGGCAGACGAGAACCATCACATGAAATATCCTCAATATTTTGGTCTCGCATCAGCGGATCGATCTTTCCATACCACAAGAAATCCCGCTTCACATAATACAGGATTTTAGTTTTAAGCACCTGATCAACTTTCATCTTGTAGTCTTTAATGATTTGTCCAATCCGTTCTATGAGAAACCCTTCAACCTTACTTATATCCAGTTCATCTAAACGAACATCAATAGAATTCATCAAGGCATCCTGAATAAAATCCGAGGAGGTGCGTTCTGCGTCAGACACTTGAGGTTCGATCACTTTGTAGAATTTATCAAGGGACGCGGTGTCTTTCAATATTTTAATGTAAGCAAAAGGTTCATTCACAGGATAGCAATCAAGCTCCACCAGGTTTTTTTCATCAAGTGAAACCTCATGTGAAGCAAAAACAACCAGGCCTTTCTTACCGCATTGCGCACACTTGACAGTCACTTGTTGACCTGGTTCACCTTCACAAGAGATTTTTGAATGACACTCTGGACATATCGCAATTTTTTTTATCATAGTTCATTCTTTATTTTTTTCATGACATCTGCAGGGTTATCCGCATATTGGGCAACCACAGTAGCGACTTTCTTGAACTCTCGGATATTGTTCTTGTTCATCCAATCCAACAATGTCGTTCGATTCTTGATTTCACCGATCATGCCTTCTCGACTGATGTCTTTTTCTGCTCTGATGCGTTCTAAAATGTAACTTTTCCCAGAGTAAATGAATTTATCTTCAATTGGATCCCAACGAAAAACTTCATTAGTGAGGATCTCTTTTGTCGTCGGATCGATATCAATGATTTCTATAATCTGTTTGCATCGTCGTGCTCTTTTATTTTTCACACGAGAGATGACTTGAATGCAGACGATATCTAATGTCTGCAACATGATACGTGGGATTTCAATCGGTTTGCCTTCCAATCGATGGATGAGAGATTGAGCAGAGTCGGCATGAACCGTCGAATACGTTGTATGCCCCGTGGCCATCGCCTGGAACAACACGTACGCCTCTTTCCCACGAATTTCTCCGACAAGGATATACTCAGGTCGCTGTCTGAGCGCAGCTTTCATCAAATCATATAAGTCAATTTCACCGATGACTTTATTTCCGACAACGTCACCGAACCCAGATCGAACGACACCAGGAATCCAGTTTGGATGCGGTAAATTAATCTCCCGGGTTTCTTCAATAGAAACTATCTTTGACTCACGCGGAATGAATAAGCAAAGTGCATTCAATGTCGATGTCTTTCCTGCGGCAGTCCCACCAGCAATGAGCGCGTTCACACCGTTTTCGACCGCAAGCCACATGTACGCAACCATTTCAGATGACATGGTATGGAACTCAATAAGATCTGGTGGTGAAAATGGATCTTCACTGAATTTCCGGATGGTAAAAGTCGATCCTTTTGTCGTTACTTCTGTACTCAGCGTCATCTGAATACGAGACCCATCAGGCATAGTCGCATCCAACATGGGCTCTGATATTGAGATATGTTTACCGCATTTCTGCGCAAGCTTCACTACAAACGCAGTAAGCTGGTCTTCATCGTCGAACTGTATGTTACTTTTTAAGGAACCGTATCGACGGTGATATAAGAAGAGGAAAACGCCAGAGCCATCGCAGGAGATATCCTCGATATTCGGGTCTTTCATGAGCACTTCGAGTTTTCCAAGCCCAATCGATTCTTTTTCAAGATAGTACAATATTTTTTTCTTCGTTAGTGTATCGATATTGAGCATGTATTCGTCAATGATTAAATCGACTTTTTCTGTAAGGTATTTATTTCCACCTTTTGCTTCAAGATCCACAGTTTTAAATGCAAACCCTTCAAGTGTCTCTTGTACGAATTTAAGGAGGTGCGCATCTTCCTCCGATAACTCCATCTCAAGAAGGACATATCGCTTATCGAGGGATTCTTTTTCGCGGATAATTTCCACATAAGCAAAAGGTTCGTGTAATGGATAGAAATCAATTTCTTCGATTGCATCTCTCAAGTACCCCATACGTTCCAAGATAACGGTCTTGAGTATATTTGCCTCATTGGGGAATTGAATTATACCATCAGGGGTGATTTCGTCTAATTTAATTTTTTTAGGATCCGGAGCTTGACCAGGTGTATCAAATGCTGATTTTTGAAACAGACCGTCTATTCGTGATTTTTCGTCCAAGGCGGCATCATTCGTATTTATGCCCAGAACGTTTTCTCCTGCTTTTATTCCCAGAGGTTCTTTTTTATCACGGTTAGGTTGTACAGTCTTCACATCATCATCTAACATTACTACTTCAACTTTCTTAGAGGCTGTCGTCCCTGGTTTTGACTCATCTTCTCCAGTTTTACCTGCTTTTATCTTTTGATCAAGCCATGTTGCTTCATCGGGTTTGACTTGTGCGATTGATTCTTCAAACTGAGGAAGCTCCTCCTTGGTTTTAGTTAGTTTCTTCTTTTCATCAGGTTTAAACTCGGCTGTTTCTCCTTCCTTTTTCTTTTTCCTAAACCCGATACGTTTCTTTGTTTTAAGCGGTGCTGGTTCCTTTTCTTTTTCTCCCTGTTTAACCACCGGCGTAGTCTTTTTTTCGCTTTTTTTAAGAGGTTTGCGGACCCTAAAATGAGGATTTTCAGCCTGAGATGGAGACCGTAGTATCTTTTGTTTTATACTTGTCATTTTTTGATTAATTGTAGTTCGTGGAGGAAGAGATGTACCTTTTCTTGTGTTTTTTAAATCTTTTTTAACGTGTTTTTGAGGACTTTCCCAAGAATTTTTAGTTTTGAGCCTAGTGTTTCGTAGAAGGAGGATTAGGGGATGTTTCTTTGCTGAATTTATCTCGTTTTCTGCTTGTTTCTCAGGCTTGGCCTTTTTCTTACTGTTGATAAAAAATAGCGATGGTCGTTTACTTTTAACCTGAAGAGGATTTTTCGATAGTTCCTTCGATTCTTTTTCGCTGTCGAGAACCTCTGAATGAGCATTTAAAATTTCATCTACTTTTTCATCTATTTCTGAATCGTCATCTGGTTGTAAAGAACGAAGGGGCACTTTTTTACGAATATGCTGTTTTTCCACGGCACCCCTCCGTTATTGCTCTCCTATCGATTCCATGCATCCCATCTTCCCACGTATATGTATTCGAAAGAGTAGTCTAAAGAGAATTAACCTTAACTCTACTTTTCGCGCATCTCATCCAACGAGTTTTTGATATAGTTTGTTCGTATTTATAACTTTCTTTAAAATTTTAGGACAGTACAAAAAAGAATCATTCTCTAGGTTTCTTAAACCATAGGATTGCTGCTAAAAGACCCAAACCAAACGGGAGGACGATCACATAATAGATAAGATCAATTTTTCTGAGGTACACCGTGATGTCATACCCGAAGACATAAAGGACGATGAGCGCCACAAGTACTATAGGCACTAGGATACCAACGATAAGTGGCACTGCTTCTCGGTTCATTACCCTCACACCCAGAAGCAGAACAGAGAGTGACTATTTGTAGTTAATGGAAAAATCGTTTTTATATGGGTTGGATGAGAAAAATCTATATAAACCTTAACCAGATTCCTGGCTAGAAGGGATTTCTGTGATTCAGAAAACAAATGTTATCATCATGGGTGCAGCAGGAAGAGATTTTCATAATTTTAATGTGTACTTCCGTAACAATACCGAATATAACGTTGCTGCGTTTACTGCGACGCAGATTCCTGATATCGCAGGGCGTAAGTATCCAGCGAAACTCGCAGGAAAATATTATCCAAATGGGATCCCGATTTATCCGGAAGAACAAATCACTGAACTAATTAAAAGATATAAAGCTGATCTTATTGTGTTCTCTTATAGTGATCTCCCATATGCGTATGTCATGGGCAAATCCGCCATTGTGAATGCAGCTGGCGCTGATTTCATGTTATTAGGTCCAAAGAGTACGATGCTTGTTTCAAAAAAACCAGTGATTGCAGTCTGCGCAGTAAGAACAGGCTGCGGAAAATCACAAGTCTCAAGGAAGATTTTTGAAATTTTACGGAAGAAAGGGTTAAAGGTTGCTTCAATCCGTCATCCTATGCCATACGATAAAGATCTGACTACTCAGATATGTCAGCGTTTCGCGAGTTATAACGACCTTGACAAGTATAACTGTACGATTGAGGAAAGAGAGGAATACGAGCCGTACATTGACATGAAAGGAGTCATCTATGCTGGTGTTGATTACGAGAAGATTCTTCGAACCGCGGAAAAAGAAGCGGACGTTATTATCTGGGATGGAGGAAATAACGATTTTTCGTTTATAAAACCTGATTTACTGATCACGATTGCTGATCCTCACCGTGCAGGCCATGAGCTTACGTACTACCCTGGAGAGATGAATGTGCGAAGTGCGAATGTCGTCATTATCAACAAGGTAAACACAGCGCGGAAAGAGGATATCGAAACGGTTCGTACTAATATTAAAACCATAAACCCGACCGCACAGATTATCGACGGGGTTTCAGCGGTTCACGCTGAGGATAAAAAAATGATTACGGGGAAGCGTGTGCTTGTGATTGAGGACGGGCCAACCGTTACCCATGGGGGGATGCGGTACGGTGCCGGGACTGTTGCAGCAAAAGAATATGGTGCAAAGACGATTATAGACCCGCGGTCGTTTGCAGTTGGCTCGATTATCGACACATTTGAGAAATATCCACATCTGATCAACGTTCTTCCTGCGATAGGATACGGAAAAAAACAGATAAAAGAGCTGGAACAGACAATTAACAACACAGAATGTGATGTGGTCATCAGTGGCACACCGATTGATCTTACTAGGATTCTAAAGACCAATAAACCCATTGTCCGGATCAGATACAGCGTGGGAGATAAAACCGCTCGTGAGATCGAAGCACTCCTGTTTAGGTTCTTGAAAATAAAGAAATTATTTTAGTTTTTTTCCAAAGAGAACGAACTGGGCTAAGAGGGATTCAAGCTGGATGTGGTCGTTGCTTCCTTCGACAAGTCTGAATTCGATCTCACCGGTTTTTTCCATGAGTTGGACTTTGTGTTCATCAGGTATCGTAAGGTCAAAGATAGTGCGATGGATTTGTCTAATGATTTCTTCACCGCTCAACCCGTAGGTGATGAGCAGGTCGTACAGCTGATTACGCGCAGCCATGAAGTTTCCACCTAACGCGGTGTTTATGAGTAATTTAACGTCCTCTGGTCGAGCGGTCGCGGAGGTTTCATAGAGGAGTTCTGCCGTTATTTTTTTATCCATAGATGCACCGACTTGCAGGACGTTGATTGCCTTTCGCATATCCCCTCTTGCGATAAAAATGAGCGATTCTAGACCATCAGGGGTGATTTCCAGTTGTTCTTTGGTCGCTATCTTTCTGATGTATTTTTTCACGTCGTCTGCAGTGAGTGGTTTGAACCGAAAGACCGCGCATCGTGATTGGATTGGTTCAATGACCTTGGATGAATAGTTCACAGAGAGGATGAATCGACAGATATGGGTGTATTTCTCGATGGTCCGTCTGAGGGCCGCTTGTGCTTCTTGGGTGAGGGAGTCTGCTTCGTCAAGGAAGATGATTTTAAAGGTTGCTCTTATGGGTGCGGTGCGTGCGAAATCCTTGATTTTTCCTCGGATGATGCCGATGCCTCGTTCGTCACTGGCGTTGAGTTCATGGAAGTTTTGTGACCAATGATGTTCTCCAAAGACCTCGTGTGCAAGGGCGAGCGCTGCTGTTGTTTTCCCTGTTCCAGGGGGTCCAGCGAAGATCAAGTGTGGGACGTTCTTTGTAATCGCGTAGGCTTTGAGTCGTTCGATGATGTTTTCTTGACCGACGAGATCGGAAAGAGTTTTTGGCCGGTATTTCTCTGTCCAGATTTCTTGCATGGCGGTTCTGTAATGTATTTCCCTTCTTAATGTTTTTTTGTCTCCTTGATTCGTTTTCTGGTCGGCATTTTGTCTTTTTTGACATTTTTACGGATAATCTTTATATAGAATTATAGACAAATGTTAGCACGATACAAGATAACAAATATGAGGTGACGGAATGAAAAAAAAAGTAATAAAAGGAGTAGTAAAATTCTGTGCTTTCGTCATCATCGCAAATCTCCCATTTCTCACTATAACACAACTCCTCGGCATCGACACATTCATCGACTCTTTTAAACACCCAGACTCCTATCAATACATAAAAAACGATAAAATAAGATTACCAGATACAAAAGGAGGATACCTCATTCTTGAGAAACCAACAGACCAAGACTATTCAATTGCAAAAGGGGACACCATCCTTTATCGCACCACCAAAGATACATTACGATACAGAGTCGTAGATCAGATAAACATCCAACAAGGGGCATTAACATATTACACCGCCGCCATCAACGAAGATGACCTGGACGGACCAATCTACGACCAACAAATAATCGGAAAAATCAAAGGCAGAATCGATGATAACATCTGGAATGCATTCTCCCTTCAAATCTGGGAACTCTCCATACATAATCTCAACGCAGCCGCACTCTTCACTAACGCCTAAAACCTCATGATAAGTTTCTTTAATAGATGATGGTTACCCCATAGGGGGCAACTATGCAATTTATTCCCAATTCTCCTTTGAAAAACAACATGTTGAAAGAACTAGGAATCCATGAGATCAACGATCTTTTTTCCGATATACCGCAAAAAATCAGGGTAAAAAACCTTAACCTCCCACAAGGGCGCACACAACAAGATGTAGAAGAACACATGCGAGTGCTTGCCCAACAGAACAAATCCTTCTACGAAATGCCAAGTTTCCTAGGCGGAGGAATGATACCTCATTACATCCCTGCCGTCGTCAAATCAGTTATCTCCCGCTCAGAATTCTATACCGCGTATACTCCTTATCAGCCAGAAACATCTCAGGGGTTCCTGCAGGCGATTTTTGAATACCAGAGCTTGATCGCAGAGCTCACCGGCATGGACGTCTCCAACGCATCTCTCTATGATGGCGCTACAGCGGTTGGGGAAGCAGCCTTGATGTGCACCCGTATCAACAAGAGAAAAACATTTGTTGTTCCCGGTAACATCTCCTGGGAGAAAAAAAGTGTCTTGATGAATTATACGAAAGGAGCAGGCATTCGAATAAAGGAAGTCGCTTACGATAAAAAAACAGGAATGATTGACCTAGAATCACTCAAGAAAACCTTCGATACTGAAACCGCTGGATTCTACCTGGAGAATCCTAACTTTTTTGGCGTCTTTGAAGACAGGGTTGATGAGATTCATTCAATTTTACAGAAAAATCAATCGATGTTTGTCGTTGGGATTGACCCTATTTCGCTTGGGATTTGCAAGAGCCCTGGAGAATATGGAGCAGACATTGTGATCGGTGAAGGAAAAAGCCTAGGAAATCCTCTTGATTTCGGTGGATCAACTCTAGGGATTTTTGCATGTAAGAACGAGTTTTTACGCCAGATTCCAGGTCGTATCATCGGTATGACCAAGGATCAGCAAGGGAAACGAGCGTTCTGTATGACGTTGCAAACCAGAGAGCAACATATCCGTAGAGAAAAAGCAACTAGTAACATCTGCACCAACGAAGGGTTGTGTATGCTTGCAGCAGCAACTTATTTATCATGGCTTGGAAGCAAAGGATTGCACGAACTCAGTACGATTAACTATGAGCGAGGTCAAGAACTTGGAAAAAAGATCATCGCCATCCCCGGGTTCACGAAGATGTTTACAGGACTTCACTTCAACGAATTTGTTATCCGGTGTCCCGATGTAAAAAAAGTACACAAACACCTTTTACGACAGGGAATGCAAGGCGGTCTCCTGTTAGAACAATGGTACCCAGAGTTAACGAATTGTATGTTATTCGGTATTACAGAATTACACAGCGAAGAGAGTATCGAACGTCTTGTTTCTCTTCTAAAGGAGGCGCGCTGATGTACCGTAGTGCTGTATGGGATGAACCATTGCTCAAAGAACTCGAAGAAATTAAAAAAGAACATCACGCCCCACGGACTGTACTACCTGACTCTCTTCAGAGAACAACTCCGCTTGACATCCCTGATCTGGATGAAACACAAGTGATGCGGCATTTCTTCCATCTTAGCCAGATGAACTACGGTATTGAATCAGGGATCTACCCATTGGGGTCGTGTACAATGAAGTACAACCCGAAGATTTGCGAGGAAATCAGTCGCTGGGAACAATTCACCCTGCTTCATCCGTATCAAGACGAGTCAACAACTCAGGGAACACTACGGATCATGTACGAACTTGAACAGATGCTCTGCGAAATCACCGGGATGGATCATTTTACCCTCCAACCAGCTGCAGGAGCACAAGGGGAATTCACCGGTCTCCTCTTAGCTCGTGCATATCATGAGTCAAACAAGGATTTCAACAGAGATGAAGTAATTCTCCCTGATACATCACATGGGACAAATCCCGCAAGCGCTGCTATGGCAGGCTACAAGGTCATCGAGATTCCTTCAACCAAAGAAGGAACCGTAGATTTGGGGATGCTGGAAAAAGTACTCTCAGAAAAAACCGCGTGTTTCATGCTCACTAACCCAAATACCCTTGGCATCTTCGAATCAGAGATCGATGATATCGCACGACTCGTACACAAAGCAGGCGCGCTTCTCTACTATGATGGCGCGAACATGAACGCGATCATGGGGAAAGCACGCCCAGGAGATATGGGATTTGACATTGTGCATCTTAACTTGCATAAAACCTTCTCCACACCACATGGCGGCGGAGGCCCAGGATCCGGCCCAGTTGGCGTGAAACAAAAACTGGAACGATTCCTTCCAGTACCATGGATTATGAAGAAGGAAGATAACTACTATTTTGATTACGAATATCCGGACTCGATAGGGAAGATAAAAGCAGCATATGGGAATGTTTCTGTCATCCTCAAAGCATACATCTACATCCTGTTAATGGGAGGAAACGGGCTCAAAGAAGCATCAGAAATCGCAGTGTTAAACGCAAACTATATGAAGAAAAAACTCGTCGATTCGAACCTCTATGAGCTTCCATATAGAGAGCTTCGGAAACATGAGTTTGTCATCAGCTGTGAACGCTTGCTTTCCAACAAGGGAATCCGCGCACTAGATGTTGGAAAACGCCTTTTAGATTACGGACTTCATCCACCAACCGTATACTTCCCGCTTATCGTCAAGGAAGCATTAATGATCGAGCCAACTGAATCAGAGTCAAAGAAAACCTTAGACATCTACATCGATGCCTTACTGAAAATTGCACAGGAAGACCCTACATTAACAAAGAGCGCCCCGCATAATACCGTGGTACGACGGATCGATGAAATCGGTGCGGTGAAGAATCCAATCTTCACGTGGAAAACACTTGAAAAACCGAAAGAGCTGATGACCTAAAAAAATTCTCTCGTTTCTTTTTTAGAAAATTTTTTTCTCCATATGAGAAATTTTCTCAAAATATTTAAACTACCAGAGCTACATCGGCGAAAGTTATCTCGTAGAAGAGATTTTTTCGGTGAAATCCTCCGGTATTCAAAATCCGAATGTGAAAAAATTGGAAGATCTTGTTTAAATTATTGAGGACGTTTCAGTTTTTTATCAGTGATTCCACGAATCGTCCCTGACGTTGCATAGGTGGTGAAGGTAACGGATTTTGATCCAATCTTTTTCAGTGATTGTAGAAGTTGTATCGTGTGTTCTTTTTCTTGATAGTTACATTTAATAATCCCAGTGGTTCCATCGAATTGTACGACCCAGAGCCCTAGTTCTTTTGCCGCTTTGGAAAAGAGGTCGTGGGTTTGTTGTCGAAGTGCCTGTATCAGCTCCGTGTCCGTGAGAGGATGATTGTTTCCCACGAGTGCAACACGAAAACCGATGTACCGATGTCGTCTGGTGCCTTTTACGATACTATACACCTCTTATAATTAAAAAGAATTATGAGGGATGATTATTCTGATTCAATACGAGGTGCCAACAGATAGGTGACGTGCCCGTGTTTCTCTGCGAAATCAAAGTCGACTCTGATAGGGTTGTCGTTACCAATGTTGATGGTGATCGGGTCTTCGTTTTTCACTGGTTTAATCATATTGCTGAAGTAGTCGATAGAGAAAAGGCTTTTAAATTTCCCTGGCGAATGAAGTTCCAGTAGTAAGCTCTTCGGGAGTTTGAGATTCACAGTATCGGTATCCCCTTCTGCAAACAGTTCAAACGAGTCTTTGTCGACGCTCAATGCCAGATGATCGGAGACTGCCTCTGAGGCACGAACTCCTTTGCTGAGCTCTGATGCCTTCAGGACTGCTTTTGCGGGTAAGTCTAAATGAGGAACTTTAGAATCAGGCATCCCTGCGGTGTCAATAAGGCCCATTCGTCGCACGAGGTTACCGATTTTAACAATCAAGCGGTTTGAATCTTCATCATACTCCAAAGAAATCAAATCACCGGCATTAGCCAGTTTCATGATGCCATTGAGTTTATCAAGGTCAATACCAAGCTCCATATCATCTGCTTTGTATTCCTCAAATGCGGTGCTTTTCAGTTCTAAATCAACCATCGCGACATGCGCAGGATCAACAGCACGTATGGAAATGCCTTTTGATGTGATATTGAACTTAGCTTCATTCACAAGTGGCGATGTTACATCGATGATTCCTTTTATAATATCTGATTTTATCTTGGCATTAAACATGGCAAACTGCCTCCCCGGATTACATCCTCGTCTAACGAAAAGAATAGGACATTCCCTATATAACGATGACGGTATTTTTCTCCCCTATACACAGGCAGCATCAAGGAGACGTAAGTATCTTTTAAAAGTTATATAATAAACACTACTTCACTGGAAAAGAAATTCCGCAGGTGCTTATATTAACTGGTACACAATGAGAAAATCATGTTTCTTTTCACTATCATAAAAAATTGTCACTTTCTCCAGAAACACCGGTTCTCTTATGAGCATTTCC
>Ga0315294_10008040_pt1 | contig 11584 bp, 20 predicted proteins | sample YL17G13_40_MG_FD_203626 | JGI IMG/M metagenome (GOLD analysis project Ga0315294, IMG submission 203626) | Sediment microbial communities from Yellowstone Lake, YNP, Wyoming, USA - YL17G13_40 | ecosystem: Environmental > Aquatic > Freshwater > Lake > Sediment | place: USA: Wyoming | collected...
AGCGCGTACGCAGAGAGAGAGAGAGAGAGAGAGAGAGAGAGAGAGGAATTTGCCGCGGGATTAAGCCCTAAGAGTTTCGTATTTTGTATTGAAAACAAATCTCCGTTACTGGTTTGAGTAACGGAGTTTTTTATTTTTTGAAAATTTTGAAAAGCCCTATTTATTCGTAACCGATTGCCCAAATTCGTAAACCCGCCCCGCACATAATTCTAAAATGAATTAGCATAAACTAATTTTGGAGATAATGGCATAAATCTCAGAAAGATTATGTGCGGGGTGAATATTTAGCAATCAGAAAGGTCGATTAGGGCAAAAAATAAAAAATTAAAAAGAAGAAAAATCCTATGGCTGTAGAAAAATCAGTAGCAAGCTCCGGTTTGGTAGAGGTAATTGACCGAATTCTTGACAAGGGTGTTGTTATTGACGCTTGGGTAAGAGTTTCACTAGTCGGTATTGAATTACTGGCAATTGAAGCCAGAGTAGTAATTGCTTCGGTTGAGACTTGGTTGAAATATGCCGAAGCTGTCGGTCTAACCACCACCGCTGCCTAAGAAGCTAGCTTAGCAATTTAGGACATCCTTTAAGTTAGGTAGAGGCGCCTATGGCCCCTCTCCTGAGGGTAAAAGCTATTTCCCGAGAAAGACCTAAGCATGTCCTGAATTTTATTACTTAAGTTTAGGCTTTAGTTAGCGGCATTTCGTAAGTTAAAGTTTAAACTTAAGAGTTATGTCTAATAATAATTTCAAAATCGCTAAAGATATCGTTGCTTCTTACCAGGCCCGGATAAAGGTAGTTCAAGCAACAGTTGAGGATACTAGAAGATTGCTGGAAGAATTTAGAAATAAAAGAGAAAAAATGGGCCAGGAATTAAAGGAGGCCTTAGCAAAACACGAGTCTCTAAGAAAAAAAGATTTTGACGAAATGATGGGAGATATTTTAATTACCCAATCAGAGAGAGAAGAGAATGTTAAAAAGATGCTGGCTGCTTTTCAAGAGCAAGAAATGCAAGTAGTTGAAAATCTTAGAGAAATGCTTAAGAAAGGAGAGAAATTAAGGCTCAAAGATTTTAAGAAGACCCTGTCCAAAATTAGAGAAGAACAAGAAATTCGAGAGAAAGAAACCCCTACTCGCGTTGGCGAAGAATTAATTCGGATGCAGTCAGAGGTTCGTGAAATGCTTGAAAATTTTAAGAGAGAGCGGGAAAAAGTGGCTTCGGAATGGAAAAGTATGATGACCACAATGGCAAAACGAAAGTTAAAAGTTAAGAAGGTAATGAAATAATAAAGGTCAAAATTATGGCTAAAAAAATCAAGACGTTAGTAAAATTTAAAGAAATTACCTGTGCTTTCTGTAGAGGGACAGGGAAAGATCCTTTTGGAATTCCTTCCAAGCTTTCTCTTTGCCAAGTATGTTCAGGAAGAGGAAAAATTGCCGTTGCTGACCAGCCTCACGAAATTTGTTCTGCTTGCAATGGTAAGGGAGTTTTTGCTCACCATCGTTTGGTTTGTTCAGTTTGTAAAGGAAAAGGAGTGGTTCCAAAAGATAGAAGAAAAGGCAAAAAAGGACTGGGTCCTGATACCGGACTACCGGAAATCGGGAATTATTAATTTTTAAACAAACCAAGTAGTAGAAATTTGACTTACTTTGTAATATAGATTTTCTGAAAGAAAATCCTGTCAAATTTTCACTACTGGGAAAGGTCGAAATTAATTTAAATCAAACTTAATTTTGTTCAGTCATTTCAATTTTAAACTTGACTGAGCGAAAGAAAAAAATATGGCTTGGGCACAAGAAATGAAAAATTTAGCAGCTGAAATTAAAACTGGCCACAGAAATAGAACGGCCAGAATTGGCGAAATTAAAAGAGAGACTCGCGATATACTGGGTAAAGCCGATGATTATATGAAAGGAGTTGCTGCCGAACTGAAAGAAATGGCTAGAGATTTAAAGAATTTCTTGGCAAAAAGTGAAGATACAAGAAAGAAAGATTTTGATGTAATGACGAAAGGAATTCGGGCAAAGATTAAGGAAATCCAGCGCGACATAAAAGATTTCTTATCTGAAAGCGAAGAAAAAAGAATGGTTGATTTTAAAGCCACGATGAAAGACATTACTAATCGAGTTGATGATATAAAAGAAACCGTGAAGAGGACACTCGGTGGCTATAAAGCAGAAAGAAAAGAAGCTGCCGGGTATTGGACTAGATTGAAAGGCAAAGAGACTGCGGTAGCTGAAGAAGCAGTAGCTGAAGAAGCGGAAGAAGTACCAAAAAGAGGAAGAAGGAAAAAATAACCCTACGAATTACGAATTTACGGAAAGCGACTTACGAATATACGAATATGCGCTTTCCGCTACGAATAATATATTAATTTGTAGCTGATTGTCCAGATTCGTAATTCCAAATTTTGTATGGACAATCCCAAAAGGTCGCAATTTTGATTTTTGATTTTGACTGAGCCACGTCAAACGTGGCGAAGGAATATGCCTTATCTATCACCTGAAGAAGAACAAGCAATAATTGAGCCGCGGCCAATGGCTGATTTTGTTGAGACTCCTTATATTAAGCGGTTGACTCGCCGAGCTTTGAATTACCTCAAAGTGGGGATACCTGTTCATTTCCGAGGACCGACCGGAACCGGAAAAACTACTTTGGCCTTGCATTTGGCAAGTAAAATTAGAAGACCGGCAGTCCTTTTGCACGGAGATGATGAATACAAGACTTCAGATTTGGTGGGAGGAGAGCATGGATTCCATTATCGATATTTAAGAGATAATTTTATTTCCAGCGTTTTAAAGGTAGAGCAAGATATGTATAAACGCTGGATGGATAATCGCTTGACCATTGCCTGCCGAGATGGTTTCACTTTGGTTTACGATGAGTTTACCAGATCAAAACCTGAAGCAAATAACATCCTCTTATCAATTTTACAGGAAAAAATTATGGACTTACCAATGGAAAGAAATGGAGAAGAACATCATTACCTGAAAGTTCATCCTAATTTCTGCGCCATTTTTACTTCCAATCCAGAAGAATATGCCGGGACCCATAAAGCTCAGGATGCTTTGCGGGACAGAATGGTTACTATAGACCTGGATTATTTTGACCGAAAAACTGAGGTAGCAATAACTCAGGCAAAATCCGGCCTTTCCAAAGAAGATGCAGAGAAAATTGTTGATGTGGTAAGAGGGATGAGAAAAAATAATCCTTGCGAATTTCCTCCAACGGTAAGATCGTGTATTACCTTAGCCAAAGCTACAGTAATTAATAAAGGAAAAGTCTCGGCGAAAGATCCAATCTTTAGGGAATTGGCTCAAGATATCTTGGTCTCTCAGACTACTCGAAGTCCCTGGTCGTCAAAACGAAAAGAGATAAAAGAATTGGTTGAAGAATTAATTAAAAAATATTGCTAAATTATGAAAACTTCAATAAAAACTCTTCAGGATATTGGTAGCCTCCGCGACGTAAGAACGTATACTGGCACCATTCGAAAGAGCGCTAAACCGGCCCTCCCTACAACCGCAATTTTGGATTTATACATGCGAAGAAATGAAAGAGACAGAATTGTAAAAGAATTAAAGGGATTGAGCAGAAGAAAACAGCAATCACAGGAGCGTCTAAAAGAAGTAGAAAAAGAGATGGCAAAGCTTTTAGAGAAGGCCACCAAAACGGCAGTGGAAATAAGGGGTGCGAGCGCCCCGGGGGGCAATCCGCTTGTTAGTTCCAAAAAGGAAGGGAAAATAGTATTGGGATACTAACATTCCTCCTAACTGAAAAAGGAATATGACTACGAACGAGCTGAAAGTGTTATCAATCATTTGGGATTGGGGAGGCGAGACCTCGGTTGATATTATCGCCAGAGAGGCAGGGATTAGCGTTAATTATGCCAGACTTTTATGTGAAAACTTAGGGAAGGAAGATTATATAGATTTTTTGCGTTCTAATCTCTGCAAGATAAAAAGTAAAGGAAAGTTAGCGGTGGCAGGAAACCGAGGTCGATGTCCCCAAAAAATTATTATTTCTGAAAGGACTGGTAAATTTGGTTTAGGTAAAAATAAAAAAGGAAGATTAACTCTAAGTTATTAATTATGAGGAAAATTAAAAAAGGAAAAAGAACTTTGCCCGAAAAAGACTTAGAGCAATTCAAAGAAAACTTAGAAAAAACAGGAGATGCCTTAGGAGATTTATTTAAAGGTATATTTAAGGGTGTTGGTAAAATTCTCGATATAGCCCAAGAAATGGAAGAAAAGGGCGAAGAAATCAGGTCTTATAAAAAGGAAATAAAAGGCGTTACCGAAAGCGGAAAAGAATACCGAGGTGAAGCTGGTTGGCGAATAGGATTTTTTGACGCTCTTTTGGAGAGAAAAAAGAAGGAAAAAAAGGAGGAAAAGAAAGAAGAAAAATAAATAATTTATTTTTTAAATACATTAAATCATTATGATTTTCGGTCTTATTTTATTAATTATTGGGGTCGTATTTTTACTTCAAAATCTTGGATATATTTCTGGAGCAGCCTGGAGTATTATTTGGCCAGCGGTCTTAATAGTAATAGGCCTTGGCATAATCCTTAAAAGAAAAGATCGGGGGTTTTTCTGGGAAGAAAGATTCGGGTGGGGCAAAAAGGAAATTAAAAAAGAATAAAGGTCGAGTTCCTAATATAAATAATTCATTAAAGTAAAAAATATGAAACCGGATCTTACAACCATCGGACATTGGGCCCTTATCGTAGGAATAGGTTTAGCAATAATCGCTGGCTTTGCTGTCATCCCTGCTTTACCGGTCATCCTTTTTGTGCTCGGTTTGATTGTTGGCTTTCTTAATATAAAAGAAAAGGAAAGCACACCCTTTTTGGTAGCGGTGATTGCTTTACTCCTTATTGGAGTGGCTGGCTTGCAACTTGGACAGTTAACACCTGTAGTAGTTTCGATTTTGAATAACTTTATTGCCTTTGTGGCAGCTGCTGGATTAGTTGTGGCTTTAAAACAGATCCTAACCATAGTTAAACCAACTTCCTAAGAAGCAATCCTTCGACAGGCTCAGGATTGCCCTGAGTTTATCGAAGAGCAAATAGTCGACTTCGGGATTGACCACTCTGTGGTTACTCCCGATCTGCCTAAACGTAGAATTAAGTAGATCGGGGCTAATCACCGAAATTTTATGAGTGAAAAAGGAAAATATCTTTATTGCATTATCAAAGAGAAAAAACCAAAGCAGTTTAATGTATTAGGAATTGAAGAAGGTAGGGTTTATTCGATTTCTCAAGGCGAACTCTCAGTAGTGGTTGCAGATGCCGAAATTAAAGAATATCCTATTTCCAGAGAAAATGCCTTAACTCATCAAAAGGTAATTGAAGAAGTAATGAAAGAATACGATGTTTTACCAATTAGCTTTGGGACGGTGGCTGAAAGTGAAAAAAATATTTGGGAGAAGATATTAAAGCTAAAAACGAGAGAACTTTTAAATGCCTTGGAAAAAATTAAAGGAAAAGTAGAACTAAACCTTAGGGCAGTATGGTTAGACATGCCAAATCTTTTTCGGGAGGTCCTTAAAGAAAATAAAGAGATTCGAGCGGCTAAAAAGGAGGCTTCAACGATTTCAGGAATTGGAAAGACAAATTTGGCAATGGAAGTTGGGAAGATGGTAGCCAATGCCTTGGAAGAAAAAAAGGAAAGAGAAGCCAGAGAAATTCTTGAGCCTTTAAAAAAGATTGCCGAAGATTTTAAAGAAAACAAGGCTCAGCTTGACCAAGTAATTTTCAATGCCGCTTTTCTGGTATCAAAAGGAAAAGAAAAGGAATTTGATGAAGAGGTTTCAAAACTTGGCGAGAAATACGATGGAAGGATTAAATTTTTTTATGTTGGTTCTTTGCCTCCATTTAATTTTGTCAATATAAATCTTTCTTTATAACTATGTTTATCATTGATGACATATTATTAGCTCCAGTAAAGGGATTGCTCTACATATTCAAAGAAATTCAAAAAGCAGCTGAAGGAGAAATCGAGGATACTCCAGAGAAACTTAAAAAGGAACTTTTAGAGCTTCAAATGCTTTTTGAAACAGACCAGATTACAGAAAAAGAATATTCAAAAAAAGAAAAAGAGATTTTACAAAGGATGAATGCCTTGCAAAAAAAGTCGAAGTAAAAGGTCGCTCATAATTATAAAATTAAATTATAAAATATGGCCAAAAAGACAAAAAAGACAAAACCAAGCCCAAAAACCACCAAAGTCAAAGAAATAATCGAAAAAGCAAAAGAAACTCTGGTTGATTTAACCGATTTTAAATCGCCGAGAGGCATCGGAGTTAAAAAAACAGGAAATGAATGGGTGGTTCGAGTAGAAATCACAGAAAAATCATCTATTCCCGAAGCAATGGATGTTTTGGGAATTTATGATATCCATTTAAACGACAAAGGAAATGTGCTCAGCTATGAAAGAAAGGGGATGAGAAAACGAGGAGACGTAGAAGCAAGGATTGAAGAATAATTCTCCAAGATTTGGAAAACTTTTTACTATGGCTAATTTTTATTATTTATATTGCCTGAAAGATAAGAACCGGTCTAAATTTTCTTTAAAAGGGATGGATAAAAAAAGGGTTTATACTCTGGGCTATAAAAATATTGAAGCTGTATTAACCGAGGTAAACTCAAAAGAATTTGAATCCCAAAAAGTTAAAGCAAAACTCGAGAAGGACTTAAAATGGACCGAAGAGAAAGTTAGAAACCACCAGGCAATTATTGAGGAAGTGATGAAAGCGAGTACAGTAATTCCTTTAAAATTCCTGACTCTTTATAAAACCGAAGAAAAAGTTAAAAAGGTTTTAGAGGAAAAATATAACGAATTCCGGGAACTCCTTGATAAATTAAGAGGGAAAGAAGAATGGGGGCTAAAAGTCTATGTAATTGACAAAGAAAAACTTGCTGAAGCAATAAAAAAAGAAGATGAGGAGCTAATAAAAATGGAAAAAGAAATTACTGAAAAGCCGGAAGGAGTCGGATATTTTTTTGAAAAGAAAATAGAAGAAAGAATTAGGGAAAAACTCGATGAGCAATTAGACAGTTATACCAAAGAGATTTTTGACATTCTTGGCCATTTTTCAGCAGAAAAACCTGTCGTAAATAAACTTTTGCCGGTAGAACTCATTGGTCAGAACGAGGGGTTAGCCCAAAAAGAAATGATTCTCAATGTATCTTATCTTGTCCTTAAAGAAAAGGTCGAAGAATTTCAAAAAACCATAAAAAGAATCCATCACCACGTATATTTTCCAAAAGGGCTATGGTTAGAATATAGTGGTCCTTGGCCTCCTTATAGTTTTGTAAATCATATAGAGTATGAAAATCAAAACAGAGACTCAAACTAAAATTTCTGAATCAAGAAGTTTTCCCAAGCCGCCGTCTCTTAGAGAAAATCGAGAAGTAACCCTGGCTGAAGCCTTGGATAGAATTTTAGATAAAGGAGCCGTGCTTCAAGGAGATTTGACATTAAGGTTGGCTGATATTGATCTTGTTTATGTGGGATTGCGTTTGATTATCACCTCTATTTCAAAGATGGAAAAGTTAAGCAGCGATGGAGATTTTAAAAGAAGCTATACTCGGAAAGAAAGAGAGGCTGATTTGAGATATATTCAAGAAGTCCAAAAGGAGATTGAAAAAGCTTCGGAAAATATTCCAAAACTTATTGACGTTTCTTCTCCCAAGAAAGCAGAAAAAGGTTTGGCCACACTCGTTTTAACTTTGGTTAAGCTTCTCAAAGATCTTATGGAAAAAGAAGCTATGCGCCGGATTGAACAGGGAAATTTAGACGACCTTGAAATTCAAAAACTGGGAGTAACCTTTAAAGCTTTGGATAGGAAGATGGAAGAATTAAGAGCGGTTTTTGGTCTAAAAGAAAAAGATTTGAATCTTGACCTTGGGCCTTTGGGTCGACTCATGTAATCAATAATCAGTTAATTTTTAAATATATGTCTAACCAACAAATAACTCACGGAATCCAAACTACAAATCTGGCTGATATTCTAGAGAGGGTTTTAGATAAAGGAATTGTCATTGCCGGGGATATAAGAATTCAGCTTGCTGACATTCAGCTTTTAGAAATTAAGATAAGGCTATTAATAGCTTCGGTTGATAAGGCAAAAGAGATAGGTATAGATTGGTGGGAGCACGACGCTTATCTTAGCACGAAAGCAAAAACTAAAATGCTGGAAAAAGAAAAAGAAAGATTAGAAAAAAAAGTAAAGCTTCTTGAGAGCAGGATCTTTAAACCAGAAACCAAGAAAAGTAAGAAGGCCTGAGAATGAAAGTGAGGAAAACCTGAGGTTTATTTAGAGCTTACTTATGAACCTGAGAAATCTTTTAAAAAAGAATTTGCAGTTTATTCTTTTTGGGGGAAAAGGCGGCGTCGGTAAAACTACAATGGCCGTAGCTTCAGCAATCCAGTTTGCCCGCCACTTTCCTAAAAAGAAGATACTGATTTTCACCAGTGACCCCGCTCCTTCTTTGGAAGATAGCTTCGGCCAAAAATTATCAGGAGAACCTCAAAGAATCAAGGAATTTAAAAATCTTTGGGCAATGGAGATTGATGCTAAAGCAGAGCTGGAAAAATTTAAAAAACAGTATGGAGAAGACATTTTAGACATTCTTCAAAAAGGCACTTATTTGTCAGACCAAGAAACTGAAGAAATATTCTCCTTGGATATTCCCGGCTTGGACGAAGTAATGGGGCTTAAAAAAATTATAGATTTTATGGAAAGCAGCGATTACGCTGTTTATTTTTTAGATACAGCTCCTACTGGTCATACTTTGCGTTTGCTTACTTTACCTGAACTATTGGATGACTGGATAAAATTTTTAGCTTCTTTGCGCTGGAAATACCGTTATATGGTTGAAAGATTTACCGGAAAAGAACGAATGGAAAAAGCCGATGAGTTTCTATTGGAAATGAAAAAGACAATAAAAAGAGTCCAGAAATTACTTCGCGACCCAGAAAGAACTGCTTTTGTGGTGGTGAGTATTCCTGAAGCTATGGCTATTGCTGAAACCGAAGATTTAATCGGGGACTTAAAAAAGAATAAAATTCCATCTCAGCATATTATCATTAATAATATTGTTCCCAAAGAGAAATCGCCATTTTTGCAAAAAAGGAGATTGGTTCAAGAGCGTTATATTAAGGAAATTAAAAAAACATTCCCCGATTTCAATATTGCAGAAGTCGAGCTTTGGGCTGAGGAAATAAAAGGTATAGATAAGTTAACAACACTTGGCAATCAGTTATTTAGATAACAAATGCCTTAAAAAAAAATTAAAAAATCATTCGTAAGAAAAAAGCTGAAGAAAGTCAATGAGCCAAAAGGAGTTTTATTTAAAGTGAAACCTTTAGAGAAGATTAAGCAGGTTAAGACAAAGAAGCCATCTAAATCAGTCAAGTCCTTAGTTAAAACTACAGTCCACCCTCCGCCTTCTTCAGAAAAACTGACCCCGATTAATATCATTAAACCGACAAAGCCAAAAAAACCTGAATTGGTTAAGCAAATTGAACCTTCAATTTATAAACTGAGAGTAAAAATAATCGGTATTGGAGGCGGAGGAATGATGGCATTAACAAAAAAAGTTGACGTTCTAGAACGCCAAGTCAGCGCCAACTTTTGAAAAAAGATTTTTTCCAACACTCTAAAGGATTTTTAACTTTTTTTAACCCATTTTTGAATACCCCAAAGCGGTCCCGCTCTTTTACAAGAGGGCGGGGTGCTACTGGCGCGGGCAAAATAAGAACCATGCCTTCGGCAAGAACCTTGATTTCGGCAAGGTATAATATATAATTCCGAAATTAAGGGCGAGGTCGCGAGCGATAGCGAGCGACCGAGCCCCCCAAAAGAGAGAATAAAAACAACAGTGAAACTGTATATAGTCGGGGGTAAGCCTGCCCCGTAGTTAACGAAGTTATACTTCGGGGGTTTTAGTGGTTTAAATTCATTTTCTTTGACTTATGAATTAAATTTGGTAAGATAATGGAGAAAGTTTGAAAGTAGTTAACTTTGAGCACTAAAATAAATCAGAAAAAACTCAAAAGCCAAAGCACTTGACAAAGAATTTCTCGCGGTTAATATACAAGTTGTGGGGGGGTGCGAGATTTTATTCTCTAAGGACATCAGAACATCGTGGAGGAGGTCGCTAAGGATATCCGCAGTTAAAAGTCCTTGACTGGTCTAGAGTTGACCGAGTTCATATGGGCTGATCCCCCCACAGCTAAGAAAGAGGCGTTTTCGCCCCTTTTTTAGTTTCGCGGAAATTCATATAGCTTGCTGAAATCTACCAAGTTTATGCTATAATAATTATATGAAATACAAAATTGCTGTCAGCGGAGGAGCTTCTATCGAAAACGTACCGACAGATGCAATCGTTCTTGCAAGGCAGATCGGAAAAGAAATTGTCAGGCAAGGATGCGTTTTAATTACGGGAGCCACAACCGGTCTGCCTCTTTTAGCAGCTCAGGGAGCCAAAGAGGAAAAAGGCATTAGCATCGGCTTCTCGCCGGCTTATTCTGAATTATCCCATATTCGCAGCTTCAAGCTCCCAACTGATTTTTTTGACGTAATTGTTTACACGGGATTTGGTTATTCCGGTAGGAATCTTTTAATGACCAGAGCTGCCGATGGGGTGATAGTAATTAGCGGGCGCATGGGAACGCTTAATGAATTTACAATCGCCTTTGAAGATAAAAAGCCAATAGGAGTTTTGGAGGGATCCGGAGGTACGGCCGATAGAATTCGCAGTCTTACTAAAGGCCCTTTGAGGCAGAAACCAAAAATTGTTTACAGTCATGATCCAAGAGAGCTCGTCGAAATGTTAATTAAGCTGATAAAAAAAGAGAAGAAAAGGGGCAACAAAGTTTAAAAAGGTCGATAGAAATAATTTCGTCAATTTTAAATATGCCAGAGGTAACACCCGAAGAGGGAAAATTAATAGGAGAGGTTACTCATTATTTTGGAAATATTGGAGTGGCGGTTATCGAGCTGAAAGATGCTCTTAAAGAAGGAGATACAATAAGAATTGAGGGAGGGACGCACAGCTTTGAGCAGGCGGTTGAGTCTATGGAAGTTGATCGGAAAAAGGTCACGCAAGCCAAAGCCGGAGAAGCGGTTGGGTTAAAAGTCACGCAGAAAGCCAAAGAAGGTTATAAGGTATACAAGATTTAGTGTTTTCTAATGCTTTAATGTTTTTAATTTATTTATATGGAGTTATTAAAAGACCCCATGATTGAAATAATTTATCAACTTCTGTCGGCAGCGATTTTTGGCGGTTTGGTTGGGCTTGAAAGAGAATATAAGAAAAAAGAGGCGGGCTTAAGAACTTACACCCTGGTTTCTCTTGGCGCCGCTCTTTTTACAATAATTTCCTTTGGGACCGCAAAGGGATTTTTAGGCAATCCTGGCGTAAGTTTTGATCCGGGAAGAATAGTCGGCCAAATTGTGGTTGGGATAGGATTCCTTGGCAGCGGAATAATTGTTTTTCGAGGATTTCATATCGAAGGACTTACAACTGCCGCTGGACTTTGGATAGTGGCGGCAATCGGTTGCGCTGTCGGGGCAAAA
>Ga0315294_10008041_pt1 | contig 11583 bp, 13 predicted proteins | sample YL17G13_40_MG_FD_203626 | JGI IMG/M metagenome (GOLD analysis project Ga0315294, IMG submission 203626) | Sediment microbial communities from Yellowstone Lake, YNP, Wyoming, USA - YL17G13_40 | ecosystem: Environmental > Aquatic > Freshwater > Lake > Sediment | place: USA: Wyoming | collected...
TCTCCTGAACCGCCGCGCCGATACGCGGAGTGCCCGACGCGGCGGGTCAGGAGACCCGCCGCGCGGCCCCCCGTGTATGTATGTGTTTAGCGCTGTCATTCTGAGGCCCCGTTTACGGGGCCGAAGAATCTCGCCGTTCGGACGGTTGAGATTCTTCGCTCGCTGCGCTCGCTCAGAATGACAGCCGCTGGGGGCACGCTAAACACGTACGCCGCGGGAGCGGCGGGGTATCCATGCAGGTAGCGCGGTGGGCAGTCTTGCCCACCGCGCGGCGGGCAAGACTGCCCGCCGCGCGAGTTGCAGCCCCCGGTGAATACACCGGGGACTAAATAAGGCAAAATCGATAGGCCAAAGTATGGATGCTGCTCAAATCGAAAAACTGAAAACCCGCATGACCGCCGACGCCCGCGCCATCCCCGGCGACGGGCCGGTGGCCCTGATGGAGATCTGCGGCACGCACACCGTGGCCATCCGCCGCACGGGCCTGCGCACGCTCCTGCCGGAGCGCGTGCGGCTCATCAGCGGCCCGGGCTGCCCCGTGTGCGTCACCAGCCAAGGCACGGTCGATGCGCTGGTGGACCTGGCGGGCCGGCCGGGCGTCACGGTGGCCACGTTCGGCGACATGGTCCGCGTCCCCGGGACGCGCTGGAGCCTGGAGCGCCGCAAGGCGGCGGGCGGGCACGTGGCGGTCTGCTATTCGGTCCTGGAGGCGCTGGACCTGGCCCGTAAACGTCCCGAAGAGCAGGTGGTCTTTGCCGCCGTGGGCTTTGAGACCACGGCGCCCGGCACGGCGGTGGCCGTCGAGATGGCCCAGGCCGAGGGCCTCAAGAACTTCTCCATCCTCTGCGGGCACAAGTGGGTCGTGCCCGCGATGGACGCCCTTCTGGCGGGCGGCGAGGTGCGCATCGACGGCTTTCTCTGCCCGGGCCACGTCAGCGTCATCATCGGCAGCCGCGCGTACGAGCCGGTCGCGGCGCGGTACCAGCGCCCCTGCGTCGTGGCAGGCTTTACGGCTGAGCAGGTCCTCGCCGGTGTGGCGGCCCTCCTGCGGCAACTGGCGGCCGGAGAGGCGCGCGTCGAGAACGTTTACGCCGAGGCCGTGCGGCCGGAGGGGAATCCCGAGGCCCTCGGCCGCATCAACCGCGTCTTTGAGCCGGTGGCCGCGACGTGGCGCGGCCTGGGCGCGATTCCGGCGAGCGGCATGGGCCTGAGGGCGGCGTACGCCGGGTTCGATGCCGCGCGCCGCCTGGGCATCCCCTGGCCGCCGCCGGAAGAATCGGCGAGCGAGCACGGCTGCCGCTGCGGCGACGTCATCCGCGGCGCCATCGAGCCGCACGATTGTCCGCTCTTCGGAAAGGCCTGCACGCCGGCCCACCCGGTCGGCCCGTGCATGGTCAGCCGCGAGGGCTCCTGCCAGGCCGAGCACAAGTACGGCAGGCTGTGAATCGCGGCGGAGTTTGGCTATACTGTTGCGGCGGTCACGACTCGTACGTGTTTAGCGTTGTTCCCTCTCCCCTTGCGGGAGAGGGTGGCCGAAGGCGGGGTGAGGGGTGGAGCGGCGCGTGCCCCCTCACCCCCACCCCCTCTCCCACGGCGGGGAGAGGGGAGAAAAGCCGCGGCGCTAAACACGTACCACGACTCGTCGGGGCCGCCGCTGGTCTTGTGGAGTCACGCGTGCTCACCGGCCGGACAACACGTGGTCTAACCGCAAAGAACGCAAAGAACGCAAAGAAAGAATCTTTTTGTAAAAATATCGGTTCTTTGCGTTCTTTGCGTTCTTTGCGGTTGACGACAGTCTTGAGCGTCGCGGCAATGGTGATTACGGGCTGCTCCAAGCCTCCCGTGGAACTCGTTGAAGCCCGCCTGGCGATGGATACCGAGGTCACGGTCCGCGCCATTGCGCCGAACGAGGCCATCGCCAAGGCCGCGATCGATGCCGCGTGGAAGGAGATGGACGAGTGCGCCTTTCGCCTCGACTGGTTCCGCAAGCCTTCCGATGCGTGGCTCAAGGGCGACCCGAAGGCCCTCAAGGACCGCGCCCAGCAGCCCTCCGACGTCTGGCGCATCAACCACGAGGCCGGCAAGTGGAACACCACGGTCGATCCCATCACCACCACGTGCCTGTCGGCGGCCAAGGAGGTCTGGGAAATGACCGGCGGGGCGTTCGACCCGACGGTCGGGCCGGCGATGGACCTTTGGCGTCGCGCGGCCGAAGAGAACCGCCTGCCGGCCGACGACGATATCGCCAAGGCCCGGGCCCTGGTGGGCATGGACCGCGTCGAGATCATGATCGCCGAGGTCCCGCGCCCGCCCGGGAGCGCCGAGATGGCCCCGCCCGAACCCGGCTCGCGGCCGCTTGCGCCCTTGACCCTGATGGTGCACACGGTGGGCCTGGAGGCCGGCATGCAACTTGACCTGGGCGGCATCGCCAAGGGCTACATCGCCGGCCGCATGGCCAGCCGCATGAAACAGGCCGGGGCCGCGGCGGGCCTCGTGGCCGCCGCCGGCGACGTCTATGCCTTCGGCGAAAGGCCGGCCGCCCTGGCGCGCGACGGCGCGGGCCGCAACTGGGTCGTCGGCGTCCAGGACCCGCGGTTCCCCGCCGACCGTACGCACCTCTACACGCGGGTGCGCCTGCGCGACCGGGGCATCGACACCAGCGGCCACTACCACCGCGGTTTCACGATCCAGGGCAAGCGATACAGCCACATCGTTGACCCGCGGACCGGGCGGCCGGTGGACATGCGACTGGCCAGCATCACGGTGGTGGCGGCCGACCCGGCGCTCTCGGATGCGCTGGCCACGGCCATCGCCGTCATGGGCCCCGAGAAGGGGCTGGCCCTGGTGAACCAGATGACGGGCGTGGAGTGCCTCCTGCTGGAAGTGCGGCTGAAGGAGGGCCAGGGCATCGGCCCGGACGGCGCCCCGCCGCCGGATGCGGAACTCATCGCCCACCGGTCCAAGGGTTTCAGCGCCCTCGAGGTCAGGCCCGACGAGTAGGAGCGCGGCAGGCTGCGGGGAGTAGACGCTCTTGCGATTGAGGGGCAGTGCGCCCTACAGGCGCCCGGCCCAGTAGTCGGGCCGCCGGTGCAGGTGCATGACCGCAACCACGATGATAGAGTCTGGCTCGATCACATAGACGACAGCATAGGGGAAGCGGTCAAGCAGTCTTCGGCGGGTGGCACGATGGATAATGGTGCCGGCGTGCGGGTTAGACAGAATGGCACGAAGCGCTTGCTCCAAGGCCAGGATGAACGCTGCGCCGAGGCCCCCGGCCCGTGAATCGTAAAACGCGCTGGCCTCGAGAGCTTCTTGGGCCGCCTCTGGCAGGAAAAGAAGGTGTCTCATCTGAGCCTGCGTCGTGCCTCGCGAAGGACTTCGGAGGCGGGCTTGGCCTTTGTTTTGCCTGCCTTATAGTTCCGGTAGCGCCTCCCGGCCTCTTCGATCCAGGCATCGAGGACTTCGCCATCCTCTTTTTCTTCCAGACTGTCCAGAAGGTGCTTCGCCAGCCGGGCGCGCTGCTTTAGGGGCAGGCGCAGCGCCTGGGCGGCAATCTGTTTGGCGGTCATAGGCAACCTCCAGCGTGGGCGCTTGCTGTTGTTCCACTATACGTCTCCGCGGTCATGCGTCAAGCGCCGGCCCGCGGTTCGCTGCTTTGCGCTTGGGCTGGTCGCCAGGGCGACCGCGCCACGGCCGGGTCTGGCCCCGTTGACGATATGCTTACGGGACAGCATTCCCCGGCCGATGCCGGCAACCAGCGGCGAGTGGCGGACGTCAAATGACCATTCGTAAACTCACGGCGCCAGGAGGACGTGCCGGGCCCGCTCCGCCGCCGCCTCGACGTTGCGCACGCTGACCGGCGTCTTGCCCTTTTCCATCTGGTGGTCCGTCAGGCGCAGGTGGCGGATGCCGGTGAAGCCCGCCTGCTCGAGGCATTTCCTGGCGCAGTCCAGGTGGCATCCGTCGATGGCCATGATGCGGTCGGCGGCCCGCACCGTTGCCAGGGATTCCTCGATCCGCGCGCCGACGCATCCCAGGCAGAACATCCTGGCCGTGCCGTTCCGGTTGAGCATCCGCGCCACGCGGTCGGCGATCTCGCCCACGTCGGCCGCGCCGGAACAGGCGAACACCAGGCGCACCTCGGCCCCCGAAGAGGTCGTCTCGGACATGAGATACTCCTTCCTGGAAGTGTTTCTGCTGCCGGAAGTATTATACCCCGCCCCGTACGGGCACCACCTTAATTTCCCCGACCGAGAGGGCCTTGGCGGCGGACTTGACCTCTCCGCCGACGGCCAGGGCGGGCGTCCTGGCGACGCCGAACGAGAGGATCTGCCTGATGTCCGCCACCTTCCGGATTTCGTACGCGATGCCGGGCTTGCCACGGCGTCGCCCTGGCGAGCCGGGCCGCGCCGTCAGGTCGCTGCGGCTTTGCCGTTCGGGGCGCGGGCGGGACCGAACCAGTGCCGCGTCTTGAGGCAGATTTTCACGAGCATCAGCATCACCGGCACCTCGATCAAGACGCCCACCACGGTGGCCAGGGCGGCGCCGGACGAGAGGCCGAAGAGCATCGTGGCGGTGGCGATGGCCACCTCGAAGTGGTTCGATGCCCCGATCATGGCCGACGGGGCGGCGTCCTCGTAGGTCAACTTCAGCGGCTTCGACAGGGCGTAGCCGATCCAGAAAATCAGATTCGTCTGGATGAACAGGGGAATCGCGATCCAAAGGATGGTGAGCGGGTTCGACAGGATCACCTCGCCCTTGAACGAAAACAGAAGCACCAGCGTTGCCAGGAGCGCGAGGATCGTCACCGGCGTCAGCACGTGGAGGAACTTCTCCCTGAACCACGTCTCGCCCTTGGCGGCCATAATCCATTGCCGCGACAGATAACCGGCCACCAGCGGCAAGGCCACGTAGATGGCTATCGAGAGCAAGAGCGCCTGCCACGGCACGGGCAGCCGCCCCACGCCCAGGAGGAACCCGCCCAGCGGGCCGTACAGGAGCAGCATCGTCAGCGAGTTGATGGCGACCATGACCAGCGTGTGGCCGTCGTTGCCCTTCGCCAGGTATCCCCACACCAGCACCATTGCCGTGCACGGGGCGACGCCCAGGAGGATACACCCGGCCAGGTAACTCCGCCACAGGGGCACCTCGAGCATCTTCACCCCCTCGACGAGGACGACCTTGCCGGCGCCGTAGGTCTCACCGACGCCGAGGTCCGCCCCGAGGGGCATCTTCACGTGGTCCACCGCGTCCGGCCCGATCAACCCATAGAAAACCGTCCCCAGGAAGAAGAGGGCGATCGCGTACATGGTGAAGGGCTTGATGGCCCAGTTCACCACGAGCGTCAGCCCGACGGGTTTGACGCTCTTGCCGGCCTTGAGGACCTCGGCGAAGTCAATCTTCACCATGATGGGATACATCATCAGGAACAGACACACTGCAATGGGGATCGAGACCACGGGGGCCTCGTCCACGTAGAGGGCCAGGCCGTCCAGGAACGTGGCTGCGCCGGGCGCAACCTTGCCCATGACGATGCCGACGACGATGCACAGGATGACCCAGACCGTGAGGTACTTCTCGAAGACGCTCAGGCCCTTGGGCTCCTTGGTGATGCAGGCTTCGGTTGCCACAGTGGTTCACCCTTTCTTCTCCAAGGATTCCGGCAATGTCTCCACGAACTGCCTTATTTCGTCCCTCGCGCGGCGGTAATGGGCGAGGGCTTCTTCCTCCGTTGCGGCGGACTTCGCCAGGCGCGGCGGGTCGTCGAAACCCGCGTGCACCACCTTCGCGCGGCCGGGGAACAGGGGACAGGACTCGCGGGCATTGTCGCAGACCGTCACGACGTAATCGAAAGCGATGTCCGCAAGTTCGCTCACGTGCTTGGACCGGTGGCCGGAGATATCCACCCCCGCCTCGGCCATGACCTGGACGGCCCGCGGGTCCAGGCCGTGCACCTCGATGCCCGCGGAGTACGGTTCAAGGACGTTGCCCTTGAGGTGTTGCGCCCAGCCCTCGGCCATCTGGCTGCGGCAGGAATTGCCCGTGCAGAGAAACAGTATCTTGAGGCGGTTCTTCATGCTCAATCCTTGTAGCAGAGGCAGAGGGCTTCTTTGGACATCTTCGAGACCTTGCCCAGCCGCCTGGCGTCGGCCAGGACCTGCGGGTCCTTTTCGAGGCACTTGTGCACCCGGCGGATCGCATCGCGGGCACACGGCGGTGCCTCGCGCCCGGCCAAGCGGTAGTACATCCACCGGCCTTCCTTGCGGGATTCCACCAGGCCCGCCTGGTGCAGGATGGCCATGTGCTTGGAGACCGTCGAGGGGGCCAGGCCCAGCATCCCGACGATCTGGCAGACGCACAGTTCGCCATCCCACAGGAACATCAGCACGCGCACCCGGTTTTCGTCGGCCAGCGCCTTGGCCACCGACATGAATTCTTTCATGGCTCGCTCCTGCACTTCGCCGCGTCTGGAGTGACGGTCGCCACACGCGCACGAGCAAGTCAAAATTCAATCCTTCTGCGCCAGCGCGATCTTGAAGAACCCTGCCATCAAGGTGTTTTTCTGACACACCATCCGGAGGCCGGCGGCCGCCAGGAGCGGCCCGAGCCTGCGGTCCAGCCGCGTGCCGAAAAACGCGGCAACAGGATTCAGGATGCGGTTGAACAACGGGGCCTTGCCTTCGTCGGGCACGAACTTGTCCAGGATGACCGCCCGGCCGCCCCTTCGCAGCACCCGCCCCGCTTCCTTGGCACAGCGAACCGGGTCCGGAATCACCGAAAGGATCAAGTGCAGGATCACCACGTCGAAGGCCCCATCGGGGAACTCCATGGCCCGGCCGTCCATCACGCGGGCGTCCACCGCCAGGCCCAACCTTCGCGCCCGACGGCGCAGGCGCCGAAGCATGGCCGGGGTGATGTCAATCGCCGTGATCCGGGTTTCGCGTGGGATGAAGTCCAGGTCCAATCCCGTCCCCGCCCCGGCGATGAGCACCCGCTCGCCCGGCCGAATCGCCGCGAGTTCGATCGACCGGCGCCGCTTCCTCCTGAACCCCCTTGTCAGGATGTTGAACGTGGGCGCCCCGAGCGTGTAGACGATGCGGTGCCAGATGTTGGTGTCGAAGATTCTCATGTTCGCCTGCCCGGGACAGGGGGACGGCAATCGCCGCACCCGGCGCCGTTGCGGCCCCCGCCTGCGGCCACCGCTCCTTTACTTCGCCCACAGGTTTTTACCGCAAAGAACGCAAAGAACGCTAAGAAAAACATGTACTTCTTTTAGAAAGAAAAAACTTCTTGTTTGCGTTCTTTGCGATCCGCCATTCTTTGCGTTCTTTGCGTTAAAACAAACCTATTGCGGACGCCGCAGCGCCCGGCCGCGGCCCCTTACCTGGCCGTACCGGCGACGCGCAGGGCGACCTCGGCGACGCGGCGGCCGAGGTTCTTCGCCGTCGCCAGGCCCACCTCGTCGCCGCTGAGGTCGTCGTTGGCGCTGTTCCAGAGCGTGGCGCCGCGATGAGCGGTCGGACGGCCGTCGCCCACGAGGATCATCTCCTGGGCCAGCAGCGCCGCCTGCACCGTCTGGATCGTGAGTTCCTGCCCGCCGTTGCGCATGCCGCCGACCGCCACCACGCCGGCCACCTTGTTGGCCAGAGCGAAGTTGTCCCTACGGAAGGCGATGCACCGGTCCAGGAACGCCTTGCAGAGCGACGACATGCTGCCGAAGTAAACCGGCGTGCCGATGAGGATGCCGGCCACCTTCGGGTCCGCGAGCGCGGCGGCGACCTTGTTGAAGTCGCCCGCGCCGGCGGCCGGGTCGGTGGGATCGAACACGCCGATGTTCAGGCCCGCCAGTTCGATCAACTCCACCTCGATGTCGGGGCCGACGGCCTTCGCGGCGTCCAGGCAAACCTGGAGCGCCGCCGCCGTGGTCTTGCCCTTTCGGGGGCTCGTCGAGAGGCCGATGATCTTGATCGGGCCGGCCCTGGGGGCCTCCTTGCCTTCGGTCGCCGCGGCGACCTCGCTTGCCACGCCGGCAACGACTGTCGCGCCGGCCGCTCCAAGAAGTGCGCGTCTTGTCAGGTCTTCTGCCATCACTGTTCTCCTAACAGGGTTCATACTGGCATCGACGGCGGCCTTCGGATGAAAGCCGTCACTTGGCGATGTAAATCAGGTACACGCCGGCCAGAAGGACCAGCACACCGCAGACCCTCTTCACGATGACCGCGCCCTTGGATTCCTCGTTCCAGTCGAGGTAACGCTGGACGAGTTCGGTGGACGTGCCGGCCGCCACGATCACCGAGCAATGGCCGACGCCATAGACGGCCAGCAGGAGGATGCCGTAGCCGATGTTCGTCGCGGCCAGTTTGAACGTCACGCCCAGCATCGGGGCCATGTACGCGAAGGTGCACGGCCCGATGGCGATGCCGAACACGAGGCCCAGTATGAAAGCCGCGAGCATCCCTTTGCGTTTCATGCCCACCTGGCCCGGCCCGGACCACGGCATGGGAATCACGCCCAGAAGGTGCAGCCCGACGACGAAGAAGATGGCGGCCACGAAGTAGTTGCCCCAGCGGCCCACGTCGCCCATCATGCGGCCGGCGGCGGCCGTGACGGCGCCGATCGCGCCGATGGTGATGAGGATGCCGACGGCGAACAGCGTGGAAATCAGGAAGGCCCGCCGGGTCGAGATGCGCCCTTGCTCGTCGATGAAGCCGACGATCAGCGGAATGCTGGCCAGGTGGCACGGGCTGAGGAGAATGCTCAGGATGCCCCAGACCAGCGCCGCCCCCAGGGCGATAGCGGGCGTGCCTTCGACGGCGTGGGTGAGCGTAGTGAAGAGTTGCTCCATCGCTACTTGACCCCCATCTCGGCCAGTTTCTTCTCGATTTCATCCTGCGGGAAGAAGCCGACGTGCCGGAAGACCTCCTTGCCATCCTTGTCGAAGAACACCTGGACCGGGATGGACTGGACGCCGTACCGGGCCGCCAGGACCTGTTCCTCGCGCACGTGCACGAAGAGGATGTTGGCCTTGCCTTCGTGCTTTTTCTTCAGCATCTCCAGGATCGGGGCCATCATGTCGCACGGCCGGCAGCCCGAGGCCCCGAAGTCCACCATCGAGGGCCGGCCGCTCGCGCGGGCCTTGTCCACGAGGTTGTCCTTCGCCAGGGCCGCCTGCTCTTTCGCCCACGCGGCCGAGACCTCGATGGGGGTCCGCTGGCCGAGGGTCTCGATATACTTGGCAATCACGGCCTGCTGCTTCTCGCGGACGAGGTAGTTGCGAATTTCCGCCTTCACTTGGTCGAGCGTTGAGTTGCCCACCATGTCCTTGTTCTTTTTATAGAAATCGGCGACCTCGGCGTCGGTCGCCTCGACCTTTTCTGCCAGGCCACCCAGGTGGTAGTCCATGACCAGCCGGTCCACCTGCGACGGGAGTTCCTTGCCCGTCCCGGCCGCCTCGGCCTTGGCGACCTGGACGATGAGTCTGGGCCCGGCGATCTGCTCCAGCATGAAGAAGCCGTTCTTCTTGAGTTGCGCCTGCACATCCTGCGGCGCCTTGGCGATCTCGTCGGCCACATCCTTCTCGGTGACGACGAGGTCGCCGGCCTTCAGGAGCGTCCCCTTCGGAAGGTCCGACAGGCGGGCATAGGTGAGGCACCCGGACGCAAGCCCCGGCCATGTCGCGCTGACAAGCGGGGGTTTTTCGCCGGCCGCAGGAGCGGTTGGCTTCTCCTCCGCCGGAAGGTACGACCCCAACAGCCCCACAACCAGAACCGCAACCGCCAACATGCGACCGAGTTTCATCAGCGATCTCCTGCCCGTTTCGCGGGCCAATCCCCGATAGGACTATGAGACCCTTAGCCTACTTCGGCGCACACTCGCCGATCTTGCACGCCTTCTGGATTTGCTGCGGCGAGAGTTTCATCTTGTCGGCCAGGGCCTGGGCGATGGTGATGGCCTTGCCCGTCTCGGTCGGGTTCTGCTCGGCCCATTTCTTGAGGTTGTCCTCATTCACGAAGAAACCCTGATGGAAGCAGCCGGCCGACACGAACTTGCCGTCGGGCGTCTTCCTGAGCCCGAACCACGCCACTGCAGTCTTGGGTTCCAGTGACGCCACGCTGCCGCCAGCGGTCTTGACGACGATCATCTCGCCCGTCAGCCGGTCCGGTTGATAGACGGTGATGTCTTTGCCTGTCCGGGCCGCCACGCCCAGCGCGCAATGCGAGCAGCACCCCCAGGTGTGGATGCCATCGGCCGTGATGACCCGCGCTGCGTCCTGGGGATAGACGGCCCGGTCGCAGAAGCCGCATCGCGCGGCCAGTTCCTTCTCCTGGAGGACGTTCCAGGCCAGCAGGTTGCCGCCCGACGCCTGCCGCTCTTTTTCGGCCGCATCGCGCGAGGCAAACGCCTTGATCGTAGGCCGGCCCGTCTTCTCGTCTGCGCCATAGAGGTACACGGCCGTGGTCGCCGGCACCGCCGCGCCGCCGGCCCAGTCGGTCACGGACACCTTCTTCTCGAAGTCCGTCTTATCCTCCGTTAGGCACGAGTACATGATGAAGTAGCAGTGCGGCCCGCAGAGGCGGACATCGCCTTTGGCGCTCTTGACGACCACCAGGGTCTTGGGGTTGATGTCGCCGTCGCACAGGTGGCAGATGGCATCCTTGGGCCGGTCGTCGGCCTTGGCGGGTTCCATGCGGCTGAACGTCGGCCCGGTCGCTGCCGGGGCGCCGGCCGAGAGGTCAACGCCCAACTCTTTCCACTTGGCCAGGATGTCTTCCTTGGCGAAGAAACCCTCGTGGCGGAATCGCTCCTTGCCGGAGGCATCGAAGAAGATCTGCGTGGGGATGAGGCTGATGTTGTACGGCGTGGCGGCGTCGGGATTCGCCATCACATCAACAAACTCCACCTGGAGCCGGCCCTCGTATTCCTTCTTCAACTCCTCCAGGATGGGCGCCATCATCTTACAAGGGATGCAGGACACCGACCCCAGGTCCAGGAGTCGCGGCAGGCCGGCGGCAGGCTGCGAGACTTGAGTAGTGCCACCCGCCGCGTCCGTCCCCGGCGGCGAACCCCCGCGCTTATTGATGATGACGATGGCGACGACCGCGGCCAGCACCACCACGATGGCGATCTTCCATACCTTGCTCATACGGGACACACCGTCCTTTCTTGCGATCCTGTGCACCACCCAGACCGCGCATGCCACAAGACACAAGGTGAGGAAGAGGCTACCCCCCTGATTTCCGCCGCTGCATGGACACTGGGCCAACAAGCCCGCCTCATGCATCCTCGCTCCCCGGATTCTGCTTCCTGGACCGCCGCTGCGGTCGGGGCACGGCATGCCGTGCCCGTACTTCCGCTCAGCCGCCGCCGGCCTTGGGCTGGGGAGCGCTCTTCGGGGCATCCCGCTGCCTCGCCGGGGCCTCCAGGTCAACGCCGAGTTCTTTCCATTTGGCCAGGATGTCGTTCTTGGAGTAGTACCCCACGTGCCGGAAGAGTTCCTTCCCGGACGCGTCGATGAAGATCTGCGTGGCGCAGAAGGGGGCGTCATACTGCCCCTTGGCGCCGGGGTTGCGGAGGGTGTCGAGG
>Ga0315294_10008042_pt1 | contig 11583 bp, 7 predicted proteins | sample YL17G13_40_MG_FD_203626 | JGI IMG/M metagenome (GOLD analysis project Ga0315294, IMG submission 203626) | Sediment microbial communities from Yellowstone Lake, YNP, Wyoming, USA - YL17G13_40 | ecosystem: Environmental > Aquatic > Freshwater > Lake > Sediment | place: USA: Wyoming | collected...
GCTTTGCACCTGCTGCACAGACTATATCGAGAAAATAATCCACAAGATGAATGGATTTTGCCGACTGCGCAATTCGGTGTGTATAAAAAGGACTGGTAAATTCCTGCGTTTCCGCCATGCCAAATCTTTCCCTGCAGCCGCTCAGCCGGGCGAAAATTGCGCTTCTGAACCTGCCCTGAAAATCAAAAACAATGTCATATTTTTCTTTTCTCAGCTGGCTGACAAGTCTTACAAGCTCTGTGAATGCCCTCGGCCTGTACCACCATTTGCCGAGCTTTCTGCGGTCGAAGATTACAACTTTATGGATACACCTGTGGTTCTCGATAAGAGTCGCATATTCAGGCCTGACAAACCAGTCTATCTGTGTATCAGGAAAACTTTGGGCAAGACAACAAGCCGCAGGCAGTGCCTGAATAATATCGCCAAGGGCACTCGGTTTTATTATGAGGATTTTTTTTATCTGTCCGGTCATTTTTCTTTTAACTTATACGAATCTGAAATCACCGTTAAAAGCCTTGCAGCAACAGTCGCACGCTCAACCCTGCGAAAAATTTCTTCGACCTCAGCGCCGCTTATTCCCATCGCATCACAGTAAAACAAAAAACCCCTGTACAGGTCCGTAAAATTAACAGCCTTAAAGCGAGTCAGCGTTTCAGCAAGTTTTGAAAGGGTTCTTATATGATTTTCTTCCCGTCGGCTGACCGAGTTCTGTTTTATTCCGTCAAGGTCAACAAGTTTGACTCTATACGAACCGTTTTTATCTTTGTATATGATAAAGTTTCCCGCCTTCGAATCCCTGTGCCAAAAGCCTGCTTTGTGCAGTTTTGCGACTATTTCGGCAACCTGCTGTATGACAGCTTTTCGTATGCTGAACTTTGAAAGAATTTCCTTGTTTTTTCCAAAGGCAATATCATAGAGACTTAAACTGTTCGGGATATATTCGGTTATATAAATACTTCCATTTTTTCTGCTCCATAAAGCCGCCACCGGCTCGGCAACCTCAATGCCCTTCTGTTTCAGCAGTATCGCAAGATAGAAATTTCTCAGCGATTTTGGCGCCCGCAGGAAATCTGCAAGAGCCCTAATGCCGGTATGATTGACGGTTTTTTTAATGACAAAAGAAATTTTTTTGCCGTTACTTTCGATTTGCTTTAATGCAGTAATATTGCCGCTGTCTGATTTGAATATAAAATCCGGCTTTTCCGTTAATTTCTCCGGCTCGAAGGCAAAATCAGACCATTTCTCAACCGCAACACCCTTCCATTTGTGGGGCAGTTTCAATTTTACGATTATTTGTATATTGAAGGAATTCATTGGGCAGTATTTTAATCGAATATGGTTTATTATCAAAGGTCTTTTGGCTTTATTTTCCTGTATAATTTGATAAGATTCCGGTATGGCTGACAAGCGAAAATATGTTTACGATTGGCCAAGGCCTATGGTAACGGTAGATGCCGTGGTTTTTGACGCAAGCGGCACCAGCCCCAAAGTGCTTTTGATAAAGCGTGCCAACGAACCATTCAAGGGCAAGTGGGCCTTCCCCGGCGGTTTTGTGGATATGGACGAGGAGCTTGAAGATGCCGCAGCAAGGGAGCTTGCCGAAGAGACCGGCCTTGCAGGCGTTAAACTGGAGCAGTTGTATACCTTCGGCAGATGCGGCAGAGACCCGCGCGGCAGAAACATAACCGTCGCATTTATCGGCGTTACAAAAGACAACCAAATCAAAAGCGGAGACGACGCTGCAGAGGCTCGTTGGTTTGATATAAATAAACTGCCGCCCAATATGGCCTTTGACCACAATGATGTCGCTGCTGTTGCAATAGAAAAGCTGAATAAACTTTTAATGAATAATCCTTAAAGCCCTCCCAGGGAGCGAAGTCAACACTTCATGGCATATAGTATCTGCCAGTTCAGCCAGCCTGTAGACGCTGCACTCACTCGACGGGTCATTGTCGATTACCGTTACGTCCTGACCAACTTTTACATCCGAAATATCAGTTACATCAAGTATAGTTTTATCCATACTGACCCTGCCGATAACCTTTGCAAAATAATTTGCGACTTTCATAACCGCTCATAAGCTGCATGGCAAAATAATTTATGGCTGCCCGCAATCACCGAGCCAGTGCTGTGCCAATTGCAGCAAGTCTAAAAGATTCACCGTCTGGTCTTTGTTTGTATCGCCTGTCAGGCCGGAGCCGCTTGCTCGCCAATTGCCGGCAAGAATGGTGAAATCCTCAAAATTAACCGGGTCTATACCATTCAAATTGGCTGCGTAACATTCACAGGCATCTCCTATTCCGTCGCCATCGCTGTCAGTCTGATCAGGATTGGGAGTTGATATGCAGTTGTCGGTATCGTCCGGGATGCCATCGCTATCGCTGTCAGATACTCCGTACACCTCAAATTCATAGATTCTTGCCGCAGTGTCGCTGTCCTGTGTCGGTTTTGTGATGTAAAGCCTGACATAGCGCATCAGAGTCGGTGTGATGAAATGATTGGTGATGTTCTGGGTATTTCCGCTGACACAAACAAGATTCTCCCATGCGCTGATGCCGTCAGGACTTTTTTGAATGCAGAAATCTCTTGTATTCCAACGGGTTGGTTCCCCGCCGTCGCCGGAATGCCGAACTGTAAAACTATCTATGAGATATTCCTGCTGCAAATCGACTCTCAGCCAATGAGGCACGAGAGGGGTGGCAACGGCGCACCATTTGGTATATCGCTGGCCGTCAACGCCCTTGTCCGGCGATTCGGCGGAATTAACATAACTGTCTGCGGTTGCCGGTTTGAGCAGCGCCAGATTCTCGCTGGCAGGCGGAGGAGTCAAGCCGGGGATATACGGCAAATCATCATACATCCTGGCGGCGGAGCGAGTTTTGTCGTTTTGATTGTTCGCAACGGTCATAGCAAAGACAGTAATCTTGTCGTTCACAGGCAGCGTTACCGAGGTTGTGCCCGCAGGAAGGTCGATTTTATACAGATATAGATAACAGAATACATACGCTTCATTAGCGGAAGGACTATGGCGATGGGTACCAACCCATGCAACAGTGTCACTCTTGATATAAGGGGTATCTCCATCTCTGCCCCAGTTTGCGATGTTCTGCGTATAATCCTGCAAAGACAGTTCGACAGTCTGGCCATTGACGATAAAATTGCTCTTCGTATCGCCGTTTCGAGATGTCGCCAGAATATACAGACTCTCATAACCGTTCGGCAGCGCTATCACCTGACCATTGCAGGTCAGAGCATTGCTGTTCCCATCCGCGGTAGAGCCGAGAGTAAATGGAATATCCTTGCAGATAACTGTTGTCGGCAGCAGCTCAGCGGCAAAGGTTATCCCGCCGTAAAAATCTCCGTTGCTTCTATTGTTATCAGAACTGACGGCGTCAAGATTATACGGCATCGTAACCGTCTGGGTCGCGGGCAAAGAACCATTAGTCGGAGCCGGTAACAGGGTAAGGGCAAAAGTTCTCGGCTGATATGCGGTCATATTCACAACCATATTGCCGTCGGTCAGCGTGAACGGGCCGATGTTTTGTTCCGAACCATTCACCTGGCGAGCCGAGGCAATGCCGGAGCCGAGGGAAACTGTAACATTGTTTACATCGCTTCCATATTGTTCCTGAAGTCTTATGATTATTTCATCGCTTCTCTCCGCCTTTTTCACCGTTTTGACGGCAACCTGCGGGCTGCTTATCTGCACAAATGAATAGCTCTTTCCCAGTGCGCCGATGTGTTTGTGAGACTGAAACGCTCTTAACGGCTGATTTAAGCATTCAGCTTTTGCGGGGACATTAGCGGCTGTCCAACTGCCGGTATGGCCGGCCAGGGCATACATAAATTTGTGCTGGCCGATGTCGAGAGTCGCCTGGTCGGGATAATTCGATGATACCGACGGGGTATGCAGCAATGTCAGTCTCAGGATATTATTGGCCGGTTTGTCCCACCCGTATTTGGAGTCGTTCAGTATCGCAACGCCGTAACTGCCGCTGGTATCGGTTAAATCCGCCCACCACTGCGCAGGCACCTCATAAAGATTCGACTGGTTATTTGAACGCTGAATGGTTCCCATACCGAGGTCATAGGTTGCCATTGTGTTTGAGACAGCCATAGGAAAGGAGGCCTTCAGAAGCGTTCCCTGTGTCTTCCAGTCAATCAGGTTCTGGACGCTAACGATATCCGATGCTCCCGCCGGAGACAGCGATACCTTCTGAATAAATGTGGAATCACCATAGGTCCGTTTTATCTCAAGCGTAACCCTTACAGGGCCTGATTCGGATATTGTTACCGCAGCAGGAGAGGCGAGATAGGCATAGGGCGCCGCCTGTACAACAGTATATTTGATTTCCCATGCCGGCCAATCAGGAGAATAATCATTGAGCAGTTCCAGCCGGGACGGACCTGAGAGCAGATTCTGTGAATACAGTTTGTCCCAGACTGACGCTATGTCTCCGTTGGCGTTGATGGTAACGGTATATCGTTCATTATCGAGAGTTGTGGTATTTATGGAAAGGTTAGTGTTGATATCGCACGGAGTCGCCGCTGCTCTTACATCGAAGACCTTAACCCCCATCGACGGGACATCGGCCAGAAAGAGAATCGTTACGGAATCGGTATTCTTTGAGAGTATCTGTGAAGGCACTTCGTTGGCTGCATCGTCATAAACGCGAACAGCCGCCGGCACCGGCGAGGGGAAAAGAACTGTCGCTTCAACGACGCCCTGCCGTGCGAAGCTGACAGGATTATAAACCACAATCGGCTGGCCGAGGGCATTCGTATCTAATGTCTGAGCGATTCCTCCGACCGCGTTTTCGACAATGGAGGAAAACTGGTTCAGTGCAAGAATTTCATCGTTCCATGAAAATCGATACGCCGCAGGTAAACTGGTGCCGGTAATATCGTCATGGTGAGTGTGACAGAGGAAACGAATCCATGCCTCGTTGAGCTTTTGCTGAGGATACGCTGCCGAACCGAGCCAGCCGGCCATAACCGAAGCTCGTTCAGCGGCGTGAGCTAATTGCTCGTTCTGCCTGTTCCAGCGTTTCATTGCCGCCTGCGAAGTGTAGCATCCGGTAGCGTGAACGGCCATAAGCAATTCGCCGTCATAAACCGGCAATCCCGCCTTTTGCGACTCCGTCAGGTCATTGAATAGCTGGTCGGACCTTGCGCTGACCACGGTAATTGGGCCGGTGCCGTTTATGCTTTGCTCCAGCCAATTGCAGGAACCGGTCGTTGGCGCCCCGCCGACATCTCCTACGCCGAAGTATTTATAACCGGCATACACACCGTAATTGTCTCCAAGATTATTAATAGTAATCAGCCATGTGTTGTCATTGCTCAGGTCGCTACTTATAGTATTTACATAATTTCCGGGTTTCAATGCCGCGACGATGGAAGAGCCGTCCGGACCTCTCCATCTGCCTATATCGAAAGGCACGGGTATTGCCGAGCCCCAGGATAATTTCTGAGAAGAAAAACCGTTAAGACCGCAATGGCTCATCCATGTCGGCATTGTATATGAGAATCCGAAACAGTCTGGCAGAAAAATATCCGTACTGCGTTTGGCAAATTCATCCTCGAAAAAATTGTTGCCTATCAACTCCTGACGAATAAGCGATTCGGGCGCTATGATATTGGTATCTCCATTTTCAAGGGTGCTGCCGGCGACGGCCCATCTGCCCTGATTGATATAATTTTTCAGCTGGGCATAGCGACTGGAGTAGTATTCCTTCATCAGCATATACCGGAAAGCGCCTTCAAAACTGAAGGTGTAATGCGGATAAGCCGCGAACCGGCTGAAATTATCATCCAGCGTATTTTTGATGTGAGTGTTGATGGTATCCTGAATAGTCCATCTCCATTGTGTATCCAGGTGTGCGGTACCTACCGTATAAAGCACTCTATCGGTGGCCAGGTCATAGGAAAACAGAGGAACTGACACAGAAACCGTTAAGATAAAGATGATACTCAGGAAAGCCTTCGGTTTTTTTGAGAAAAGGACTTTGTGAAGCAGCGGCAGCGATTTTCTCTTCAATTTATTAGAACTCCAGACAGTTGATCTGCGAAAACACATATTTTAGCCCTTCCTCATAAAACAATGGTTTCTGCACAATGTACGAAATCACAACAATTACAGAAAATTGCTGAAGCAATATAACTTAGCCGTCCTCCTGCGGATAGCCCCAAATATCTAAGTCTTTATATTATAGTTTGTTGCGAGTAATTTTGCAAGAAAAAAATGGTCTGCCGCCCGACTCTGCAAACCTTTGGCTTGTTAAACCCACATAGCAATGTTTGGCGATGTAGGGTTCAAATCTTAAATCAAAGGTGGTGCCGCTGCAGAGGCTCATTGGTTTGATATAAATAAACTGCCAGAAATGGCCTTTGACCATAACGACGTTGCCGCCGTTGCAATAGAAAAGCTGAATAAACTTTTAATGAATAATCCTTAACGCCCTGGCAGGGAGTGAGGTCAACACTTCATGGCATATAGTATCTGCCAGTTCAGCCAGCCTGTAAACGCTGCACTCACTCGACGGGTCATTGTCGATTACCGTTACGTCCTGACCAACTTTTACATCCGAAATATCAGTTACATCAAGTATAGTTTTATCCATACTGACCCTGCCAATAACCTTTGCGAAATTATTTGCGACTTTCATAACCGCCCTGTTTGAATACAGCCGCCAGTAGTTATCCGCGTAACCGACAGGAACAATTGCCCCGATTGTATCGCGCTGGGCGGTGAATGTTCTGCCGTAACCGACTGTCTGGCCTTTCTTGTAGCGGTTAAGCTGAACTATCGGCACTTCAAACTTCATTGCAGGAGCAAGTTTTATATTAAGGGTCTGGCGGTGTTCTGCCCAGCCGAACAGTGCTATTCCGCAGCGAACCATATCGAAATGTGCCTCTGGCATGTTAAGCATAGCGGCACTGTTGGCCGCGTGAATAATTATGTCCTTGCAGGCAAGCAGGGACTGTTTGGAAAGGAATTTTCTGAATTTTTCGAGCTGCTGCTCGGCGAAGAAAAGGTCCTTTTCCGCAGCGGTTGAAAAGTGCGTATATATCCCTGCCAATCGAACATTATCGAAGGTGCGGATTTTCGCAATCAAATCGGCAGCTTTTGCAGCTTCTATTCCGCAGCGTCCCATACCTGTCTCGACTTTTACATGGACGTTTAATACGTCGGATGTCGTTCGCAGGCAGTTTTGAACGAATCGCGAAGCTTCGGCATCAACAACGGCACAATGAAAACCCTTTTGAGCGCACAACTGCACAGCCTCGCTGGTGCAAGCGGTATGTATCGGCTCAAGTATGAGAATTTTCGATTGCCCGACAATATCAGCTATAAAAGCAGCTTCATAAGCATTGGCTACCGCGAAAAAGTCAACCTGACCTTTTTTGAGGATATTGACAATCTCTCTGATGCCGTGTCCGTATCCGTCGGCCTTTATGACGGCACAGAATTTCGTCTCAGGCCGACATAAACTTCTGAGATTTGCGAGATTATTTAACAGAGCCTGTGAATAGATATGGACCTTCTGGTCGAGTCTGGTAAACTGGCTGCTTGTCTCGAACTGCATGATTATTCGTCGTCTTTAATCTGTTTGTACAACATGAACAGCTCTTTAAAAGCTCGCAGAATAACTCTCAATCTTGCGCCGGTCTGCTCTCCTGCTGTTCTTGGATAATGATTAACGCCGACCTGGAATATTTTATAGCCTTTGCGTCTGGCACGTGCAAATATTTCCGTATTTATCAGAGCGCCGGTACTCCGCATCTTTATATCATCAAATATGCTGCGTTTGTAAAGTTTAAAAGCACAGTCTATATCTTTTATTTTCATTCTGAACAGCAAACATACAAGCGTTGTCCAGCCCAAGGCGTTTATTTTTCTTATCAGATTATCCCGTCTTTTAATCCTGTAACAGCTTACGATGCCGTAATCCGTCATATATTTGAAAAGCGGCGGCAGCTCTTTGATATCGAACTGACCGTCGCCGTCCGTGTAAAAGACAAATTCTTTGGATGCAGCACTAAAACCGCTTTGCAGCGCCGCGCCGTAACCGCGATTTGTCTGGTGGTGGACAACTTTTATATGTTTATCTTTTGCGGCAAGAGAATCTGCAATTTGACCGGTTTTATCTCTGCTGCCGTCATCGACAATAATGACCTCATAATCTATTTTTAAAGGCGTCAGGACATCAAGAGCGGACTTTACAACTCTTTCGATGTTGTCCTGTTCGTTGAAACAGGGGAAAAAGAGGGATAATGATGTAACGCAATTTGCGTTCATATCTGCCCTGATAAACTACCAGCGGGTAGTTTTGTTAATCCATTGCTGTTCTTCCGCAAACTCTTTTAAATACGCCCTGTATTTACCGGCAAGTTCAGGATTGCCGCTGTTTATATTAGCAAGATAATCTCCGGCCAGCATTGCCGCTATGATTTTTTCACGATAGCCGTGCTGCCTTATGTAAGTCTGTTTTTTCCCGACAAAATCATCAATGTACTGACTGAAGACATCTGTTACCCTGTCTCGAAACTTCGGATAGTAGCCCGCAGCACGTATAAGCTCAATGGCAACTATTTGAGATGGTTGTTGCATAAACGCCTGTGCTATAAATTCACAGCCTTTGCTGACTTTCTCCTCATCCTGCAGCCGCACAAGGTTATATCCTATAGTCTGCAGCATTGACAGCCTGTCAGGAAATTTTGTCTGACCTGTGAACATTCCCATATAGAGGTCTCTGCCCTGCTGGGATTTTGTATCCGCATATATCCGCTGTTCCCCGTCTATAAAAACGACACGCCAGTTCGGATTGGTGTCCAGCCCTTTGACAAACTCTGAGTCGAATTGTGCGCTTGGCATAAAAACGACACAGACATTTTCCCGCTGGAATTCCCCATCGAGCCAGTCGCCGACAGCCTGGTAATCTGAAGCGGTGAATGCCCTCCCGGTATTCTGCACCATTCTGGCGGGAACTCCACCGCTTATTATATACATCCATCGCTGATAGGTTTCAGTGTTATATGCAGCCTGTGCCCTGCCGTCCATATAAAGCTGCAGAGGTGTTTTGCCCGTATTGGGGTCAGGTATCTGGCCGTAGGCGACAAAGCCGCCTTCGGTCCAGTAATTAAAAACCGTTCCTTTGAGATTATTGTCTCTTATGAACTGACAGGCCTTAAATGGTTTGGCGTAAGAGGCTGTCATACGCATAAATACGCTGGTCAGATAGTAGCTGTCCGGCCAGGGATTAAGATAAACAACCTTATACCAGTGCCCCCACCAGACAGTCAGGAACGTCACAGCAATAAAAGCAACACCTGCAAATAAATACCGTAATATCTTAGGTACTGGTATTATGATTGTATTTCCGGTAGTTCTGCGCATGGTCAGAGCCGCTATCATTTTGATACTGCTGTCAAGAAACATCGCCATAATCGGACAGGCTGCTATTGCTGCAATTGGTATAAATCTTCGTGAACTGATTGCCATATAGATTGAAAGAGCCGCGATGGCCAGAAGAGGCAAATCTATCATCGGCCATTCATACTGTCCTGCATTTTCCGCGGTTACTGCTTTGGCTTTGGCCCGTTTTACACTGACTCGGGGCTTTAACAGAAGGCAGACAACCCACAATGCAAGCAGCACCCAGGCAATTATATACATATACAAAAACGGCATTTCATCTCCGACGGGATTGTTCCATTCAAAGGCAGGATGCCATTCATTGACTGTTTTCCAGAGCTTGGCGTTTTCGCTTACGGTAATAACGAACGTGTGTGTCAGATTTGTCAGTCTGAATGGGTTTGCAAGAATCATAACTATAAATGCGATAACTGTGGCGGTAACAGTGTGCCACCAGCTTTTCCAGCTTATCGCCCTAAGTTTGCTTCTAAATGCCGTCAGAAGTACTGATATTATTAGAAAGGCGATGAAAACTACAAAGAAGGCAGTTCTGGAGTCGGTTACATAAGCTTTAGAAATCGGCTGCCTCATCAGCGTGTCTATGTCCTGAGGATAGAACATGGCCGAAGTTGCGATAAAAACGATGAATGTGCCGACGATATGATATGCATGGAACAGACCTGCTTTTATATTTTTCAAACTTGTAAGAGTAATACCTGCCGCAGCCAGAATCAAAATAAAGTAAAATAGTCCCGCCGAGTCAAACTTTATGCTTTGAAGATACTCATGTGAGCGGAACTTAACGGCAAGAGCGTAAAGAAACAGCCAGCCGAGAATATAATATAAACACATTGCGATTTTCTTCGGCAACAGCATCAGCAGATACAGCCCGATAAATGGAACAAGAACAACGAATACATAAACATAACCGCCGTGCAGATTGCACCATAATGCTGTTATTGGCACAATCAGCCAGATATAGAGGTAATTTCTATATACTGTCAGGACAAGGATAAACAGCAGAACTGCCGTGAGCATATTTGAAAAGCCTGCCGGCCGGATATCAAAAAACGTCCTGCCGATAAACAGAGCAAAACATGCAAAGACTGCCGAAAGTGCGGGATTTACCCCAAATATTCTGCCGGTATAGTAAACTACTATGACAGTAACGATATACAGCGCATATTTCCAGTAAACCAGGCTGTTATAGCTGATGTTCTGACTGACGATAGGCTTGTCAAATGTTTCTGCATCGGCGATTGGCGATTCATGTGTCAGCCAGTAAAAAAGCACGTGTGTCAGCCAGTTCTGGTTTACCCATCCGGTCGGATGCCAGAATTTGACGGTTTCGAGTCCGACTTTCTCGGTAATCCACTGCGCCCACTTCGGCCAGGTTTTCACTTCTTCCGGAGTCGGGCCGGGCTTGTGAGAATTAACGCTGAATGGCTCGACGGTATTGACGCCGTGATTTATAAAATGTCTTCCGCAGGCCATAGCTACCCATGTATCGCCTGCACCGACCATGTGAGTTGAAGCTTGCAGGGCAAACAATATCATTGCCCACCAGAAAATAAGCATTGCCCAGCCGCTTAGCGCCGGTTTTTTAGCTGTTAGTTCTTGAACCATTTTTCTATCCTGTCAAGTCCCTTTGTTATTTGTTCCATCGATGTTGCGAAGCTCAGCCGGACATTTTTATCGCAGCCGAAAGGTCCGCCCGGCACAAGTGCGACGCCGGCCTGTTCCAGAAGCGCTGAGGCAAAGTCCATACTGTTTTGAATTTTTGCCCCGCCGATTGTCCTGCCGTAATGGGCCGAGACGTCCGGGAAGCAGTAAAAAGCACCTGTCGGTTTTGGGCATTTAACTCCTTTGATGGCGCCAAGTCGCTCTGCCATATATTTGCCGCGATTTTCGAATTCGAGCCGCATTTTCTCAACCTCGTTACCTGGGTCACTAAATGCCACAAGAGCGCCGGCCTGCACAAAGCTTACAGGGTTCTGCGTCATATGCGACTGCAGCCTGTCCATCGCCTTTATAACTTCCACCGGCCCTGCCGTGTAACCCAGCCGCCAGCCGGTCATCGCAAAGGTCTTGCTGAACCCGTTTATTATAATTGTGCGTTTGTATGCATCTTCGTTCAATGACGCAAAACTCACAAATTTCGTATC
>Ga0315294_10008043_pt1 | contig 11583 bp, 22 predicted proteins | sample YL17G13_40_MG_FD_203626 | JGI IMG/M metagenome (GOLD analysis project Ga0315294, IMG submission 203626) | Sediment microbial communities from Yellowstone Lake, YNP, Wyoming, USA - YL17G13_40 | ecosystem: Environmental > Aquatic > Freshwater > Lake > Sediment | place: USA: Wyoming | collected...
GTTAAAGTTGTAAGTGGTTGATATTGAAGGGGTTAGGCGGGGGACCGTGCAAGTCGTTGATATCTAAGGGGTTACAGGGGGGGCCCCATAACCCCCTGATATTCAAGAGGTTATGAGAGGAGTTTTAGAGTTTTTTGTATTCCTTCCACATTATATCATTCAAGCAATAAAAAGAACCATGATTTTTAAACATTGGGTGAGTCGCCACTTTCTTTTCCAGTTCGTCAACATATTCGTCAGTGACTTTTTCCCACCCAATAGAGGCGCACTGAAACCACTCTTTTCCAACGCGCACACAATCATGGACAGAGAGTGAGCGCATTTTGCGAGCTAGGAACATTGGGCTTTCTTTGCCGCTGCCATAGTTGAACATCGCGAAAACTTCCTCAAGAACTTCTGCGACGGTGGCACTTTCAGACGGGTGATTGAACTGGCAACCACCGTCTCCCAGATAATTTACGAACACATTGCATTTCATATAGGTGTAGTGTGAACTATTTAAACTGTTTTGTCAAGGCGATAAGTGCAGAAGTGGCCTTTCTTTTCGCGCACCACTGGCAAGTCGAGAACGACATTGCGCTGAAAAGTTCCCTTGCTGGTGTAGCCGTCTTGCTTGAGGTCGCGGCGAACTGTGATAAACGCAACCCCATTGTCAACGAGTAAGTCGTTAATCTTTGCGAGAATCTCAACTTGCGCGGGCAAGTCAACAACATTCAAGACATAATTGCAAGTAATGAATGAATATTTGGCGCGGAGAACTTCCTCGTTTGGGAAGTAAAACGGGTCATACTTTTCCATGCAAAGAAGGTCGGCGTCATTGCCGCGCCCACAACCATAGTCGAGTTGCCCGCCGAAACGCATTCCGGTAAGGTATTGCATTGGAGCAGAGAGATTGTTCCGTTTGATGGCAGTTTGATGAGCTTTGTTGTTCGTCATGTAGGTAAGATACGAAATCTGGGCAAAGAGGTCAAGGGTTTTTATTAATTATTTTTTGCATATGTAACCCATTGAAGATCAACCACTTACGCGGGGGGCCCCATAACCCCCTGATATTTAAGGGGTTAGGCAAGCTAGGGGTCAATTCAATCCAGTGATCAACGCTTATAACGCCTTCTTTCATTATCTCAACATTTACTGTCTTAAGTAAGATAATACGAAGAGCGCTTACTAAGAACTCTTTCATTTCAGTTAGCCGTTTGGTTGTATCAAGTTGTTCCATATATCAATGTAAAGATAATAGACTATCAGGGCGATTAGTGCAACAGGTTTATCACCCTATTTGATGAAGCACCACCGTCTCTTTAATTCTTCGTTAGCTTGTAATCGAATAGCCTCTGAGCCGCTGCTCGTATGTTCTCGGGTGTTGGTGTGTTGTTCATAGAACCTTAGTCAGTTTATATTTCTTACCATCAATCTCTATTATTTTGCCGCTCAAATCGTTTTGAGTTTCAGCTTTGGGTGTTTTGTTCTTGATGTTACGGAGTCCAGAGCAGTGACAGCAGTCAGAGCAGTCAGAGCAGCGAGAGCAGTTAGAGCAGTCAGAGCAGCGAGAGCAGTGACAGCAGTCAGAGCAGTGACAGCAGTTAGAGCAGTCAAGGCAGTCAAGGCAGTAAGAGCAGTCAGAGCAGCGAGAGCAGTGACAGCAGTCAGAGCAGTGACAGCAGTTAGAGCAGTCAGAGCAGCGAGAGCAGTGACAGCAGTCAGAGCAGTCAAGGCAGTAAGTGCAATTACTCAATGTCGGGCTATACATTTCCGCTGCCTCCTTGGTTGCCCAAGAGTTATTGTTTTCATCATACCAACGGTTGTTTTTATTTGTGTAGTTCATAGTGGTAACAAGATATTAAATTTCGACGGCGGTGTCAAGGACTATTCCTCGCTATTTTTAATGGCGCGTTTTGCCGCTGACGAAGGTTTGATCCCATCTTCATACCATTGCATATAGCAACAGTCTGCTAAGTCATCACTAGTCAAGCCGCAAAGTGCAGAGATGTTTTTGTCAACTTGATTCTTCCATTGTTCGAATGTTATTTTCATACTCAGAGTTTAGCAGTTAAAATTGAATTGTCAAGCATACGATAAAAAACAATTTCCATCCTATCAGAATTCCAGCAGGAAAACACGAACTTGCGACCATCATAAGTCAAGACTTTTTTAGTTAATTTTTTAACTTCATCCCAGCCAGAGATAGGGAAGGAAAGGAATTCCCGCGCCACATCAGGGCGCAAAGAGTATTGAACTGCGATTTCGTTGGGCAAGATGGTTGCTTTCATGTAGGTAAGATATTATATTTTGTTGGTGGCGTCAAGGATTATTTTATTAAAAGTTTAGTTTAGGTAAGTGCTCTACTATCAAGGACTTGCGGGGCCCCCCGCGTAACCCGTTGGTATTCAACGACTTACGCCGAGAGTTTAGGGCGTGGCTGAGTAGATCAAAAGCATAAGGTATAGCAAGACAATTGCCCAGACGATTCCGGCTACTAGCAAGAGTTGCGCCAACAAGATTAGTTTTGAGCTTTTGATTCCCATAAAGTTGACCCTTCGCAGGTTATTTTGATTAGCTTACCTTTTGCAACTAGCTTTTCTGCAAACTCCATTGCCGAGTTGAAACTTTCCCGCGCAGAGAGCGAGAGAAATTCAACGTCAAAAACAGACTGATTGTTTTCTATAATGTGGGCGGCGTAAATTTTCATATTCAAATTGTAGAGAATTTAGGGGAATTTGTCAAGAGAGAGAGATTTGAAAAAAATTATGCAAAACAAAATCACGATAATTATCAAAATGATGAAAGACATAAATTTTAGACAACAAAGCCGCTTTCATCCTTTTTCGCTTTACCCTTCATGGATAGGCCAACGACGACGCTTTTCTTATCGAGAAAACGCAAGTCGCTTTCGTCACCATTCACGACGGATTTGTCAAGGTATTTTTCGGGTAACTCGTTACGAAAAACAACTGCGACGTTACCGCCGAGAGAGACAATTTCTTCAACGCTGGATTGATTTTCTTCGCTACGCGAAAATGTCAAGTGATAATTTGGGGGGAATTTTCCAGCGAGAAAGTTTTTCATTCTCAAAGGATTTTTAGTATAGTCGTAAAATTGAACGAGAGGGAATTTCTGAATGATGCCCAAGTTTTCCCAAGGCAAGTCTGAAAGGACATTCAAACGAATTGCAAGCAATTTCTGCAATTTTTTTACTTTCTTTTCAGCTAGGGCAATTTCTTTCAAGAGCTGATTTAAGAACTCTGGACGGCTTTTAATGAACATTAGAGACTTTTTCAACCTAGCCGCTTGGACATTAGAAAAGACGCCCATTCCAGCGGTATTTAGGCAAGCAGCCGCGCAACCCGCAGAGGCATGGGGACAAAAGTTTTTCCCAGAGAGTTTGTGCGGCGCAAGTGACAATCCGAATGTGAGATAGCCAAACGCAGAGCCTTTTTCAAGTTTAGTGTTCGAGGTAGAGAGCAATTTCATATAGGTAAAGAATATCAGAAAATTGTTTCAGCGCAAGAGATTTTTTTGCCTTTGTAGAAGATTTATTTTGCGATTCTTCTTGACATGCGGCGCGAAGTATAGTAAGGGCGCAACTGTTGCAAGTGGTTGATATTCAACGACTTAGGCGGGGCCCCCGCGCAACCCGTTGGTATTCAACGACTTACGAAGATTGCCTTATAGCAAAAGCTGTGCCAACTCAGAGCCGAGTTAAGTTGGCACGCTTTATGCTGTTAGTTACTAGCAGGCGAGAGGGACGCGACGGGAGCGGTCAGAGTCCTTGCAACTTGCTTGTTGACTTCCGGCGTGAGGAGTTTCCAGCCAGAAAAGTTGATGCTCAAAACACGGTCAGCGCGAAATGCGATGAATCGTTCCGAGTCGTGAGAGGAGATTGCGGTGAACAAGCGATTTTGCGCTTGCGACTTCCACGCCATCTTGCGCGGGTGTTCAATGATGCCATATTTTTGGATTGGCAAGTGAGGGTTGCGAGAATCCGCCGGTGCATACGTGATTACGTAAGTCGGCGCAATGCGCGAGTTGTGAATAAAGTTAGTGATTTTATTGATGAGGTTTTGCATATGTTTTTTGTTGTTGTTTTTTCTATCCTTAGTAAATGTATCAGGGTTTGCCGTTAATGTCAAATTCTTTTTCAATCTTTCGTATTCTCTCTAACAAAGCTCGCGAGTTCACGAATAGAATCAAACTGAAAAACTTCTGTATTGCCAATCGTCAAAGCCTTTTCAATTGCCTCAGCGGGGGAGCGATGATAGTCTGAATGACCGCTAGGATCTAAGGGGTCAGATGGACGAAAGATAAAGCCAGTCGTTTCAAATTCCAAAGTGAAAAGTTCGCACTTTAACCTAGCCACAAAGTATTTATTTGGGCGAATTTCGTTGACGGTGATATAATTGCCATCGTTGCTTTTGATTACTTGTTTCATATATTTAAGATATTATACTATATTGTTTTTTAGTCAAGATTTTTCTTAAAGAGATTGCGGGAATAACTTCCCGGGCCTTTTTTCGGCGTGATGATGCCAGAAAATTATTGATTGTCAAGGATTTTTTTAGAAAAGATTTTTCTTGACAAAGGTAACAAATTATAGTAAAGCTAAAACTCTTGTAACCCGTTGATATTCAACGACTTAGGCGGGGGCCCCGCGTAACCCGTTGATTATCAGGGGTTTGCGCGGGAAGATTTTATGAATTAATTTTGAACTGCTCTTTGACTTCGTATAAAACGTAGCCGCTTTGAGCTTTACCATTGTCGCCGATATGCATTGAGGGATAGCAGTCGCGAAAGTATATAATTGCTTCTTTTTTAGTTTTGCAGTCGTGGTGCATGAGTTTAGTTTGAGTCCATCCATATCCAGAGAATAAAGCGTATCTTTTTATGAGGGAGATTGTATATCTTTTGCGTGGGAAGTCAAGCCATTTAAGAATTCAAGCTTACATTTTTCGCATACCCCGTGGGTGATTTCAAACCCTTCTGTCATTGCCTTGATCGTTTGCTTTTTGTCCTTGTCGCACCACGCGCAAATGGAGATTATTTTTTTCATTTTAAGAGAATATCAGGCAATTTACTTGGCGTCAATCATTTTTTTCAAATCTTCAACTTGAGATTCTAGGGATGAAAGATGTCCACGCGCCCAAGATTCCAATCTTTCAACAGAAACCCCTGCATAAGATGATTTAATAATCTTGTCGTTACGCGAACCAGCATAAGGATAATTACATAAAACATCGTGAACGGCTTCGGCCTTAGATGATTCATAACCGTCATAATCTAAACTAAATTCCCAAAGTAAAGACTCTTGAAGTGCATAGGGTAAATCACTAAATGAAGCTGGTTTAATCATATTTAAGATTGAATAAGGTTAATTTCTGTTAGGGTATCGCAAACAAATTTGTGCTCAACTGACCCTTGTTCCAGAATGTATTTTAGGCTTTCAAGGGTAGAGATTGCAAGGAGAATTTTGACTTTGTTTTCGGCGATTGATTGCCAATTTTGACTGTTATTCATGAGAGAAAGATACTTTATTTTGGGAGAAATGTCAAACGAACAGTTCAGTATATTTTTGATTTTTTCCATCTTTCCCATCTCTTTTAATTCGTTCAAGATATTCGGCATAGTGGTATTCAGTGTATTGAGACAATAAAGCCGCCGCATCACCATATTCATCGTAGAAGTCATTATATTTAGATTCTATGTCTGATTCATATTTCCATTGGCTAAAAGTTAAGGGTTCAACGGTATCTACTTTGGAAATTGATAGCTCGTCTATCCGTTTTAGCACAAGGTCTGTGCATTGCAACTCATCGTTGCCAATAGCTTCATATATCCAATCCAGTTCTAAATTCATAATGAGAGAATATACTATTTATTAAAAATGTCAAAGGTATTTTTGAACTTTTTTCCAATAGGAAATTGTGGCCTTGACCTTGTAGCCATTTAGTCCACCGTTGTGGATGCGAGCCAATTTTTCAAAGTCGCTGCTAATCACTGCTTGCTTGGCATACCGATTGAGATACGCCGTAACAATCTTTTCAGCATAAACCTTGTTCGTCACATCGGAATAACTACCCCCGATTGACTTGTCGTAAGAGGTTGCATCTTTCCAATATGATTTGTGGATTTGATATCCGCCCAATGCCGCGCCATTGTCGCCCACAATGTTTCCATGCTTGCCACTAGCCTCAACCATGTTAAGGGCGCGGAGGAATTTTGTGCTCAACTCTGTTGCGTGACTAGATGTTGCAGCCAAAACCAAAACCATAAACAATTTCATTTTCATGCCCAAAGTTTAGCGGATTTCAGGGACAAAGCAAGGTTATTTTTCAAATTTCTTTCGGTTAAAATGAACCCCAATTCCGGCTTGTATGTTCGCGAAAGGATTTCTTTGGCGACACTTGCCGATGAGCCATTGATGGGAGTTGAGTCAAAATTTACGTGATATCGGTCAGATGGGCGGGATATAGTGAATACGTATTGATCTTTTCTTAGGTTTATTAGTTTCATAAAATGAATATATCAGAGTCTCAAAAATACACAAGGGATTTATTTTATTTAATTTTATAATCTTTCTTGACAAGAGAGACGGGATAGAGTAAGGGTGAGATTGTTGTAAGTGGTTGACTATCAACAGGTTATGGGGGGCCCCCGCGCAACCCGTTGGTATTCAACGACTTACGTGGATTGGATGTTGGCACAGAACCTGCTTAGATATCGTAATGATTGCCAAGCCAACCCTTGTATTCATAGCAAGTCCCATGCGGAGCTTCCACGGCAACCCCAAAGCGGCGAGCAATGTGAGCGGAGTCCCAGCTAAAGCGCAAGCCGCCGCGCCAGTAGAATTTGGTTTCCGCGTTTGCCCAGCGCAAGGTGAGAATCCAACGCGCCCCATGACACAATACGCCATCTCTGCTGAACCGTGATTTGAGCATGGGCGTATCCAAAACGATTGCGGGGGAAAAGCAATTGCCCCAGACGTTTAGCCCAAAGTAAAGGCCGCAAAACTGTATCAGAGTGCCGTTTTTACCCGATTGATAAGAGAACAATTTATTCATAAACAGATTATAATAGATTTAAGGAGTTTTACAAGAATTATTTTCAAGATTTTTCAACTCAATTTCCCATGTGAGGATGTTTGTTTTCATTCTTTTGATTGTTGCTTTATTGGGAGGGCTAGAGTCAAGCTCCCAGCGCAGGTTGGTTTTTTCGAATTGAATTTTGAAGGCTAAGTTTTCTTTTGGTGAGTTATGCATAAACAAAGTCTACCAGATTCAAACAAGATTGCAAGAATTATTTTTAATTAAATTTTATTCTTGACGAGGATCAAGAGATAACTTTTGTAACCCGTTGATATCCAGGCACTTAGGCGGGGCCCCGCGCAACCCGTTGGTATTCAACGACTTACGCTTGGCACGCCTTATGCTACTCGTTAGAGTAGTCGTTAGCCTCATTCTGGTTATAGTCGGCGAGGTCGTCAGTTCCTGAGCCGTCCCCCGGCCAACCTTCGCGCTTTTCCTCTTCGCGGCTGTAGGCTTCTGCGTCGTGGTAAGGGTCAGGCGCGTGGTCAACGATTTCGTTGCGGTCTTCGTGATAGGTATCGAGGTATTGGTCTTCCATATGTTTATGATGTTAGGGGTTAAGGGTCAAAGAGTCAAGAGAAATTGTTCGGCAACTTCGTCAAGCCGCTGGCAATATTCGGCCTGCTCTTCTGGCGAGCATTGCGCGAGTGAGGAGATTTCAGATTCGGCGGACAATTCATTGAACATATTCATTAAAGAGAAGATACCTGATTTTCAGGAAAGGTCAAGCGATTCTTGATAATTATTTAAAAAAAATTAAAAACTATTTTCTTGACACTCGGCGCGAGTTATGGTAAGGCGGCAACTTGCATAAACCCTTGGTATCCAGGCACTTAGGCGGGGCCCCCGCGTAACCCATTGAAGATCAACAGGTTATGGGGCCCCCCGCGTAAGTGGCTGATTATCAGCCAGTTACGCTTGGCACGCCTTATGCTACTCGTTACAGTAGTCGTTAGCCTCATTCTGGTTATAGTCGGCGAGGTCGTCAGTCCCTGAGCCGTCCCCCGGCCAGCCTTCGTGATTTTCCTCTTTGCGGTTGTAGGCTTCTGCGTCGTGGTAAGGGTCAGGCGCGTGGTCAATGATTTCGTATTTTTTATTCATTTGAGGATTATATATTAAAAGTTTTTTAATGCAAGGGTTAATTTTTTCGGGTGTGTCTGCAATCATATGTTTATTATGCGTAATTTTTTGCGTCTGCTTGTTGGTCTGCCCAAAGGTCAACAATGCGTTTGAATTGTTTAAGAGCTTCGGGTTGAGTGGTGATTTTGCAAGAGTTTAGATATTCGCGAATATCGGAATCGCTCCAACATTCAACAACAACATCCCAACCGCCGTCGCTGTAGTGGTCTTGCGCGTATTGTTTAATGAATTTGATGATTTCTTCCATAATGTTAATTAGTAAAGTTACCTTCCCAGACTACTTCATTCCCGCAAAGAACGCGAACAGTTTTTCCCTTTTTCACAAACTTTTTCGCGAACTTCATTGCTGCCGACAAACAGAGGCGAGCATCAAAGCCAGAGAACTCTGAGAGTTGATTTGCGGATTCGCTGTTTATTATTTCGACTAGATATGTTTTCATCTAAGAAGAGATTAGCAGAAAACTTTTTGCATGCAAGGGTTATTTTATTTTTGCAGAAGATTTATTTTGAATGTTTTTCTTGACACTCGGCGCAGAGTATAGTAAGGGCGCAACTGTTGCAAGTGGTTGGCTGTCAACAGGTTATGGGGGCCCCCCGCGTAACCTGTTGATATTCAAGAGCTTATGGATGTTGCTAGTATAGCAGAACGCGTGCCAAGTGTTAGTTGGCACGGTTATTGCTTACAGATTAGTAAGTGAATCCAAGACTTTCAACGGCGAGCTTGAACTCTGCCATGAGCGCGGGAAGTCTTGCCAAGAGCTTTTGCTTCAAGTCTGGCGCGGACAATTCTTCATCAGTTGCCTCTGGCCAAACGGCGCAACTCCTTGCCGCCTCTAAGTCTCTCTCTTTTCCCTCTCCAGTTCTGCCGTAAGGTTTCCATTCAACGAGAATAGATTGGGGCTTGTCGTGTGAATACATTTCGTTTTTGACTGGAAGCTTGATTTCCCAGAGCGGCACGCCTTCAACTCCTTCATTTTGAACCTTGCCGAAAGATTTATGTTGGCGAATTTCGCCTTTGCGCAATCCGTGGCAATCTTTATCTCCAGCGTGATAAACGGCATTTGAGATATAATGAATCGGCCCTTCTGAGCTTGTGAGATGCCATTTGATGAGCGGCGCGAGCAGGGGAAAATGTTCTGCAACTTCTTTGTGGCAACACCTACCAGATTCTTCTGACCATACTTGGCCGGAAAAACTGGACTTGATGTCGGCAGTTATGGCGAAAGAATTGTGTCCATTGTTGCACTTGTCGTCATATCTCACATTGGCGGTGATTTGATACTTTTTGCCTTTTTCTTCCCAGCATACCGGGCCGAATGTTTTTGATTGAGATTTCGTAAGTGTTGAGGTCGTTTTCATGTGAGTAAGATATTATATTTTAATAAACTAGTCAAGAGTTATTATATACCTGCTTCGGCGCATAGTTTGCGCTTCAATAAAAAAACTTCAAAATTTGGTATATCTTTTATCTTGACAAGTGTTTCGTTTAGCAAGCGGTTAGCTAGCTCAATTTTTTGGTGCTTGAGAGCAATGATGATGAGATTCCATTGGCTGCGCGGAACAGCGTCAATGTTATTAAATGGCTTGCGTTTCATTACGTATATACTACCACGCAAAAAAACAAAGCGCAACAATTATTTTTATATAAATATAAATATAAATCCTCAAAATAGACTTGACAAATGCCAAAATATCCTGCAAATATAAAAATAGGAGAAATAGCATCAAATATGCCAAATATACCCAAATATGAGAAAAAAAATTTCACTGATAATTAACGTTAAAGATTAAAACTTTTGTAAACCCTTGACTATCAAGGAGTTAGGCGGGGGGCCGCGCAAGTGGTTGATATTCAACATGTTACGGGATCCCCCGCGTAAGTGGTTGACTGTCAACGACTTGCGCGTGCCCTGCCCCTCTAGCAAGGGGCGTGCCAAGTGTCAGTTGGCACGGAAATTGTTTTTTACTCTTTTGAATTTAATCCTTGCAAAAAAATTGCACCATATACTAGAAAGACTAAGCAAATTATTAAAAAGGTCATGATTTTTTGATTGACTTTTTAATTTGTTTCAAAGCCTCAGCTGCCTTCGTTCCCTTTGGTTGAACACCGTGCAAAAGCAAGGCGAAAGATTTTTTGCCAACAGCGGCGTGAGAATCATCTGAATCAATTTCCAAACCTTTGTCAATTGCTTCCTGCTCACTAAAAACAACTTCCGAACATTTCAGGCCATGCAAGTCAATCAATGCATCAAATTTTCCGCCGCGTGACGCAGTCAAAACAAAGTTTTCCGGGATTTCGTTTTTACGTGAGAGCCAAAAATTGAGGCCTTTCGTATAAGCGTAAAAAATCTTCGAAGGATTCTTTTTCGCGACTTCAAGCCATGCGTCAAAGTAAGCTTGAGAGAAAAAGTCGCCTCCAATGTGAACGCGGCAAACATTAAAGTATTCAGGAAGATTTTTACAAATTTCTTCCGCAATCTTTGCGTAGTCGCTACCATGCTGCCGGATTGCCTCAAAGTTATTCCAAACCATTTTGCGAAGGGAAGGATAGATTGCTTCTGCTGAAGCTTGGAAACAGCGAAAAAGGTTTTGCTCGCCGTCTGTTATTTTCCCAGTCTCGCGGTCTGCGCGACTCAAGCAATCCAAAGCACCGGGGCAAGTAAAGCCGGAAGGAAGGGAAAAAGTTATGACTTTGGCTTGTAAGGCGATTTCGAGTTTTTCGAGTTTTGAGTTTGCTTTACCGAATGTCAATTTCATATTTGTAGTATGCCAGAAAACTTCTTTTGCGCAAGGGTTATTTTACTTTTAGCGAAGATTTATTTTGACGATTTGGCTTGACTTGGCACGCGACTTGCTAACCTTGCGAGAAAGATTTTTTACGATTTTACTTGACACAGGGCGCGGATTATAGTAAGGGCGCAACTTTCGTAAGTGGTTGACAGTCAACAGGTTATGGGGCCCCCCGCGTAAACCGTTGGTATTCAACGACTTACGCGTGCCCTGCCCCTCTAGCAAGGGGCGTGCCAACTAGGCCACGTCTTATTTGACTTTGATTTTGCTCCATGCTGAATTTGCAAGCGCGGATTTGACGCCTTTTAATTGAGTCTCGCGAAAGGCTGCCAGAAATTCCCGGCGATCTCCTTTTAATTCTTCGATGGTGCTTTCGAGAGCAATCTCAGCAGAGATGAGTGCGGCGCGGATTGCTTCGTATTGTTCGTCTGTCATTTCAATTTTCATACCTAAAGACTATCAGAAAAATTGTTTCGCGCAAGGAGATTTGCACTTTTCTGAAAGATTTATTTTGACGATTTACTTGACACGCGACGCTGGTTTTAGTATAATGACACCCCGTGTAAATCCTTGA
>Ga0315294_10008045_pt1 | contig 11580 bp, 21 predicted proteins | sample YL17G13_40_MG_FD_203626 | JGI IMG/M metagenome (GOLD analysis project Ga0315294, IMG submission 203626) | Sediment microbial communities from Yellowstone Lake, YNP, Wyoming, USA - YL17G13_40 | ecosystem: Environmental > Aquatic > Freshwater > Lake > Sediment | place: USA: Wyoming | collected...
TTTATTTTTTCTGCTTCTTCCCCGATAAAATCTTTAAGATAATTTATATCGTTTGGCTCTCTATGGATGAATGAATAGATTATTTTAGCTTGACTAGTTATAAGCCGGTTAATACCGAAAGGCCGTTGGCTTATTCCGATTAAAGTAATATTTTTGTGTCGGCCTCTTTGCAAAACATTTGCAAAATTATCGCTTATACTTTGAGGAGTGCAAAATTTATCTATTTCTTCAACCAAAAAAGTCAATTCTCCACACTCAAAAATTAAATCGCATATCTCATCAAAATCCTTAGCTGGATTTAAAGGTTGATAGATAATTCTAAAATCATTTTGATATATCCTTAAAAATATCTCCTTAAACTCATCCAAAGTTTCAATTATAATTCCTAAATCGTTGTATTCTCCCAAAGTATCATAAATTATATATCTTGTATATTTTGCAATTAAATGCCTGGCCAGATAACTTTTGCCCGAACCTCGCTGGCCTAAGATTAATTCTACCTTTTTTTCGTTCATTTTTATTTACATCAAGTTCCTACATTATGAATTGTCTTAATATGCTCATCTAAAATCTCTTTAGTTGCAAGCTCAATCTTGCACACAGAACAGATAAATCTTAAAGTTTCCTGTTTTTTCTTTTCTTTTTTTATCTTGGCTATTATTTGCATCCTTGGTAACATTATACCGCTCAAACTTCCCAAGAAACCTAACCACATCATAGCGACAGGGGATTTTTTCGGTAAATAATACTCTAATACCCTTGATACCTGTAAAGTAAATTCTTGCGTTTCCAATGCCGTTAAATCCAGCTCTGGAACATTTTGAGTATCAGCCCAAACCTTAAACGGCATTTTTACGATAGGAGAGAGGAGAGGATTTAATTCAATTCCTAAAATCTGCTTCTCTTTATCTTCCCTAATCTCATCATCAGTTCTGCGCTCCTTGGATTTTTTTTCCTTTCCCGGAATCTCCGATATCATTTCATTTTTTAGTTTATCTTCTAATTTGATATTTTTCTGTTTTTGTTTGATCATTTACCTTGCCCCCCTTATAAATCTAATAATGGCTCATTACCCAATAATATTTCCTTTATCTTGCGCAGCTCCTCTTTCGTATAAGCTAAATCTTCCTCTATAGCCTGCACCCTTCCTTTGCCGTGTTCAACCTTGGCTTTACCGTTTTTTATCTCTATTGTAATATCGCATTTCTGACAATGATAATTATTATCCCCTATTTTTTCTAATTCAGTTTCTTTACAATTAGGACAATTCATCCCTAGCTCCTTTTTTGTCTATATATATTCTATAGTAATCATCCATAGTAAACGGATACAACCCCAAGTGTCCAAGTTTAATTTTCGGGTCAATATAACAAACAAATCCTTTGTTTCTTGCTCTATCACAAAAAGCCCAATCCTCGCTTAAATATTCAACATTATTATAAAAAGGAACAAAACCACCAATATCTACAACCCTTAAAGCTACATCTTTGCGTATGAGCATAAATCCGGCTGAAACATACCTTGCTTTAATCGGTATCAACTTATCTCTCAAATCAGCCATATCTTCATTAGTCTTGCCGATCCGAAAGGCCGGCCTTAGCGGATAACCTTTATATACATAAGCGCCGGCTACAATAGGCAAATCATCAGCTATCATAATATCTATCGCGTCAAGCGTATAGCTGACAATATCTGCGTCCATAAAAAATAAATGAGAGCAATCGCTCTCTAAAAACCAATCTAAAAAATGATTTCTAGCCCTTGAAATTAAGCTCTCTCCAAACATTTCCCTGTAAATCCCTACTTCCCAATTTTTCGCCTGTAAAATCATATCGTCAAGGCTGTGTTTCATCTGAAACTCGTAATACCGGAATATTGGAAGGCCTATAAATATTTTAGCTTTCATTTTTTCTCTGTTGATTTAATAAATTTTAAAAATTTATCAACCGAAGTAACACAAAAAATCAATCCTGTTCTTTTTCTTTTTTTGCGTTTCATTCGTGATTAACCGCCCCCTTATATACCGTATACTTATTATCTCCAATAATCCATTGAAGTCCGGATATTTGCTCTTGGCTTATATTATGAATTTTTAAATGCTTAGCCATAGACTTAAAAACAAACTCAAAAATATCGGCCAGCTCAAAAACCGGCTTGTCTGTCAATACTTGAATGAGTATCGGCTGCTTACAATCCGAGCGCAAGATACAATTCATTTTGATAGTAAGTATCTTTACCGGGATTAATTTACGCAATAGTATAAACCAGAGATTGATTATTTTTTCTTTAATCATTATAACCAATGTAAGCATGTGTTTTGTAGTAATTCCAGACAGCTTTTAAAAATCTGATTAATCTTTTCATCCACTTATCTCCTCGCCATACCAGAACCACCAGAATAAATTTTGTATTCTTAATTTAACATCAATATCATTCATTTTTTTATAATCTCTCCGAATATTTCCTCTACATCTTTTTTTATAAATCTATCTTTTTTACCTTCCTTGTCCTCAATTTCTATATCAAATGAATTAACCTTAATTGACTTAATATTTTTACTCAGAAAAGGCAAAAATAAGGTCTTAAATAAATACAGATATTCCATATCAAAACATACCGCTAGACGCTTCCCTGATTTTATTTATTAATCTTCTTATTCCCTCCGGATACCGAATAAACATCTGGATTCCACAATCATTGCAAACAATATAAGGGAGCCGAGATTTACTTATCCTTATTTTTAATTTAGCTTCACAAACAGGGCAGGGAATAGGCCTATCCCTTAACTTCTCAATAAGCTCATCCATTTTACATTACGTTATAAAAAAAGATTTTTAAATAAAATTACTTAAATTCTATCCCTTTTCAGCTTTTGTTTGTTTGTACCATTCAGTAAAACCCTTAGCGCACTTAGGGCATAAGTCCTTAGTGTAAATATCCGCTTGCTCGTTTTCTGGGCTTATTTTAATACCCAAAATAAACCTTAATATCACTTCAAGACCTTTACCTAAAATTAGCTGCATATCAGATGCTCCGGAAAAAATCCTTTCGCAAACATCACAAACATATGCCTTAGCCATTTAAACCGCCTCCCAATCTTTTACTATTTCTTTTATAAGCTCCTCAATAGCCCACTCCGATAAATTGCTATAAGTTCGTTTTAATCGGCTTCCTTCCTGCTCTCTAAAAAAAGGCGCCATTTGTTTATCAATCAATGTATAAGCATTATATCTCTTTAAATTCATCAAAGGAATATCATCAAAAAACACAGGGGCACTAGCTCTCATTTTCTCATTGCAGATAGGGCAAATACGCTGGCCAATCAAGTCTTTTTCCGGCTTCTCAAGCACTAAAGAGCATTTATGCTCTGCCAAAAATTTGTCCCTATCCTTACCCACAAATTTACCAAAATACCGGATATTTTTTTTCTTGCTCATCCGGATGCAATACTCCTTTTGCATATCTGTTAATTCAATAAATTTTTCCCCTTCAATCGTTGACCTTGTAATATATTTTATTAAATGGAATTGTTGCCCAAGAGTAGCAACAAAATTATAATGACTTACGGTTTCTCTTAAATCTTGCTTAAATATTTCCCTAACCCCTTGTGTCCATTCAGCCCTTGCTAACTCTAAAATAATCAAAGGATAATCACAACCTCCATTCCTGTAAAGAATCGGGAAAGAACAATCAAAGTGTAGATGTAGGCCAGCACTCTTATCTCCGCAAAAATGCAAAATAACAACACCAGCCTCAGCGTCAAAAAATTCGCTTAAAATTCTCCAGGCCAATTTATAAAGCTTGTTAACCTTATCACTTGGAGGCAAGGTTTCTGATATTTGCTTAGGCAAGGTAAGAACGTAATGCCCTACTTGTGAAAACCCTAAAAGTACCTCATTTACGCTTTTTTTACGTTTTTGATTATAATAAGAGGCAGCCCTACTACAAACAGGGCAATAAGGCAGCCCGCAGGCTATCTGCACATAGATATTATGCCCGGCAGAGCAAGAGAATGGTAACCAATTTTGACCGCAATTAGTGAGTCTATCAGCTTCTTTTATATGTCCGGAATGATATAAATATTTTGCCACTAATTGAGCCGTTTTTTTTTGCTGTAACCTATTATTTTTATTGTCCTTAGAGAGCAAGGCGTAAGTGTCAAGATAATTAGACCTCTCTTCGAAGTTATCCACAGAGTTATCAACAGGGCAGGGGAGAGTTAGCTGTTCAGTTTGCATTAAAAACCTCCAGTTGTTGTTCATTAAATTTTATATCCTGGCCGGCATACCTTTCTAATACCCCTTGAGTTATCTCTTTAATATTATTTTGGGCTTGTTTTAGGCCTACGCCATGATTTTTACCACCATAGACACAATCACACTCCGGGTGTTGCGCGCCATAGCATTTAGCATCACAACGGCCTATTTCGCCACTATTACCGCCAACTGATATAAGAGTAGGCATTTTGACCTCGCTTTTCAGATTAGCCATTACTACGGCCAGAATTGTTGAGATATGTTCGGGATTGGTAGTTTTTATAGACATAGGTAAGCTCCGGTAAGTAATTTCAAGAATAAATCAGATTTTTAATTCTTTTTTATAACTTATTGGGATTGATACTTTTGGAAGGAATTTATTGCTATCAGGAAGTTAACATAAGATATAGTGTAGGGTAAGCTACACTATCAGGTAGATTACTCCTTCCACTTTATAGCCAATCCCTCTATTTTTCTAAAAGAACCACCATATAAATCAGAGCTGATTTCAGTATCTCGTATTATTATAGCGTCTGCCCCAATTCTCATAGCTTTTTGTTTTAATTTTTTAAATAATGCCTCATTAGAAACCATATCCCCCTCACAGATTATCAAACCCAATTCAGTATAAGATTTTTGAGGTTTTTCATATAAGACTTGAACTGATTGAGTAGAAGGAAGATATTGATTTTGTCCGGAAGGTAAATAATTAACACTAGCGCAGCCTATAATAAATAAACATAATAAAATCAAGCCCTTTTTAGCTTGAGCGATAAGCCAAAAGATAAATGATGAGATTGTCCTAAAATCTCTTTTTTTAGCCAATGCTTTAATCTCTCGCTTTTCTTTTAATTTAGTCCTGAGGCCAATAAAAGTATATTTCATTGTAAATAATTGTTTCACAGAATTTTAACTTTGTCAAGCTTTTTTTTAAACTAGATATGCGGAATTAGTTTGAAGTATTCTTTGTATGCAGGATGAATTTTTACCAATGCTTTATCAACTTCATTCTCGTTTCCAAATGCAAGATGATAATTTATATCTTCTAAAGTATCAGCCGGAGATTTATTTTCTATCAGCCAAAGATATTTTTCTGGTACGTCATACATTGGTATAGGTTTATTATCACGCTTGGCCAAGAATATTTTTTCGTTGAATATCCACATTGAGCTCCAGACTTCCGGATGTCTTTCGTTCCAATACTGATTTAAGTTTCCGAAGTGCTGATTAAATATTTCTTTTTGAGCTACAATGAAGCCGTCATTATATTTTGTAAAATGCTCCGGCAGGCAGATAAAAGGTAATCCAAGATAGTTAGCGCAAATAAATCCTTCGCTTGCCTCGAGCAATATTTCAGTAATATCCGTATTATAGAATATATCAACGTCTGAGATAATAAAAGTTTCAAATTCAGTCAATAGCGGTATCATCCACTTAATCCTGATTACCGTAGCCTTCTTACTTTCTAACACAACCGGTTGAGTAACTTTTATTATATGCACGTCTTTAATATCCACTTGCGGAATATCCTCGTGCGAATATATCTCAGCCGGTAAGTCGGGATAAATTCTCCTGATTGATAATAGAGAAGCGATCGCGTAAGGAAGGAAGTCGGCGGTTATGTAGTAGCATATACCGGTTTTCATTTTAGTAGAGGACAATGTTTTTTTAGAAATTCAATATCTGATATGTGATTATTGAATTTGTCAAGCTTGCGATTGATATGCGAAAAGTTTACTTGAATGAAGGCCATTATTGAAGTAAGCAAAATACTTATTACCGGTATCATTTCTTGGCGTGCTTTCTTACAAACGACTTATACGAATGTGTCCTTCGGTAACTTTTGCTCTTACTTTTCCATTTTTTAGCTATTACCTTAAATGAGCAACCCATTATTTATTGGCTCCTATTTTATGCAGAATCCAATCTGATATTTCAAGCATCAAAGCTCCTACAGTCATAGTTTGAATTTCTGGCGGTATGAGCTGAGGCAATAATTGATTAATGAAAAAAGATATACCGAATGAGCTAAAACCCAAAAGAGTTTTCCAACCGGCTTTTTTTAAATCAAATTTAGGCATTGACGCTCCCCTGTTTTTTCTTATACCAGCGCCTTACGAGTGCGATAACGTAGCCTAAAAATATTGAGGCCGGTATTTGATAAGGCTGTGGTATAAAAGGCATAGCGATTGCGCTGACTGGCTCAGACAATACCTGAGTCGCTTCGCCTGATTCCTTGATTTCTTTTATATCAGTTACAAGTCTATTTAATCCGGCGCAGCCTGTTAATATAAAAATACAAAAGAGAAATATTATAAAATATCTTTTCATTTTTCTATCCCCTTTTTAAAAGATACAATACAGCTATTACGGCTATCACAATCCCTATTGATTTTATATTTAGGTTAAGCTTATTCCAAAATTCCGGAGTAGTAAATCCATAGAGAGCTTGTTTTTCTTGCGCCGTAGGAGTAAGCGATTTTGCTAAGGCCGGTTTTTTTCCTATCCATTCGGCATATGGCATTAACGGCTCTTTACGTAATATTATTTTAGGATTAACCCAAAGTACCGGGATAGGAAAATCTGTCGCTATTGATTGCGGATAACTGCATACTGGGCAAGGTACAGTCTGCATAACCGGGGCTGAAAAACATAACTGTCCGTCTAATTGATAAACTGACTGGCAGTAAGGGCATTGTATCTCTTTCATTTTTTAAAACTCCAATTCTACCAAATTGCCGTATGCTGTATTATTTCCTGATATTGCTGAGCTTTGAGCTGTAACTGAAAAAACAGTAGAACCGCTTAACCCGGTTACTACCGCATTGCAAGCCCAGCTTGTAGTTCCGGTTATAATTTGTGATACTAAAACAGTCTGTACTATCGTTGAATCATATTTTAATTTTATCGTAGTAGTTCCAGCTGCATTATTTAAAATATATCCGGAAGCGCTAAGATATACTATATGGCCGGATGAAACAGTATCAGTTAAAGACAAAATTGTTACTTCCGGAGTTTCGTCAAAACTTACTCCAGTAGTTTCTACATCAGTATCTACAGTTACCGGATACTGCCATCCTAACGTTCCAGCTCCGTTTGTAGATAAAACTTGAACGTTACTACCGTCCGCAGAGGGTAAAACATAATTTCCAATCTTTAACGAACCATTTATTTCAAGTTTTTGAGAAGGATTAGTAGTACCAATACCAACATTTCCGCCTTGCCTTTGAAATATAGTATTTGTGCTATCCGGATTAATATCAAGAGAAAAATAAGCAGTAGGAGAAATTATCCATTTCAGACCAGATTTATATATACTAAAATCTCTTGCTCCCAATCCATAACCCCCGCCAGTAGCAATCGAAAGAATACCGCTATTGCTATCGTTACCTATCACTATATTAGGGAATAATGAAGCTATATATATTCCTGACTTAGTCCAAAAAGTAGGATTCGTAACCCAAGCTAATATAAGCGGAATCAATAGTAATAAAATAATTAATCTTTTTTTCATTCTAAACCTCCTCTTGAACGCCTACTAACTGTCCAGCTGCTGAAGCTATAGCGTAAACTGCTCCTCTGTATTTATTATCAACCAGAACCGCACCGGGAAAAAGAATATATTTATACTTCGTTGAGAGAACGCCGGTTGAATATAGAACGTAGACAACATGAGTATTTGTATCTTTGGCCTGAACGCTAAAAGATACCCTCGCAGTATTAGCAGCTAAAATATTTACTTCCGGTGTAGTGTTAATAGTCTGCTCAGCTACGGCCGTCCCGGTTGTCGCCCTCTGGTCATCCCGGATATTCGTCAATAGCGTATCAAGAGCTACAGCACTTCGGTTGTCAATTACGTTCAATAATTCCGGAGCTAAATTGCCAATCCAGATAGTGAGAGTCTTTGAAGTCTGAGCGCTCCAAGAAACATAAAGCTTGTCAAAAGGATGTATTATACCAAGCCCCTTTGATAATGTAAAACTGTCAATGTCGCTGTCAAGCCTTGAGAATTGAACGCCTATCGTAGCTATCCCGTCTGTTGCGTCAACTACGTATATAAAATTTCCGGATATATTTATTGTCTGACTTCCGGCAGCGTTTAAATCAAAGCTCCACTTCTTGAGGAGCGTCTGAGTCTTACCCTTAAATGCGTCTATTGCGTCCGTTGAACGTTGTAACAAATCTTGAAACCACATAATTTTTATCTCCTTCTTAAAAGAAATAATGCTACAATTCCAATGATAACTGGCCAGATCCAACCACCTGACGAAGTAGCTGATGTTATGCCCCCGGCTTGTGCTGGCTGAGCTGCTGAGTCCGGCAATATTTTATCTACAGCTCCCTGAATGTAGGGAGTCAAATATTGAAGTATCGGGCTTGAAGGATAACTATATACGTTACTTGCTTCCTGAGAACCCGGAGCTGACGGCACATAAACAACTTCCGGCGAAACTTTATAGCTTGGAGAGCTTGTCTTTTGAGTTAAAACATTAAACCCAAGATTGATAACATCACCGGCAACTTTTCCCAACACATCCCAAATATTTCCCTGAGTACCGGTTGACTTGGCCTGAGAAGTCAAATAATAATCTGCCGGAGCTTTCAATACCGTAGATGTGTCCAATGTAGTCTTTGGGATTGTGACTACATTAGTCTTAAAAACTGACTGAATACCTAACTGTGTAGGCACTTCGTAAACTGTCCTCGTCTTAGTATCGGAAGTTCCTATAATTACCGGCTGAGTAGAAACGTTAGAAATAGGTTTTGAAGTAATAAACGGCTCACCTGGCAATAAAAAATTTCCAACGTTCTTTAATACATCAGCGCCAAAAGAAAATAAACTCATCTTTTACCTCTTTTTTAACATTAGAAAAAATGCTAATCCGCCAATGATAAGCGGTAACATCATTGAAGTATTATCGCCAGACTCAACTATTATTGGAGTTTCCGGCTGATTTTGAGTAATTAATTTCTGACTCCAGAGAGTAGTAAGATTAAAAAGCGATTGCTCAATTTTTGAGGGAAGATCTTTAAGCGCAGTTACATCTTCCGGAGCTATTGATTCTTGAGTAATCGCTGAATTTCCTACTGTAGTTTCTGCCACTTTTGCCTCGCTTGCTATTAAATCCTCTTGAGCTTTTTTCTGAGCTGCCAAAACATCAAGCTCTGCTTGTTTTTGTTTTTCTAATAAAGCTTCCGCATCTGCCGTCGCTTGTGCTTGAGCGCTTGTCTGAGCTTTTTCAGCCTTTTTTTGAACGGCGGTTGATACTGCATAAGTAGCTCCGGCCGTTGCGACTGCTGCAACTATTGGAATAACTAAAGGCATAAATTAGCTCCTTCAAATAGTGTAAAGCCTTTGTAATCTATTGAAGGATTAAATTGCAGCCTTTCAAGGTATTCCTTGTTTTTACCTTTGGCTAATGTAAATATATACTGAGCGTTAAATTCTCTCTTACAATAATAGATTATATTTTTAAGCACGCTGAAAGCTAAAAACGGTTTTCTAAATTCTTGAGCTATGAACATATGAAAACCACATCCTTTTTGAAACCTCTCAATAATCACAAAACCAATATCTTCGTTGTTGTGAATTATTTTTAAGACAATGTTATTATAAAAATGATTAAAGAATACATTTCTAATATCGTCCTTTGAAGCATTCTCAAGAAACCCCTCAGCCAATAAATCGTCTTTATTTGATAGCCATAAAATAATAATATCAACGAAAGTATTATCAGCTCTTTCAAATCTCATTTTAAAATAAAGGGCTATCAGATTAAAAAATCCAATAGCCCTTTTCCTTTCCTGACTACTGTAAAATTTATTTTACAACCGTAGGAAGTATTATCTCGGTTGTGTAAACTTTTATCTTGGTAGTACCACTTCCAACCGTTACGTCAAGAATTAAATCAAGGCTTGATAAACCTGACGTATCAAGTGAATCACCTAAGCGACCGTCCTCACACATATCAATAGCATAGTACCCCGTAGGCATTGTTTCAACGCTGTAGATAAGCTTGTTACGGTTACGTGTGCGTGTACCGTTTACATTGTAGAATATCACACCGCCAGATTGCAGCTTGATATTATTGATTATACTATTTGATACAGCTCCACCGTCAAGCGTCCTTAAAACCAATGCACGATAAGATAAATCTTTGGCGTAGTTTAACGGTATCTTATGCTCTGTCGCCGTAGCTGTAACCGTTGACTCAATCGTACCTTCCTTGTTGATTGGTAATATTGTATTGTCCGGAAGCCCTACGCTTTCCCGGCAGGTTAAATAAACTGTACCTGTTGCTGCCGTAGTTCTATTGCCGGCTGTTGAGTAAATATCAGCGGTCGCGCCAAAGGAGATAATCGCCTCATAGGTTGATAATACTTTGGCGTTAAATAACGTATCAAACGGCTTGACACTTCTCCACATAGCTTGCGGTATAATTCCATAGACATAACAATGAGTATTAGTCTGATTATCGCCACTCGCTAATATTGTATTATTTGGAGCTGTGCCATAACGTAATTGTGTAAGCCTTACAAGCCCGGAATAGTCTAAGCTTTTGATAACATCCCGGCCATTCGCTCTAATTTCTATTGTCTTAATTAACTGAGCCGGAGCATTATCAGCCAGAGTACCGGATGTATTACCGCCTGAAACTGTGATTAAGCAATCAAGCTCAACCATAATATCAACGTAGGCATAATCTCTTGGCAGATTGATTGTTTCCTGACCGCTTGCTACAAAAGCTTTTGAACCTACCTCTCTTGTTAAATTTCTCATATCAACCTCACCTTCCTTTTACCTAAAAGTTTAGGTTATACTCTGAATAACTGCTTGATATTCTCAGGCAGAAACATCCTGACTAAAAAAGATACGATTAAAAACATTACAACAAATGTAAAAATCTGTCTTATGCTAGGTATTTTTAAACCGTCCATAATATCTCCTCCTTCCTTAAAAAAATAGGCAGAAAAATTGTCTTTTCTACCTATGAACTTATAATAAATCCCTATTTTGTCAATACACTAAATTTTGTGTAGGCTCATATTTCAAACAATATCTAACTACCTTCATCAAACGGCCTGACTTACAGTAACGGAATTTTGAACCTTTAGGCCTATGTTTGCATTTTTTACAGCTTGCTAATAGTGATTTTTCCATTATCCCATTTTAAAAAATTAAACTGCTGCAAATCTTTTATTTTTTCTGCTTCTTCCCCGATAAAATCTTTAAGATAATTTATATCGTTTGGCTCTCTATGGATGAATGAATAGATTATTTTAGCTTGACTAGTTATAAGCCGGTTAATACCGAAAGGCCGTT
>Ga0315294_10008047_pt1 | contig 11579 bp, 11 predicted proteins | sample YL17G13_40_MG_FD_203626 | JGI IMG/M metagenome (GOLD analysis project Ga0315294, IMG submission 203626) | Sediment microbial communities from Yellowstone Lake, YNP, Wyoming, USA - YL17G13_40 | ecosystem: Environmental > Aquatic > Freshwater > Lake > Sediment | place: USA: Wyoming | collected...
CTCAGTTTCAGAGGCTTGGCATCGGCAGTAGGATGATGGAGAGTTTCTGTGCGCAGGTTGATGCGAATCATGAGCCTGCGTTCCTTGAAACGGACAAGCCTATGAATGTGCGGTTCTATGAGAAGTTCCGCTTCCGCTTGATTGATGAAAGCCCGATATTTGGTGTTAAGAACTTCTTCATGTGGCGTCCCGGCCAGGAATAGCTGCGAATTGTAGGTCCATTGGCGTTGGGCACCATTAGGAAACATGCCTACCATGCTCGCAAATACTAGAGGAATCCAACAGGCAGTCGCATAACAACTCGCTGCAGCTGACCCGGCTGGCGGGCGGAAACTTGGGGCGTGCCTTGCTCGCCGAATTGCGCGAAAATGCATGAGCCGTTGCCCGGGCCGCCGGGCAGCTGAGCTCGAGGCCGTTAGGCAGCCTCCCTCCGTGCCCCAAGCCTGTGACGCACATCACAAAGATGCGGACTAAGTCCCTTGCCCTGGCGCTCAACGCGTGATAGGATCCTGCCCATGCTGCGCAATCTGCCAGCATCCAGCGCCAATCACGGAAGAGGAGATCGAACATGACCCCAGCAGCAAGAGCATTCTCGAAGAAACTGACTACGAGCATCGTACTTCTGACCGCCCTGCTCTTCCCTACCTCCGCTGCCCTCGCGGGCGCTGGAAGCTACACGCTGCATTTCCAAGACGTGACAGAGACTGTCCGTATCACCAACCCATGCTTTGGCCCCGCCACTGGGACACTCACCTACGATGGCGTCCTTCATGTAACTGAGAACAGCAACGGCTACCACGTCCATCTCAACATTCACGGAGACTCCTTCACCACTCCCGACAACCCCAACGAACCTCCTTTCTCGGGGCCCTTCGCGGAAACACAGGTCTTGAACCTCACTCGCCAAGGTGAAGTCAGCACATTCGTGGTTACCCAAGTAGCCCATGGAATGAAGTTCCACATCACATTCCACCTTGCACTGAGCCCGGGAGGGGGCCAGTTGTCTGTCTTCAATTTCACTTGTGGGGCCTAGGTCCCGCTAGTAAGGGCCCCAGACCAAACTACCGCCGGAGCACCGTCTCCGCCTGCCCCCGTCCGAGCACTGATTCGGCTGCCTAACAACTCGATGGAGCCGACCCGGCCAGCCCGGCCTTTGGCTTTGGCGCGATACTAGCCTTGGGCTGGCCGGGCGGCTCATCTCGAGGCCGTTAGGCAGCAGGCTGGCACATCCATGAGCAGGCGGATACGCCTCGTCTGGTTTCTTCCCTTCGGAGTTCCCATCCTCTTTGCGTGCATGGTCGTTTTCCTCTTGTGGGACGACTATCGGCCGAGACCCGCGGCTCCATCGTCCCCGCCACACGAGATCCTGGTGAACCGCTCCCAACTCAACCTTCTGGCGTCGTTTCAGGTGTGCGTCGCTGGGGCCGTCAACGACAACGCCCTGCTCGCCCTGGATCATCGTCTTGTCTATCTCTACTCCGACGGAACACCGTTCGGCCCCCGCCTAAGACTGCAGGACTTGTACGAAGCCAGCCCCACTTGGGAGTCCGGAGAAACCCCGCACCCATTCTCAATGGCGGCGTCCGACGATACCCTCTTCCTGTCATCCAGCCTCGAGGTCAGAGCCTACAGCCTAGCCAACGGTGAGCTTCTGTGGCAGAACATGGTCCTTCCTGGGCATACAGGGAATGTGATTGCCCAAGCTACCGGGCAGGGCGTTACGGTCTACTACACTCAGGATAATCCGGTGACGAGGGAGGCTACTGTCCTCACCCTCGATCCAGCATCGGGCGACGTGATCACCAAGACCTCTTACCCATGTCAAGAATGTGCACGTATGGCGCCACTTCTAAGCAACGGAGTGCTCTGGATCGGAACAGAGCACATTTGGCGCTCATCGTCGCCAACCGACGACGCCCTTTGGCGCATCGACTCCCGGCCGCGGATAGCGTTGTGGCCCGTCGAGTACGAACACCTTATCATCTTCTCCTCCGGCTTCTTCCCGTCGATCTATGCCATCGATGCCGCCACGGGAAGCACAGCATGGCAAGACGATCGCGAATTCGCCTCCCTTCCCGTTGTCTTCCGCGGCCTCCTCTACTCGATCACCAGGGATTCCACACTATCCGAGCTCGACCCGTCGACCGGCTCGCAACTAGGCTTCATCCAGTTCTCCCCCCTCGAGCCCGAAATCGGGAGTCGGTCGAACCTCTACGCTCTCGCGTCCAGTGACGAGATTCTCGCCGCCTACTTCGGCGACAGTTGCCAGATACTTGTGTTCAACTAGCCCGCCGCCCAACAACTCGACAGACCGTGTGAGAACTCAGTCGCGAGCGAGGAAACAACGGGGCAGTGCTGTGAGATGGTGCGCGAAAGGAGGAGAATAGAAGGAAGAAGCGCTCCTAGCCGAGCGCTTCAATCATTCGGGGGACGCCGAGGATCTTCACTACCCGCTGGATGTTGTAGGCGAGGACCGTAAGACTCATTTCTGCTTTCACCTTAGTCAGCCCTCTGGTCAGGAAGAACCCCTGGTTCCAGTGGCGTTTGATCGTCCCGAAGGGATGCTCGACCAGGCACTTGCGGAGCTTGACCTTCTCGGGGTGAGCACGCACGCGTTGGGCCATGGCCTCGAGGATGGCTTCGTCGACCCAGCGGGTGATGCGCCGGTTGCCGCGAGCGCGGGTGCATCGAGGTTTGAGGCGGCAGAGGGCGCAGGCGGACGTGGTGTAAGTCCGGATGTCGCGGCCTGCTTCCCTGGTCTGGAAGCGGAAGGTGAGCATCTCTCCGGCGGGGCAGAGGTAGCAGTCCTGGGCAGGGTCATAGCGGAAGTCCTGTTTGCCGAAGAGGCCGAGGGCGCTGTTGGCCGAGGTGTTGGCCTGGGGCAGGAAGGGGGTGATGCCGCTCTCGAGGCAGGCTTTGACCTGCAGGCCGTTTGAATAGCCCATGTCGGCCACGACCTCGAGGTGGTCCACGCCGAGAACTTCCTGGGCGCGCAGGGCCATGGGATGGAGCAGGTTGCGGTCGGTGGGCTCGTTGGTGACTTCATGGTCGACGATGAGCTTGTGCTTCTCGTCGACGGTGACCTGGACGTTGTAGCTCACATCGGTGACCTGGCCTCCGCCGGCGGGCATGGAGCGGCTGTCGGGATCGGTGAGGGAGATCTGGGTCTGGCCGGCGTCTTCCATCTCCTGGGAGAGATCGAGGAGCTTCCCTCGGCGAGCCTTGAGGGCTTCGATCTTCTCCTGAAGCTCCTGGGCAGTGAGCTTAGGAGTGTCCGGCTCAGACACATCCCGCTCGTCGAGCTCGAGGAGGTAGGTATCGATCTTCAGGTCGAGGTCCTTGAGCTGCCGTTTGAGCTGGCGCTGGGTGATGTTGCGGGCGCGGTTGTTGGAGGCCTTGAACTTGCTGCCGTCGATGGCGACGAGCTCGCCGCCGAAGAGGTCGAGGTCGCGGCAGAGCAGGACGAAGGCGCGGCAGACCTGGCGGATGGCTTTGCGGTTGTCTTTGCGAAAGTCGGCGATGGTCTTAAAGTCGGGAGAAAGCTTGGCCAGGAGCCAGACCAGCTCGAGGTTGCGTCCAGCTTCCTTTTCTAGGAGGCGGCTTGAGCGGATGCGGTTGAGGTATCCGTAGACGTAGAGTCTGAGCAGATCGCCAGGATAATAAGGAGGTCGGCCGGTTTCTGGCGGGAGAGCGTGAGCGAAACCGAGGCTTTGGAGGTCGAGGGAATCAACGAAGGCATCGATGAAGCGGACGGAGTTATCCTGGGCGATGTAGTCATCCAGGGCCTCAGGGAACAAGGTCAGCTGGTCTCGGTCGGTCCCTTGGATGTGCTCCATCGATGGTCTCCATGTGGACAACGGACGTCGGCTGATCTACCATGTATAACACCAGACTTTTCACACAGTCTCTCGATGGAGCCGACCCGGCCAGCTGCGGCGAATCGGGTCTAAGATAGGTTCCAAGCGCTGGCCGGGCGGCTCATCTCGAGGCCGTTATGCGGAGCGATGATCGGTCCCGCTGAGCTTGCAGAGGGCTCTGGTCAATGACTGGCCAAATCCACCTCAGGCAACTAAAGCAGCACCTCAATGATCGTTCGCGCGACGAACTCATTGCTGATATCAGTATTCTGTACGGTCGGTTTGCAGCCGTGAAGGAATACTACGAGGTCAAGATAACTCCTGAGGGCCTCGAACGCAGTTTCGCCAAGTATAGGGTGATCATATCCAACGAGTTCTTTCCTGAGCGTGGCTTCGGCAAGGCTAGGCTTTCAGTTGCCAAGAAGGCAATCACCGACTTTGGAAAGGCGTCTTCATCGCCCAAGTACGTCGCTGACCTCATGCTCTTCTTCGTAGAAACGGGCATCGAATTTACGAGCACCTATGGAGACATCGACGAAGCCTTCTACCGCAGTCTGCAAGGCATGTACTCACGCGCCCTGGAATGCATCTTCGATAACGATCTTGCTCCCCAATTCTCTGATCGTTGCCATAGCGTCATCAGCAACCTACCGAAAATCGGCTGGTGGTTCAACGAGAACCTATCTGAGATACATGCTCAGTACTTCGATGAGTAGCAAAGCACGCTCCGCATAACAACTCGCTGCAGCTGACCCGGCTGGCGGGCGAAAGGTTGGAGAAGCCTTGCTTGCCAAGTTGTACGAGAAGCAGTGGACCGTTGCCCGAGCCGCCGGGCAGCTGAGCTCGAGGCCGTTAGCCCGCCTCTGTGTCCACCCGGCAACAGGGGGAATTGCCCAGCAGCCCGAGTCAACCGTTCCTCGCACGCCCAGCCACAAGGAGGCATTCATGAGCGCGCCTACTCACGATGATGCAATGGTGCTCCTCTAACTCTATGAGCTCGCCGCCACTGCCGACCAAGCAAGAGCCTGGCAGTTCGTCTTCTCCGATGACTTTGTCGACGATTACGCGGGGTTTCTGAAGAAGTATCCGCCGCACTCGGAGCATCACGACCTCGTGTTCACTTTCGCCGCCTTCTTCGAGCTGATGGCCACCCTATGGAAGCACAAGCTCATCAATGAGACCCTGCTATTCGATTGGATCCTAGTAGAGCCTCGATGGAAGCGCGTTGAGAAGTTCATACGCGGCTATCGGGAGGCAACTGGGGAAAAGAGGTTCTTCGAGAACTTCGAGGCGCTCGCCAAAGCCTCACATTGAGGCTCTGACGAGACCATCAGCACGCCATCTCACGTGATACTTGCCAGGCTAGCAGTTGGGCTGCTGGGCCGCTCCTCCGAGGCTGGCAAGGAAGTGGCGGCGGGCTAACAACTCGCTGAAGCTGACCCGGCGGGCTGGGCCATAGGGTGGGGCGCCTGGCCCGCTGGCGTGCCGTAGAGTAGGGAGGAGTTGCCCGCTTCCGCCGGGCAGCTTAGCTCGAGGCCGTTATGCGCCGCTCGCCGCCTCTCACTACCTGACCTTTGCCGTGCTGGCCAGGCGCCGTCAATGGTGGCTGGCCTTGCCTGCGAAGCCCGAGTCCTGCCTGCGATGGAGCGAGGTGAGGGAGGTTGGCCGGCGAAGGAGAGTCCAAGGGAGGCAGGTGCGGCCAGAAATGAGGCCTTTCAGGGGGAGTAGTGGATCTTAAATGTGGCCACCTGAGGCGTTGAGTCGGGACTTGTCCACAGGTTGGAGCGAGTCTTGCCCGCAATGGCCCCGCGGGCAATCAGCCCGAACGGGGAGGTAGGCCCGCTGGTGGAGGACCATGGTCCAGGACCGTTGCCCGACAAGGAAGGCGGCTCGCGGCAGGGGCGAGTGGGTGGAGAAAGTGATGGAAGAGGTCGTGCCGGTGGGGCCGGGCCCTGCTCTGAGGAACGCATAACAACTCGCTGCAGCTGACCCGGCTGGCGTGCGGAAAGTTGGAGCGTGTCTTGCCCGCCGAGTTGCGCGAGAATGAGTGAGCCGTTGCCTGAGCCGCCGGGCGGCTGAGCTCGAGGCCGTTAGGCGCCGCCCTGGCGCCCACCAGAAAGAGGGGGCCTATGTCCCGCAGTACCAAGTCAGTCGCCGTCCTTATGTTCGCTTCGTGCGCTCTCCTCGCCGGTTGCGGTGGCGCAGCAGCGCCTACCATGGTCGCGCCGGAGCTCGTCCAAGCTCAGCCACCAGAGGCCCAGCCTCCTCCGGAGGCGCCTGCACAGGGGCCCAGCCAGCCCGCGGAGGGGCAGGCGGCATCCGAGGCGGTGCTTTACCGAACTGGACCAGAACAGCCACCTGTCCTCGCCTCCGACCGACTCATCATCAAGGATGCCAACATCAAGCTTCTCGTCGAGAACACCGACGTTGCCATTGATGGGGTCATGCAGGTCGTGGATGACGTCGGTGGGTACATGCTAAGCTCCCGCATCTGGTACCAGCCTTGGGGAGAGGAGAACTACAAGTACGCCTCAATTACGATCGGGGTGCCTGCGGCTGAATTCGAGCGTGCAATCCGCCGCCTCAGGGCGCTGGCCATCCGCGTGCTCGACGAGACGAGCACCGGCGAGGATGTTACGGACCAGTATGTTGATCTCCAGTCAAGGCTGGAAAGCCTCCAGGCAACTCGCAGTCGGATCCTCGAGTTCCTCGACCGGGCACGGACGGTCGAGGAAGCGCTTACGGTGAACGAGGAGCTTGCTGCAGTCGAAGCCCAGATCGAGGAGATCCAGGGAAGGATCAACTACCTTGCCGGACGTGCGGCATTCTCCACCATCACCGTCCAGATCGAGCCTCAGCTGCCGGAGATCGTTCCCACGCCTACGCCTACCGCAACGCCAACAGCGACACCTGTGCCATGGGATGCATCCGCCACATTCCAGTCGGCGAAGGTGGCAGTCACAACTCTCTACCAGTTCGCGGCCGATCTCCTCATTTGGATCGTCGTCGTCGCGGTTCCGGTCTTGGGGCCGATCGCCCTGCTCGGGTGGCTGATCGCCCGGCTTACACGCAGGCCGCCCAGAAAACCGCCGGAGGCTCCATCTGGCGGCGCCTAACAACTCGCTGCAGCTGACCGGGCCAGCAGCGGAGAAGCGGTTGATCCGAAAGCGAATGCGGCTGGCCCGGCAGCTGAGCTCGAGGCCGTTGGGCCGCTCCTCGGGGTCTCATAGGATGCCTGCTCCTGGGCAAGCACAGGGGATGGAGAACACGGGGCCCCTTGCATCCGAAGACCATCGCCGCCGAGGGCGATGCAATGTCCTGAGGTGCGGCATCATCCTCGGGACATTCACCATGTGCGGATGCGTTTCATTGCCCGCCATTGGTCGTCTGGGACGCGAAAGTCTCCCCGCAGGGACTCCCCCGCACACAACCATTCAGGCGCCCTCTTCCGCTCCGGCGTCGCATCCAACACAGACCCTCGTTGCATCTACCGCCTCTCCATCGGTGTTCTCTGCCCCCGCAGCTGGGGCTGTTCAACTCCAATCCCTCCCTCCGGGCGACTACCTTGCATATGCGCTCCCTGGCTTCGATGATCAGAACATGCCTATTGTGTCACTCGTGGTCAGGTCGGTTGAAGGCTCCCTGGCGGGAGTTGTGGCGTTCGGTCCGGGCAGTGGGGCCCGACTCTCGCCCGATCTCCATTGGGTCGCATTCATCCAATCCCCCTCCTGGAGCCGCTACTACCAACTCCGACTGCTGTTCCTGGTGACAGGAGAAGTCCTCGTTGTGCCGCGCCTGTTCGAGGGCCGTGGCATCTCCTGGTCGCCGGACGGGAACTACCTTGCCGTCGCGGACCGGGGTGAGATCCTTCTCCTACGAGTTCCTGCCTTCGAAAGGACTCGACTGACCGACTGTGCTTACACCCACCCAGATGGCCCAATATGCGATGCCCCTTTGTGGTCGCCCCAAGGAACCTGGATCGCGTACTACAGGACATTCGCCCGGTCTGGACCGCCGTCCTCCACCGATGGGCTCTATGTCCTCGATACCGGTTGTCTCTCGGAACCGGCCAGTTGCTCTTCTGCAAGTCTCGGACCCCTCGGCTGGTATCGTCCCTTCACGTGGTCCCATAGCGGGGAACGCCTCGCAGCTGTAGCACGTGAGCAGAACGGCCTACGCATTGACACAATCGAGATCCCGGGTGGGAGGACCGCTGTGCTGCTGGAGATGGACGCCGGGGCCGAAGACATCGCATGGTCCCCTGATGGCCAATACATCGCAGCCACTCGGAATGGTAGCGTCTGCATTATCGACATCGCAACAGGGGAGGAGAGACTCATCGAGTCCGGCCCGGTCGAGCTCTATTCGGTCGTTTGGTTCACCGTACCGGTCCTGCCCGACGACCGCCCAGGCAGTGCAGGGCCACATTGAGCGCAGGTGTCGCATCACGGCCAAGACTCGGAGCGGCCCAACATCTATGAAAGCACTGCGCCTGTCAAGGTCCGATCCAGTTAAATGAAGTCGTCTTCCCTTATGGAGGTCTTTCCTTCCTTCTTGAGTTCACCGCCCGCATCTCAAAGTCGAGCCGGTCTCGCCGGAAACATCTATTCGCCCTCAGAGGGGCATGATTACGTTCGCCAAGGGCGGCACAATCAACTCGCGGATCTCTTAGGACCCATGTTGGGCGCGTGCCTGCTCTTGGCTGAGCGAGATAGGGGATCTCTTCCCTGAGGGAGCCCAGTGTGGGGGCTCCCGGTAGGGCTCACTCTTCTTGAGAACCCAGTAGGTCGACTCCGCTAGATAACGAGCGGTGGCACCGACGGCGACGGAATGGCCTTTGCGCCGGCGGGTGCTCTCGTAGAGATGTACGACGTACTTGCGCCGCCAGTTGGGGTGGTCGCGGTGAGCGACGATGACGTTGGCGGCTTCGATGAAAGCCCACTTGAGGTAGGTGTTGCACTGCTTCACCATGTGGCCGTAGTGGGCTCGGCCGGCGCTGGCGCTGAGCTTGGGGACGAGGCCGCAGTAGCTGGCAAAGTGATGGGGCGACGGGAAGCGATCGCTTGACCCCACCTCGCGGTCGATCACGATGGAGAGGATCTTCGCCGGGCCCGGGAGCGACTGGATGAGCTGGATGGTGGGGGTCATCTGCACCCGTTCCACGATGCGAGCCTCCAGCCGATGGATCTGCTCCTGCACCTGATCCAGCAGTTCGAGTTCCTGCTCCATGCAGCGCCGCGTTTCGTCGGGAAAAGAGCAGATGAGCTGCATGAGCTGCGGGCGCCATTTGGGAGCGTAGATATCGCTCTGAGTGTCGAGGGAGAGAGCGTACTTGGCCAGGGTGGAATGCATGCGGTTCTTGAGCATGGTGCGGACCTTGGAAAGCGCCATCCGGGTGCGGGGCAGCTCGCGCTCATCGCGGACTTCGGCTGGCGGGATCCAGACCGAGGGAAGCTTGCCGAGGTAGAGCAGGGTGGCCAGGCCCTGGGCGTCGAGCTTGTCGGTCTTGTGGACGTTGCCCATCATGACCTTGGCCTTGGCGGCGTGAGCGAGCAGAGGAATGCAGCCGGCTTGCTCGATCTCGTCGACGATCCAGTACCAGTTGCCCACGGTTTCGAGGGCGACAGGGGTGCTCTCGGGGAACTGGGAGAGGAAGGCGCCGATGGCGCCGGGGACGTGGTCCACCCGAGTGCGCTGGGCCGGGTCCCCATTCCCGCCGAGGACGGCGAAGAGCGAGAAGTGCTTGTGCGCATCACAACCGATCGTATAATCTGAATGGAACATCCAGCACCTCCTGTGCACTGACTAGGATCTCGACAATCCCAGTGTAGCGGGAGGTGCAGTGCTTTCATACAATCAACTCGCTGCAGCTGACCCGGCTGGCGTGCGGAAAGCCGAAGGTGCCTTGCCCGCCAGAATGTGCGAGAATGGTTGGACCGTTGCCTGAGCCGCCGGGCAGCTGAGCTCGAGGCCGTTGGGCGCCCAATAGGGATAGCCCCGCATTGAGGGCAACAAGCTTGAAAGGAAGAGCAATGAACGTACGCTTTGGACGGCGCGAAGCGCTCCCCACCATGTTGACGGCGCTTGCCATGCTCGGCGCGAGCTGTCAGCTGGTCACCACGCAGGTGTCCGGGGTCACACCCACGCTTGATCTGCGTCCCACTCCCTCACCCGGGCTCGCGGCCACAGACACCAGGCTCAGTCCTGCGGGCCCAACCTTTGTCGCGGTACCGATGGGTACCGCAACTCCCGGATCTCCCCCGGCTAGCGCCGCCACCTCAGGTCCGTTTCGGATGGACATGCCTGTTGATGACGCGCTATCCGGAACCGTCGAGGCTCTGTCCTCAACCGCTGATGGAACACTATGGCTGATCACCGACCAGGGCATTGCCAAGCTCGAAGACACCACCTGGACGCCCTATCTCACGAGCTCTACAGCGGGAATCGCCGGAATAGACGCTGTCGGGCGCGTCTGGGTGGTCAATGAAGATACTACCCGCATCTCTGCCTGGAGTGGCGAGGCATGGACTACTTACGGCATTGATGCAGGCTGGACGCCTCTCACAGACGATTACTACCAGTATGTGCGTGGGGGACAGAGCGACCTGTTGGGGCGGATTTGGTTCGCCACATCGCAAGATGTGCGTGTCTTCGATGGCAATCAGTGGACTGTGTACGCTCCGCAAGAGATGGGCATAGGGCCATCGGCGTACGATGATGTCGAGACGAGATTCGGCGTTGCGATCTCGAGGAGTGGGATGGTGTGGGTGAGCGAGTGTGACTGGGGCGGCCCCGGGCCGATGGGCGGGCAGGGGATCCGCTGGCTTGATCAAGGCACTTGGTGGGGGGCATCATTGCCGGTCGCATCGGGCTGTGCGATGGCGATTGCCGACGACAGCACGGGGCACGTCTGGGCGGGTGTAGATAGCAGCCTGTGGCGCTACGATCCTGCTTCTGGTGACTGGACTGAGTTTACCTCGCCCGCACCCCCAATCGCCGAGATGCGTTTCGGGTTTATCGATTCCCTGGTAGTCGATCCACGCGACACCGTTTGGCCAGTACTTGTGCTTTGCGGTGGGGCCAGCTGCTACGGAACCAATGTGCTCTACCACTTTCATGACAATCTGTGGACTCAGGTAGGGGAAGTGGCGCAGTCCGGATACGAATATTGGGGCCCCGTCTTCGACGCGGTCGGGACGCCCTGGCTCTCCTGGGATGGAGGCATTTATCGCGTAGAGGGCGATTCGCCCGAGTTGGCCTCCCCCCTGGCTGGCCGCTTCGGCGCCATGGACAACACTGGACGGGTGTGGTTTGTGGCACAGTATGAAGGCCGCGAGGCGCTGTGGGTTCTCGATGAGGAAACCAGGGACTAGCAGAGAGTACCAGCGAGAGGTGGATGCACCGCGGACAGTGATGAATAGCCTAATCCTCGCTCGGTCTATCGGTTCGCCCGGACGAGGATGCGCCCAACAACTCGCTGCAGCTGACCCGGCTGGCGTGCGGAAAGTTGGGTAGTGACTTGCCCGCCAGAATGCGCGAGAATGGATGGGGCGCTGCCCGAGCCGCCGGGCAGCTGAGCTCGAGGCCGTTGGGCCGCTGGTCGCAACGCATTCAGGCGTTACTATTGACCCTTGCATAAATAATGGAACGATGGTACCTTCCCATGCATGAGACCCCACGGGAGTCCCGCAGAGTTGGAAGCCCGGCGGCGCCGGGCCGTCG
>Ga0315294_10008051_pt1 | contig 11578 bp, 9 predicted proteins | sample YL17G13_40_MG_FD_203626 | JGI IMG/M metagenome (GOLD analysis project Ga0315294, IMG submission 203626) | Sediment microbial communities from Yellowstone Lake, YNP, Wyoming, USA - YL17G13_40 | ecosystem: Environmental > Aquatic > Freshwater > Lake > Sediment | place: USA: Wyoming | collected...
ATTCTCAATTAACCATTCCTGTAGCCCGGGGATGACACCGTTTTCAATTGTAAAATAGATTATCCCTGCAAGAAACGTGCCACCAGCAATCCAATTCAAATACGAGACATAGTTGTCTCTTTTAAAAGAAAGCCATTCATGATATGCCATGTAAATTAACACATACACCCCGATAACACAAACAGCGCCGTTGAAGACATCACCGCTCTCAGAATAATACAAGAAGGCTGGCATGGTCGCCCAGAAAAATGCAAATAGGAGCCATCCGATGATTTTTAACACACTCGCAGTGTTTTTTCTTGGATAAAAAAATCCAATGCCGAGGAAAATTAGTCCGAGAAACAGAGGGATAAACGATGGCTGTCTTGCGAGTGACGACGGCGGGTAAGGGAAGAGAACATAGCCGACAATCAACATCGCTGTAGGTATCAAGAAAAAAGAAAGGACAGCCAGTCCATTGTTTTTTTCTAAGGGTGCTTCCATGCAAAATCACATCCGGTATTCAACGCGGAGTTTAAGACAGTTATGCGAAGGAAAAGATGCTCATGATAAGGATTAATCCGACGCGATTTGCTAAGATCAGTGACATCCAGAATGTTTGGATGATTTGATCGTGGTATCCACATACCTATTTTATTCCGTGGTAATGGTACCTGTGACGATTGTTAAAAACTTACGATTTATGTACATAAAAATAAGTAATTTATGAAAAAAATAGATGTATCAAAACACTTAAACTGTTCATGATATAATGGGTACGGAGAATCCATATGAATGTAAAACTCATAGGATACACTTCGGATCCTGAGAAATTACCTGCGATGGCTGCCACTCTAACGCATAGTAAGGTAAAACCTGAGATTCTCTACAAAACACCAAAGAAGGAGCAGCCAGCGGTTCTGGAGCAGGCCTTAAAACTCGGGCATACCAGCGTCATTGAGCACGCCTCCTTTACGTTCGCGATTAGTGATGTGAGTAGGTCACTTACTCATCAACTCGTGCGACATCGAATCGCGAGTTACTCTCAGCAAAGCCAACGATATGTGAACCTAAATGAGCCGAACTACGTAATCCCACCGTCAATTGGGAAAAACAAGAGAATGAAGAAAGCCTATGAAGAGACCATGGAATCAATCTGGGCTCATTACAATAAATTACTGAAATTAATGATACCAGCTGAGGACGCCCGATACGTACTCCCGAATGCTACATGTACAAATATCATGGTAACGATGAATGCACGTTCATTACTAAATTTCTTTGAGCTTCGCTGCTGTCTACATGCGCAATGGGAGATCCGCCTACTTGCAAATAAAATGCTACAGGAAGTAAAAAAGGTCGCTCCATTGATTTTTAAAAACGCGGGACCCTCATGCAAGACAAAACAGATTTGCCCAGAAAAGAAAAAAAATTGTCCTCTCTATCCACAGTGAGATAACATGAAAAGACCTCATGTTATTATAAATTGTGCAATGTCTGCTGATGGAAAAATTGCATCACCGACACGAAAACAAATGCGGATTTCTTCTGATGAAGACATGAAACGAACACATCGGCTTCGCAATAAGTGCGATGCAGTGCTAGTTGGGATTGGCACGATTCTGGCTGATGACCCAAAACTCACAGTAAAAAAAAAATACGTAAAAAATCCAAAACAACCATTACGGGTCATCCTTGATAGCAAAGGAAGAACGCCAGCCCATGCCTTAGCGTTAAATAATATATCTAAAACGTTGATAATCACCGCAAAAGGAAAGGAAAAAACCTACACCGGAGCACATATTGAAGTGGTCAGTTGCAAGATCGATAGAAACGGATTGATAGATGTAAAAGACGCACTAGATCTACTTTATCGGAAAGGTGTTCGGACTCTTCTCGTGGAAGGCGGTGGTACAATAATCTGGAATTTTCTTAAAAACAAGGTTGTCGATGATCTTTATATCTTCATCGGATCTTGTATTATTGGAGGCAAGGAGACACCGACGGTTGCAGATGGCGAAGGGATAAAAAGTGAAGAGGATTGTATTCCTTTGAAAATCGTTAAGGTGAAGCGAGCAGGTCTCGGTGTATTGATTCATTATCAATCACAATAAAGAACATTATAAGTTTTCTTGAAGAAAAATAGAAAGAATTTTCTCCAACAGAAGTGACTGTAGTTCACTGTCGACATTGAAAACGTATAAATATCGTACTATGAATCCCCAGTCGTACATGTGCGGTATCATTGGATTTATTGGGGGACGGCCTGTTTCACATCTAATTTATCATAGCTTATTTACAATACAACATAGAGGACAATCATCTGCCGGTATGCTCACTTATGATGGGAACATCCATGTCACAAAAGATTCCGGTCTCGTACGAGATGTATTTAATGAAGAGAAAAAAATCAATAAACCAGGAAACGTCGGCATCGGTCATACACGATATTCAACGGCAGGACTGGATGATGAAGAATCTTTAAAAAAGAATGCACAACCAGAGTACCTCGTAAATCCGTTTTTAGCAGCGGTGCATAATGGAAATATCTTTAATTGTTCTGACCTTTCGAGCCTCACACAGAGAAAACCTCGCACAGATTGTGATATCCAATGCCTCCTACTCCCCATGGCAGATGAACTTTATAAAAAAGAATTAACTCCAGAAGTAATTTTTTCCGCATGTGAACATGTCATGAGAAAAGCAAGGGGAAGCTATTCAGTCCTATACATCGCTGATTCAGGAGAAAAACCGTATCTATTCGCAATGACCGACCCTCGAAAGATTCGACCGCTTTCCCTTGGAAAAACAAATGGAACTTATTGTCTTTCATCGGAGACACGTGTTTTTAAAAAAATTAATTTTGAGTATGTAAAAGACATCCCGGGTGGCTCTGTTATTATCATTGATCCAAAAGGAAATATTTACGAAAGGCAGATCATAAAAAAACAGGAACTTCCGTGTATGTTTGAATTTGTATATTTTGCAAAACCCGATTCACGTATAAACAAACGGTCCATTCATACAACTCGTGAGGAGATCGGGCGTTTACTTGCACAGGAACAACCAGCGGAAGCAGATCTTGTGATACCGGTCCCTGAATCAGGAAGAAGATATGCAATCGGATATTCGCGAGAATCTAATATTCCTCTTGATGAAGGTATCATGAAAGATAAAGATGAACGATCTTTTATTCAACAAACTCAGGAGCATCGAGAGAAAGTAGTTGAGGAAGGATTATCATTTCTCCGTGCTGTCCTTGAGGATAAACGAGTTGTATTGGTAGATGATTCGATTGTTCGTGGAACTAATATCCGCAAAATTATTCGAGGAATGAGAAACGTTGGGGTAAAAGAAGTCCATGTAAGAATTGGGTGCCCACCTCTTATTGCACCATGCTATCTTGGTATTGACATGCGTAGTAAAAAAGAGTTTATCGCCCGAAACAGCGATGGTGATGTCAAGTCGTGGGATAAGATTGCGCAAGATATCGAAGCCGATTCTCTTGGTTATATCAGTATTGAAGGTTTAAAGAAAGCAATCGGATTTGATGTCTGTAAAGGATGCATTGAATTCCCCGAGGGATACCCTCCAGAAATGCGGGACGATGTTGAAAAACTATTTAAAAACGATAAAAAAGGGATGCGTGCATACGAGTGTATATAAATTCACAAACGTCGTATGATAGAGATTACCCGAGGATCGTTAGAGGAACTAATCATCAAACTATTACAGAAAAAGTACCCTATCACAACCTTCGAAATTGCTTCAAAGTTGCGGATCTCACAGAAAAAAGTTGAATGGATTTTACAAAAATTTCAGATCAAAAGAATCATAAGACTCGAGCCACTACCAGATAAAATATACGTTAGATTATTACGAAATGATTTTCAGTTTGTTGGATCGAAACAACAAAGAAAAATAATGAAAAAAAGTAATAAGAGCAAAAAAGATGATTATGGTGACTCCGACAATATCATGTATTCCTAAAAGAAACGAAATGAGAAAGAAGGATAAACTGCATATTTGTTGAAAGTTATATTTCATGAGCATCGCATTGCTTTGAAGGTGGAGCAATGGAAACATCAACCATAGAAATAAAAACAGAACTAAATAATACGACAATACCAACAGGAAAACCGAAAATCGCGTATTTTTCCATGGAAATCGGTATTGATGAACATATACCGACCTACAGTGGTGGTCTTGGGATACTTGCGGGAGATACTTTGAAATCATGTGCAGATCTTAACGTACCGATTGTCGGGGTAACGCTTCTTTCTGAAAAGGGATATTTTTATCAAGAAATCGATTCAGATGGAAAGCAAATCGAACTTCCGTATAATTTTCATATCAATGATTTCCTCAAACTTCTACCGAGTAAAACCTGTGTAAAAATTGAGGGAAGAGACGTCAGCATTCGTATTTGGTACTATTCAGTACAAGGTGCAGGTGGTTATATCGTTCCCGTGCTCTTCCTTGATACCAATCTTGAGGTAAATACAAATTATGATAGAGAAATTACCAAGTTTCTCTACGGAGGAGACAACAAATATCGTCTCGCACAGGAAATCGTATTGGGTATCGGCGGTGTTCGTGCAATAGAATCGTTGGGGTATAGAACCATTGATAAGTATCATATGAATGAAGGGCATGCTGCCCTCGGTACTCTTGAGCTTTATGATCAATTGAAAGATGTAGAAAAAGTCAGAGAACAATGCGTGTTTACGACACATACTCCCGTTGCTGCAGGACATGACCAGTTTGATTTACCGCTTGCAAAATCGATGATCGGAGATTTAATTCCTGACTCCTTGCTGCACGAATTCACCTTTGAAAATAAATTAAATATGACGAGGCTTGCACTCTTTTTTAGCCACTATGTTAACGGTGTTGCGAAGAAACATGGAGAAGTATCACGATTGATGTTTCCCGGATATGCGATCGATTCGATAACAAATGGCGTACATACATCGACATGGGTTTCTGAACCGTTTCAACGTGTGTTTGATAAGTATCTTCCAGGTTGGCGATCTGATCCGTATACACTTCGAGGAGCATTCGGAATCGATAAGACGGAAATATGGACAGCACATATGGAAGCAAAAAAGAAGCTTATTGATTTTGTAAACAACAGGTATAATGTGGGAATGAACTATGACCATTTCACAATTGGATTTGCTCGCAGACAAACTGCGTATAAGCGACCAGAGTTATTGATCTCTGATCCCCAACGGCTTATGAGTTTGGCGGAAAAAGCAGGACCAATTCAAATTATTTACGCAGGAAAAGCACATCCAAAAGATGATTCTGGAAAAGATACGATTAAAAGGATTTTTTTAGCGATGAAAAATATTCATGGAAAAGTAAAAATGGCCTACATCCATAATTACGATATAGCGATTGCAAAGCTCATGACTGCGGGGGTTGATCTCTGGTTGAACACACCGCGACGACCACAGGAAGCTTCAGGAACCTCAGGTATGAAAGCTGCACATAACGGCGTACCTCAGTTTAGTACCCTTGACGGTTGGTGGATTGAGGGACGCGTAGAAAACATCACCGGGTGGGCAATTGGTACAAGAAAATCAAATGAGCAGGAATCTGATGATGATAATGACCGCAACGACCTTTATAATAAACTTGAGACATGGATCATTCCGAAGTTCTACAACGACCGAGATAATTGGATACGAACGATGAGAAGTTGTATCGCAATAAATGCGTCATTCTTCAATACGAATAGAATGATTGAGCAGTACGTGTTAAATGCCTATTTCATATAAAAGAATAGACTCGTATTTTGGTGTGATATTCTCGATATCTTCTACCCAGGAACGTAATATTTCTGCGACACTCCATGCTTGCGTGATACAGCCTTGAGGCACATAGGGGGGGTCTCCATCGAAAATCTCATGAATCGAACCATCCCAGAGATTGCCATACACGTCAATCATTGGTTGTAAAAAATTTTGAAATGCATATCGTCTCTGTATAGGTTCATGATCTTTTACTTTCACAAATGCTTTGATAAATGGTCCCATCAACCATGGCCACACTGTTCCATTGTGGTACGCAAGATCCTTGTTATGATTCCCAAGATATTTTCCTTTATATCGAGAGTCCTGAGACGAGAGGGTTCTTAAACCAAAGAGAGTGACCAACGTCTTCTGCACTTCAGCAACAATCCGTTCCTGCATCGGTTTCTCAATAAGGGAAAAATCGAGAGAGACAAGGAAAATCTGATTTGGTCGCATTGAAAGATCCTTAGTGTCAATGACATCATATGAGTGATCATACTGATTTCTGAAACTTTCTTTGACGTTTCGTGCCAATTCGCTATAGGGATTATTTTTTCCTAAAAGTGTCGAAAGGGCGCTCATGATTTGTAAGGCGTTATACCAGAGGGCTTGGATTTCTACGGCTTTCTTTGATCGTGGTGTTGCATAGTAATCCCCAAGTTTGACATCCATCCAGGTAAGTCCTTCACCATGGCTGATAAGAAAATCATTATCCATGTGGATATTATAGTCTGTGCCTTTTCTATAACCCTCAATAATTGACTGCAACGTCGACCAAAGTTTCTCAGCTAGACTCAAGTCATTGGTATATTTGAGGTATTGATAGACACGATCTACATACCATAGTGACGCATCCACAGTGTTGTACATTGGTTGAGAATCTCGTTCACCAAATAAATTAGGAATTAACCCATTTTTACAGTATTTACCAAAGCTTTGGAGAATTTGTTTCGCGTCTTCAAACCGCTTCGTCACAAGAGTAAGCCCTGGAAGCGCAATCAGTGTGTCACGTCCCCAGTCGCTAAACCAATGATATCCTGCAACAATTGATTTCTCCATACCTTTTTTTACGATAAAATTATCGGCTGATAACACAAGTTTGTCGAAAGCACGGGGGAGTAGTGCCTGCGTTAGTAACTGTTGTTTCCGTTGCATTTCTTGATGATAGATATGTGAAGGATTATGCTGCACTTCATCTTCAATTGTTAATAGGAGATAGTATTCAGCGGATTTGTTAAGAGACATCTGAAATTCACCGATATGAAAATTATGATCTCTCCAGGAATCGTTCCGTTCACGATCTTTTTTATAATAGAGCTCTTCCCAGTACCCATCTGGTGAATAACATGAGTTTTTCAGGATTATTTTTAGTGTTTTGTCGATGTTACTAGGTCTGACGAGCACCCCTTGATCAATAACATTCTGGGAAAATGAAGCAGAACCCGGTGAGGTTATGTCGTAAAAATGCCGAGAATTAATCATAGGAATATGAGAAAGAACCAGTGATTTATTTGTTTCAACCGTGTATTTGATGATTGCTGTGTTTTTTTCATGCTCCATGAAAAAGGTTTTTTTGATTCTTACTCCATCAATGTCGTATAATAGTGAGGGAAAAAAATCAAACAAGAATTTACATTTGTGACCTTTAAGGGGATACACACGATCGTTAATATGTATTCTGTCGGTGACATTGGAGACAAACATCCATCGTTTTGTTGGTGGCTCTAAACTTGCAACGAGCAATCCATGGAATTTACTTGTTGTCTCATCAGAATGTGTTAAGGATGCATAGCTACCGAGACCGTTCGTCACAATCCATTCTCGCATATATGCCTCCTCACAAAACATGTAAATGTAAACCAATGAAAAAACTTATCGTAAAAATTCTTTATAAATATCAAGGGTTCGTTGATTAACTGCATCCCAGCTGAATTCATCTAAAACTCGTTGTCTGCCGTTTTTCCCCCATTGCACGGCTTTATCTTGTGATTGAAGAACTTGAATGAGTCCCCATGCAATATCTTTTGGTTCGAAGGGGTTAATATGAACTCCACATTGTTTTTCACCAGAGGGAATGATCTGCTCGCGCATCCCGTTTGTTCCCCGTGCACCGACAACCGTAGGTTTTGCCATTGACATTGCCTCGGTACATACGATACCAAAGGGTTCGTAAAGTGAGGGGAGTACGACAATGTCAGCTGAAGCATAGTGACGGATTCTTTCTTCTTCGCTTACAAACTCTGTTCTGAAAATGATCTTATCATGGATGCCTAAGGAATCAGCGATAGATTGAAGTTCATTTCTCATATCACCGATGCCGAGGATCAGTAATTTCGTGTTCGGGAATTCTTTCAGCACCAGGGGCATTGCTTGCACTAATTTATCCACGCCTTTTACCGTAACAAGACGACCGATGAAGAACAAGAGTGTTTCGTGATCTTGGACACCGTAATATCGGCGTAGAGCGAGCCGATCCTCTTTTGAAACTCGCGCAGGATCATATTTTGCTGGGTCGACCCCATTCCAACATGGTCTGATTTTTTCTTGAGGAAACCCAAGTTTTAGGAGCTCGTCTGCCATCGCATTGGAGACTGTGATCACGCAATCAGCAACTTGGCCTCCCTCAAATTCAATGTCTTTTATGGTGTGTGATCCTCTTCCAATGGAACGTCCTACTTCAGTTGAGTGCACATGGAAAAATAAGGGCATATTTAGCTCTTTTTTTGCGATCATCCCGCCCATGATTCCGAGCCAGTCATGCGCGTCAATTATATCAAATGACCGTCCATTCTTCCGAACGAGTGAGTTCACGAGCTGCGATGCGGACAAAATGTTGTAGCTTAACACATCAGCAAAAAATTTGAAATAAGATCCCCATGAACGGAGTTCATGATCCACGCAGAGGTAAAATGGTTTGCTGAGATCAAGCATTTTCGGTCTGTACACCTCTACTCCATCAATCTGATCAGATGTAGCAAGAGCATTATCCTTGTTAAGGGAAAAAACAGTGACATCGTGTTCAAGTTCTACTTGTTTTTTTGTAATCTCGGTGGCAAATGTACCAAGCCCGCCATAGATAACTGGGGGATACTCCCAGGAAAAATGCACAATCTTCATGATAGATTAGATCTCCTCACCGCGATTCAGCTTTTTCCTTTAAATCTTGCAAGATGTTCATGTAATTAACAAAACCATCATATGGGATGTCATACGGACTGAAATACGCATGGACAGTTCCGTCTTCAAATCCTTTGGTTGAAATATAGTAAAGATGATCTGATGTTTGGAGTAATCTCCAGATATATAGAAGATCTTTATCCCCTTTCCTTTTAAGTTTTCGTCCTATATCTTTCAGTTCATTGAAGCAAGCGATCTGCATATTATTTCCAAGCCATGTCGACACATTTCTATCTTCGTCTGCCCAGGAGATTGCCCAGGGAGAGTCGATGTCACCGACTGCGTCATACCGCTCGACTGCTTCACTCACGGTAGCAAAATCAAGGTTATCATGTTTCAATACTTCATCAGGAAGATGTTTAAGGAATTCAAAGATCCCTGTTTCTACCCATTGATGTTCTCCGAAGGTTTCGTAATCCATGAAAAGGTTAATAACGTCGCCAAACGAGTTGGACATCCAGTTCGCATATTTATCTGCGGTAAGGGGAAACCCGGGCCAGTTACGTGCAGAAAATCGGAACCCAACATCATCACTAAGCTTATAGTTGCGCAGGAGAACTTTGAGGTTTGCGTTTACTGGTTTGTAGATGAAGTTCGGTGAACGCCATCCCAGGATTTTTTCTGCTCCTTCAGTGATAATGCCTTTGTACCCGAGATCAGCAATTTTTTGTGCAATCCTATTATCGTAGATTGCCTCGGTGTTTCGAAATACTTTTGGTTTATAATTGAAGGTTCGTCTAATCATCTGCCGATGCATCTTAACCTGCTCCTCAAATTCATTAAGATCATCGTAGAGCCCAGATAGAGAATGAAAATAGGTTTCCTCGATGAGATCAACAGCACCGGTTTTAAATAGCTCCTTAAAACTATCGAGAAGCTCAGGTAGGTACTTCTCACAGTATTCAACGAACGTTCCAGTAAGGCTATAGGATACTCTGAATTTCCCATCGTACTTACGTATTAAATCGAGTATTAAATTATTGGTAGGGAGATAACATTTCTTTGCTACTTTTTCAAAAATCTTTTGGTTAAGATGTTGATCAAAATAAGTGGAATAGAAATCCCTTGTATTTCCAATATTAAACACCGAGAAATGATTTAATCTGAATGGTTGGTGCACTTCGAAGTAGAAACAAATGGATGGCATATTAGGCTAAACCCCTGTAGACGTCAAGCGTCCGTTCTGCGACGCGGTCCCAGGTAAATAATTGTATCTCCCTTTTTGAACTTTGCCTCATGACATCCCGCAAGGAATCATACCGTAAAAGCGCAATAATCTTGTTTGCCATCTCATCGGTATCCCAGAAATCGACCTTGAAGCAATTCTTCAGTACTTCCGAGACACCAGCGCTTTTTGATACAATAGTTGGCGTTCCTGCAGAGATCGCTTCAAGAGCGGTAATACCAAACGGTTCGCTGACCGATGGCATGACATAGATGCTTGAGATTTTATAGATATGTTGAACTTCCTCTTCCGTTAATTTTCCCGTAAAAATAACTTTATTTGATATCCCCATATGAACAGCCTGTTCAATTAAACGAGGAAGCATATCCCCAGATCCTGCAACCACAAACCGAGCATCCTCGTAATCTAATACTTTTTTTGCAGTTTTCAGGAAGAACTCCGGACCTTTCTGTATCGTTAGTCTCCCTAAGAAAAGGATAAGATTTTTTTTCTCCCCCTCCCCAATGGGATAAACTGCATTGTGCACCACAGTGATTTTATCCGGGTGTATCCCGTATTTCTCAACAATAACTCGTTTGGTGAACTCACTGACTGCGATAATGCGGTCTGCTTTCTGCATACCTTCTCGTTCGATATCAATAAACCATTGGTTTGGATAAATCCAACCTGATCGGTCATACTCTGTTGAATGAACAGTCAGAACAAGAGGAACACCCATTTTTTCTTTTAAGGCGACCGCTGCCTTCATTGTGAGCCAGTCATGACAGTGAATTAAATCATAATGCCCCTTCATCCTCTGCACTAATAAATCATTGTATCGATAGACCGCGTCAAAAAATTTCCCACCAAGTGCTTTATCATCAGGTCGGTCGTAAGGATATACCTCTGCTTCTCCAACCTCAATAATATGAATATTCTTGTTGTCACTCTTGACTTTTTGTCTAAGCTTCGGCATATAAAAGTCTATGTGTACGTTTTTATCGGCAAGTCCATGGGTTAACCCGTAACAGTGGGTACCTAAACCTCCCACTTTAAATGGCGGGTATTCCCAGCCGATCATTGCGATTTTCATTCCTCTTGTCCTCACCAATAATTCTAATTGTGTTTACTGATAATTTCTACTCCCAAATACCTTATCACGCTCATCGAGAGCTTACAGCAATTGAACTGTTTTTGATTTGATATATGAATTTAACCGTAAAACCTACCTCATATCTATAAGCTTTTCGCTTTTATTTGAGTCCTTTTTTCTTAAACGTAACGAAGAATCTTCCTCCGAAGTCAAAAATGACTTTTATATATTTCGACTGTGAATGTTATGCTTTGGCAGGATATAATAGTATCTGTAAAATTCAGTAAAAAAAATCGGCAAATAGACAGAAACGCCAAATAAATTATAGTCCGAAGTAATGTGATTTCAAAAAATGAATTGTCG